>Ga0208204_100119_pt1 | contig 34657 bp, 29 predicted proteins | sample DeeseametaMP2252_FD_184173 | JGI IMG/M metagenome (GOLD analysis project Ga0208204, IMG submission 184173) | Marine microbial communities from the Deep Pacific Ocean - MP2252 (SPAdes) | ecosystem: Environmental > Aquatic > Marine > Oceanic | place: West of El Salvador, Pacific Ocean | collected...
GTTCTTGGTGCGCGTAAAGGTAAATACACTGCAGATGGCAAAGTTAACGCTATCCCAGGTGCAAACCTGCCACTGGCAACATTAGGTACATTCATCCTGTGGATGGGCTGGTTCGGTTTCAACGGTGGTTCAGTACTGGCTACTGCTACTGTAGAAAGTGCAAACGCAGTTGCGGTTGTATTCATGAACACTAACGCTGCTGCCGCTGGTGGTGCTATTGCTGCTCTGCTGCTGGCTCGCATCATGTTCGGTAAAGCTGACCTGACCATGGTACTGAACGGTGCGCTGGCTGGTCTGGTTGCTATTACTGCTGAACCTTCTACACCTACTCCGCTGCAAGCGACACTGTTCGGTGCGCTGGGTGGTCTGCTGGTTGTAGTATCTATCCTGTTCCTTGATAAACTGAAAATCGATGATCCTGTGGGCGCTATCTCTGTTCACGGTGTTGTTGGTCTGTTAGGTCTGTTACTGGTTCCTGTTACTAACGATGGTTCTACTTTTGGTGGCCAGCTGTTAGGTGCATTAACCATCTTTGTATGGGTATTCGTTACCAGCCTGATCGTTTGGGTAGTACTCAAAGCAATCATGGGTATCCGAGTATCTGAAGAAGAAGAGTTTGAAGGTGTTGACGTTGCAGAATGTGGCCTGGAAGCATATCCAGACTTCACTTCTGGTCGTTAATACAGACTCCAGGAGACTTGATCAGGCAGTTTAAAATACAACTATAATGTCTGACTCACCAAACTTATAACCCCGCATCTCGCGGGGTTTTTTCTTTCTAATCAAAAAAACTTACTACATAAATCACTAAATCCGATTGGTCGTTTTTCTGCTCATTGTTGTACTAACACAAACACAACAACAGTGACACTCTGGAGACCAATGTGAGCAAGAAACCTACTCTTACTACAAGCGCCGGTGCACCGGTCGAATCGAATCAAACAACCCGTACAGCAGGGGCTCGTGGCCCGGCACTTTTAACCGACTATCAGCTTATCGAAAAGTTGGCGCACCAAAATAGGGAGCGTATTCCTGAGCGCACGGTTCACGCCAAAGGCTGGGGTCTGCAAGGCACATTCACCGTGACCCACGACATCAGCAAATATACCTGTGCAAAAGTATTCAATGAGATCGGTAAGAAGACCGAAGTACTAAGCCGTTGGTCCACCGTGGCCGGTGAGTCTGGTGCTGCTGACACCGAGCGTGATGTGCGTGGGTTCAGTTTGAAGTTTTATACTGAAGACGGAAACTGGGACATGGTAGGGAATAATACGCCAGTATTCTTTATCCGCGACGGTTACAAATTCCCTGATTTTATTCGTACCCAAAAGCGTCACCCTAAAACCAATTTACGTAGTCCCGAAGCCATGTTCGACTTTTGGGCGGCGCAGCCAGAGTGTGTGCATCAGGTGACCATCTTGATGTCTGACCGCGGTATTCCTAAAAACCCCATGTACATGAATGGTTATGGTTCTCATACCTTCAGCATGTGGAACGCAGAAGGCGAACGTTTTTGGGTGAAGTTCCACTTTAAAACACAGCAGGGTCACGAGCACTATACCAATGAAGAATCTGAAAAGTTGATTGGTAAAACCCGTGAGTCGTATCAGGAAGACCTGATCAATGCGGTGGAAGAAGGTAAGTATCCAAAATGGACGCTTTATATTCAGGTAATGCCAGAAGAAGAAGCGGGCAACCAGGCTTACAATCCTTTTGATTTAACCAAAGTGTGGCCGCACAAAGACTTCCCATTAATCGAAGTGGGTGAGTTGGAAATGCACACGGTGCCTGAGAACTATTTCCAGATGATTGAAAACGCGGCTTACAGCCCGTCTAATGTGGTACCTGGTATTGGTTTCAGCCCGGATAAAATGCTGCAGGCAAGGGTCTTTTCCTATGCCGATGCCCATCGATATCGCCTGGGTACGCATTACGAAGCGTTGCCAGCGAACGCGCCTAAAAATGCTAAGGTGAATCACTATCATAAAGACGGCGCTATGCGCTTCTTCACGAATGACTTTGATAATCCAGACGCCTATTATGAGCCGAATCAACATAATGGTCCGGTAGCGCAGGTTGAAAACCCTGAACCACCATTGCGTATTGATGGTGACGCAGACCGCTATTATCAGGAAGACGCCGATATTGATTATGTGCAGCCGCGCGCGCTATACGAAATGTTCTCGGACGAACAAAAGCAACGCTTATACAACAACTATGCTGCCGCGATGGGACCTTGTTCCGATAGCGTGAAAGAGCGTTGGTATGCAGTGTTGGAAAAGGTACATCCTGATTACGCTGCCGGTGTGAGAAAAGCTAACGAAGCACTGGATTCTGACGTAAATGCCGTGCCAGTAACCGATGACACACCGTTAGAAGACAACTAATTGCTGCTAAGCTAATACAGTAAAAAGCCCGGCTGAAAAGCCGGGCTTTGTTATTTAAACTCGCTGCTAAATGTATTAAACAGCTATACAGCTAGTTTGTGCGCGAACACCTAGGCCGTTTGCGCTAAATCTATGGCTGGTGTAGCGTCTTCATCCGACTCTTTTACCAGATATTTTGCTAGCTCTTCGTCTGTCACTAAACGCATTACGCGCATACCTTCCTGCTCGTAATCCTGGTTAATCAAACCTAACTCAGCAAATTGGGAAAACATATCGCAAGTCGGGTAAGCGCCCCATTTTTGTTTGAATACTTCAGCGTTCGCAACGATATCGCAAAGGTGATTAACCGGCGGGTTGTAATGAGCATGGAACTGCTTAAACACCTGTTTGCCGGTATTCAGCAGATAAAGGCCCGCTTTACTGCAGCGCGCAGCAAAATCGAGGTCACCAATACCAAAACCGTGGTAATCGAGGTCGAAGCCGCCAACGCGTTCGTAATCGATACGGGTGATGCCGAAGATGTTGGTATCGAAATTAATAAACGGGACTTTCTCAGGTGCGGTCACATTCGGGGCTACCAGTGATTGCAGGTAGCGTTCATCAATATTAACTACTTTCTGTTCAAGCTGACTGACGTTAGCGGTGACCACTTTGCCAACGCCAAGGGATTTTGTCAGGTCGTCAAGTAGGGTCTCCGGACAAATGCAGTCTACATCCAGGTAAATAAATTTATCGGTTTTGCAGGTGTCAAAGCCGCGATTACGGGCTTTGGGAATAGGAAGCTCCTCGCTTGCTGCAAAACGGTGCACAATAGGGAATTGCTCGCTACTCAGCAGCGATTCATCACTGGGGGGCGCCATCCACACAATCACCATTTCTTTTGGTTGAACAGTGGAGCGCTCGATACTGCTAATCAGGTTAGACAACTGCTGGGTACGTCGCTTTACAATAGTAACAATACTAAATTCAGTGCTCATGGCGTCGTCTCTCTGTCGGTTCATGTCCTAACGGACGGATTTAATAGTGATCCACAGATACGGCTAGTGGTGAGTCATTTGAACAAAACAGTCAATTGATCGGAAAGAACACTGCAAACTTAGTTCCATCTTTCAACTTTAGTATAGTTCAAATGGTAACTATGCGACTTATCGATGATTATTCCTTTAAACACTGTAAAGGTCGAATCGATGCAGGCTTTGTAATACACCATAAAAGTCTTTAAAGTCGGTAAATATTACAGGCACAGTGCACTATGGAGAGGATAATTGAACAATAACAGAGCAACCATAAAGCAGGCAGTCAAACTGTTATGTGCAGCATGTTTTACAGCAAGTGTGAGTTACTCTGTTAGTGCCTACGATAGGGTAACCGGAAAAATGTTTGCCAGCCGCTCAGAAGTTATTGCGCAGCACGGTATGGTGGCAACTAGCCAACCGCTGGCAACCCAGGTTGGGTTAGACGTGTTAAAGCAGGGTGGTAATGCGATAGATGCGGCAATAGCAGCGAATGCTATGTTAGGTTTAGTCGAACCCACCGGAAGTGGTATTGGCGGCGACTTGTTCGCCATTGTCTGGGATGCAAAAACAAAAAAGCTTTACGGGCTTAACGCTTCAGGACGTTCTCCGCAGTCTCTCACCAAAGATATCTTCCTTGATAAAGGGTTAAGTAAAATCCCGCCATTCGGGCCACTGCCTGTGTCGGTGCCTGGTGCGGTAGATGGCTGGTTCGAGCTTCATAGCCGTTTCGGCTCACTGCCCATGGCATCTATTTTGACGCCGGCTATCGAATACGCCAAACAAGGCTTTCCCGTGAGCGAACTCATTGCTTACTACTGGGACATGAATAATAAACGTATCGGACAATATCCCGGTTTTGCCGAGACCTTCCTGCCAAACGGAAAGCTTCCACAGAAAGGTGATATCTTTAAAAACCCCCGTCTTGCTGCGACTTACGAAAAAATAGCAACGGGCGGTCGAGATGCGTTTTACAAAGGCGATATTGCACGCGTTATCGATGCGTACATGAAAGCGCAGGGCGGTTATCTAAGTTACGAAGATTTGGCTGCGCATACGTCAGAATGGGTTGAACCCGTATCGACCAATTATCGCGGCTACGATGTTTGGGAATTGCCGCCCAACGGTCAAGGCATTGCTGCACTGCAAATCCTTAATATTCTTGAACAGTACGATATTGCCAGTATGGGATTTGGTTCTGCCGACTATATCCATACTTTTGTCGAGGCGAAAAAACTGGCTTTCGAAGACCGCGCTAAATTTTACGCCGATATGCACTTCGCCAGCGTGCCGGTAGACTGGTTAATCTCTAAAAGCTATGCTGAACAGCGCAAAGCCCTTATCAAAAATGATACCGCGGCGAAGCGCTATGATGCCGGATTGTACGACGGCGACACCATCTACCTCACGGTGGCAGACAAAAGCGGCAATATGATTTCCCTTATTCAGAGTAACTACCGCGGCATGGGCTCAGGTATGACGCCCACCGATCTCGGCTTTATTTTGCAAAACAGAGGGGAGCTATTCACGCTGGAAGAAGGCCACGCCAATGAATATCAGCCAGCAAAGCGTCCGTTCCATACCATCATTCCTGCTTTTGTTACTAAAAATGGCAATCCCTGGATAAGCTTTGGCGTAATGGGCGGCGGCACGCAACCGCAGATGCACGCGCAAATCATCGTAGATCTCATCGATTTTGGTATGAACTTGCAGGAAGCGGGTGACGCGCCTCGTATTTTGCACTCTGGTTCGAGCAGTCCCACGGGCGCACTGATGACCGACGGCGGTTTAGTTCATTTAGAATCTGGCGTGAGCGAACAGGTAAAACGCGAGTTGCTGGAACGGGGTCATACACTGCAACCCGCGGTGGGAGTTTATGGCGGATACCAGGCGATTATGTGGGATAATAAGCGAAAAGTTTACTTTGGTGCCTCAGAAAGCCGAAAAGATGGACAAGCTGCGGGTTATTGAGCCAAACTAATACCTAAAGGTCCGGCGGAAAACACCATAAATTCAATAACCAGCGGGCGAATGGAAGATTAAAATGAGTCAACCTCAAAAAGGGGTGTGTGCTGAACCAAACCTGCATGCGCAGTATTTGCTGCTGAATGTCGTGGATGACGATGCGGAAACGGTTAGAGGCAAACTCGCCCGGGTTTTGGATATTTTTGATTACTACGAAAATGAGCACTACGAGGCCATGCTGACGGGTATGGTCGCCATTGGTGCTAATTTCTGGACAGAGGTGTACCCCGGCTTTATTCCTACCGAGCTGGCACCGTTTCCCGATATGCAGTGTGAAGACAGAACCGCGCCAGCGACGCCCTGCGATCTTTTCATTCAAATTCGTGCCGACCGCCTCGATATCTGTCATGCCGTAGGCATGGAAGTTATGGAGTTGTTGCGGCTGCATGTCGAGCTGGTAGAGCAAGTCCGCGGCTTTCGCTATCTCGATGGCAGGGATCTCAATGGCTATATTTATGCCCCTGATAACCCACGAGGCATGCAGCGGCGAAAAGTGGGGTTGATTAACGATGAACAAAATGAATTTGTTGCCGGAAGTTACGTGCACGTTCAGCGTTATCGCCACGATTTGCGGCGCTGGGAAAGTTTGTCTACGAGACAGCAAGAGCAGGTGATGGGGCTCACTCGCGAACATAACCTTGTCAGTCAAGAGCAAAATCCCATGTCGCACTGCATCAGAGCATGTGTGAAGTCCGCTGACGATGATTTACCGGGGTTAATTAAACAAGGTATGCCGTACGGCGATCTGAGCACGCAGGGGCTGTTTTTCGTTAGCTGCGGTGCCAGTGCACAGCCATTTAAAGCCATGTTGCATAGCCAGGTATTTGGCACAGGCGATGGCGACTATGATCGCTGGCTGGATTACACCAGTGCAGAAAATGGGGCGGCGTTTTTTGCTCCTTCTGTCACCTTCATCCGCGAACACGCGAAACAAAGCCTCGAGTAAGTGCAGGTTGCTTACTGGCTCAGGCTGAGGGCACCGTCCCAGTCTTTCGGTAAGGTTAATCCGCGATATTGCAGGCACACGTCAATGTGATGCTGAGCAAGCTTATCTTCAGGATTAATTTGCTGTGCTTTCATGAAGTGGGCCAGCGCATCATCCCATTCCTGACGAATTCGACAGGCTAATCCGGCGGCGATTTGCGTTTGTACTGACAGACGCGCTTTCTGCTCTGCTTCACTAAGATGTTCCAGCACTTCATACACTTCAATGGCAGACTGACGCCCCTTCACTCTCACCCAATCGAGCAAGCGTGTTTTAAGCGGATAATCGGCGCCAATGGTTTGCAGGGTTTGTGCACTTACAATGATATCGGCATTGTATTTCGGCGTTAGCGATTCGAGTCGAAACGCGATATTCACACTGTCCCCAAGTACCGTGGTATCCATACGGTCATCTGAACCTACAGTACCGATAATAACGGGGCCAAAGTGAATGCCGATGCCCATGTTGATAGGCAGGTATTCGCAGTTGTCGCGATGTGAATTGTATAAAATCAAGGCTTTGCGCAGGTCGATGGCAGCCTGAATAGCATCCCGTGCTTTATCTTTTGGCGAGCCACCGGGATGATCGAACAACGCCATGATGGCATCGCCGATAAACTTATCGATGAAGCCGCGGTTTTGGTGAATAGGGTCGTTCATGCGCAGGAAGTAGGAGTTCAGAAACTTCATCAATTCCTGTGGGCTTAACCGCTCTGAAAGGCCAGTGAATCCGCGTATATCGCAGAACAGGATTGCCACTTCGTCTTCATCAGCGTGACCCAGTTCCAGGGTTGAGGCCGGCCCATGTTTTGCAAAGTGCTCAACAAACTGGCGTGGGACAAACTTCTGAAATGTTTGGGTTAGCAGCATGGCCTCATTGGCTTTCTCGGCATAGCTGGCTTCCCGTTCATCGGGAGAGTCTTTGATGGGCGTGTTGCGCGGATGCGTGTTTTCTAATTCATTTTTCAGAAAACGGATTTCCTGGCGCTGCTGTTGCAGCAAATACACGGCGACACCGCCAAGGGCGATAAGCAGAATTATGAGTAACCAACTTAACGTCATGGTGTCACCGCAATCCGGGTTTTACAGCGAACCCAGCACTTTGTCAGCTGCTTCGAGAGTTTTTGCTACCACATCTGCAGTATGCATGCTGGAAACAAAACCTGCTTCGTAGGAAGCGGGTGCCAAATACACACCTTCTTTCAGCATGCCGTGGTAGAACACTTTAAACTGTTCCTGATTACAGTTAATCGCCTGCTGATAGTTGGTCACCCGCTCAATATCAGTAAAGAACAGGCCAAACATGCTACCGGCCACATTGGTGCTCATGGGAATGCCATGTTTGTCCGCAATCGCTTTGAAACCATCGGCCAGCGCCTGTGTTTGGGTAAAGATTTCTTCATACATGGCGTCGTTATCAATTTGGTTCAGTGCGGCTAAACCTGCAGCCATAGCAACCGGATTACCTGACAACGTGCCAGCTTGATAAATCGGGCCGGTGGGTGCGATATGTTCAATGATGTCGCGACGACCACCGAAGGCACCCACTGGCATACCACCACCAATCACTTTTCCTAAGCAGGTAAGGTCGGGTTTGATGTTGTAACGAGCCTGTGCGCCACCTTTAGCCACGCGGAAGCCTGTCATCACTTCATCAAAAATCAGCACGCTGCCGTAGTCATCACAAATTTTACGCAGGCCTTCTAAGAAACCAGGTACCGGAGGAATACAGTTCATGTTGCCGGCTACCGGCTCAACGATGATACAAGCAATGTCGTCGCCGCATTCTTTGAAGATAGCTTCAACGCTTTGCAGGTTGTTATATTCAACCGTTAGCGTGTGCTGTGCTACGTCAGCAGGCACGCCAGGTGAGCTTGGTACGCCAAGCGTCAGCGCGCCCGAACCGGCTTTTACCAGCAGAGAATCGGCGTGACCATGGTAGCAACCTTCAAACTTAACCAGTTTGTTACGGCCTGTGAAACCACGGGCCAAACGAATGGCTGACATGGTGGCTTCGGTACCGGAGTTCACCATGCGTACCATTTCCATAGACGGTACCAGTTGGCTGACTTTCTCAGCCATGATGATTTCTGCTTCTGTAGGCGCACCAAAGCTCAGTCCATTCTGTGCAGCGGTAACTACCGCTTCACGAATTTTGGCATTGTTGTGACCCAATACCATCGGGCCCCATGACTGTACGTAATCAATGTAACGATTGTCGTCGGCATCCCAGATATAGGCGCCGTCGGCTTTGGTGATAAACCTTGGCGTACCACCTACGGCTTTAAATGCGCGTACCGGCGAGTTCACGCCGCCGGGAATGGTTTTCTGGGCGCGGGCAAAAAGGGCTTCTGATTTTGTTGTCATAGTAATTACTGGCTCTTATTTGTGTACCAAACCACGTCGCGTTCATATTTTGCGACCAAATCCTCAACGCCCAGTGTCAGGGCAAAAAGTGCCATTCTTACCAACACACCGTTATCGGTTTGACGGAAGATAGCGAGGTTCGGGTTGGAATTTAAATCGTTATCAAGCTCGTTAGCTTCCATACGGGAATCTCGGGGAAGTGGATGCATGATCACGGTTTTTGACTGAAAGTGTTTGGTGTAAATGGTTTGATTCAGGCGGAACCGGCCACGGTATTTATTGGCTTCTTCCTGCGAGGGGAAGCGCTCTTCCTGAATACGGGTTTGATAGCAGATATCGGCTTCAACGCGACCATCGATATGGTCGGTGATGGTGAGCTTGTGACCGGCATTTTCAATGGCATCGATGATGTAATCGGGCATGGCCAGCTCGGCAGGGGCAATCAGCGTAAAATGAATGTTGTCGAACAGACACAGTAACTTAGACAAAGAGTGTACGGTTCGACCGTAGCGTAAATCGCCAATCATGGCGATATGCAGTCCATCGATGCCTTTGCCATTGTATTCCAGCTCACGTTTAATGGTGAACAGGTCGAGCAGCGCTTGTGTGGGGTGCTCGTTGGCGCCGTCACCGCCATTGATAACCGGTACCCGGCTACCTTCGGCAAATTCTGCCACTGAACCGGCCTGCGGATGTCGCATGGCGATAATGTCGGAATACCCACTTAACACCCGCGCGGTATCGTACAGCGATTCCCCTTTCGCCAGGGCTGAGTTACTCATGCCGGTCGTTTCTCTTACTTCACCGCCTAACAGGTTGAAAGCGGTACCAAAACTCACTCGTGTTCGGGTGCTGGGTTCGAAGAATAAATTGCCCAGAATGGCGCCATCCAGCACGGTCGTTCGTTTTTGACGACGGGCGTAAGGTTCCATTGAATGGGCCACAGCGAAAACTTTCTCGATGGCGTCACGGTCGAATTGATTAACCGAAAGAATATGATTGCCAGTAAACTGTGACATTAAGCGCTCTCAATAAATGAAACAAACCTGAATAGTTTATCAAAAACCGCTCTAGGTGTAGAGATAAGTTCGCTAATTAGGATTGTGAGTTTTTCTTCATGCAATCAGATAAACTGATCCTGTTATACTCGAAAAGGTTAACGATGAAAGAGCGTAATCCTCATTCGCAGTCCCGAAAGCCCCGCTCGTGGTGGCAAACCGACTGTGTGAAATGTCAGCGTATGCGTATGATCGTGTTGTGGGCAATTATTGTTTTCGTGGTGTATTTCTATGTCTGGAACTGATTCTGATCCGATTTTTGTTCGAGCGACGTCCAAAAGCAACGGTATTACCGCCCTGGTGTTAGGCGGTGTCGGTCTTTGCGTGTCGGCAGTCTGGCTTAATGTGTTTCCTGAATGGTTATTTCTCGCCGGTATTTTTCTTACCAGCGCGTCTATTGTGTCGCTGCTGATAGGGTGGTTCAAAGTGCGTGAACCTCAGTTCAGTATCGAAATTTCGCCAGACGATATTCGCTATCACCATCGTCTGGGAAATTGGCTGTTAGATTGGGACAACGTACAGCGTGTGGGGTGTCCCCGAGTGCAGCAAGGACTCGACCATGTCGACCTGGAAGCGGTAGGTATTCGCATTAAAGATTATGGCGCGTTTCTTAATCAGGTTTCACCGCGCCTGGCTACCCATCTGCTGATGGAGCAGCGACCACTGTTACTGCATCAGGACAATAACTGTAAAACCGGTGCCTGCTTCGATCAGAACATGTTTGACGACAAGCATTACACCGCCGCAGACGCGCAAACCTTTACCGGGGTCAAAGCCATGTTGGCAAACCGCATGACTCAGCTTAGGGAACTCTTCGGTTATGACGTCTTTATCTCGTCTTCTGATATCGACAGAGAGCCCACAGAATTTGCGGCTTTCTTACGCCAATGTCAGCAAGCGCGGCAAGAGCGCACAGTGGGTGAAGCCTGAGAAGGAATCAAACCTATTAATGTGCGAGGCCTGATAATGTGCCAGGCCACGACTTATATCAGCTACGAAATGAGTAACTCATTTCTTCCATAAAGCGGCGGGCTTCGGTCATCAGAATATCGCATTCAGACAACAGCGCGGGTAGGTGTTCCGCCACCAGGAAATGCTGTTCTAGTTTAAGTGCGGTTTCCAGCTCGTTGGCCAGTTCCTGCAACCGGGGCACACCGGTATAACAACAGGCACCATGCAGCTTGTGTACTTCCGCTTTCAGTCCGTCGTAATCCTTACTTTCCCACAGGAGTTTTAGCGTGGCCGTTGTAGGCGGCAGCAGCATGATGAAATCGCCCAGCATGGTGCGGGCAGCATCCGGGTTCTGGTTCGTGCGTTTTACCGCCAATTGCCAATCAAGAGTGGGTAACGCCATGGCGGCAGGTGCCACGTTCTGACACCAGCGTTTGATGAGGTCTAGCAATGCGCCCATTTCAATAGGCTTAGGCAGATAGTCATCCATGCCTGATGCTAATAAGCGCTCTTGCTCTTCTTTAAAGGCGTGAGCGGTAACCGCAATGATGGGCGTGCCCATGTTCAGTGCCGTTTTACGGATTTGTCTGGAGGCTTGTAAGCCATCCATGCCAGGCATTTGTACATCCATCAAAATGAGATCGTATTCTGTGCTGTGACAGCGGTTAACCGCATCTTGTCCGCTCATCGAGGTGGTCAGGCTTACAGGGGAATGATCGAGCCAGGTATGCAGTAGCTTCAGGTTCATTTCCATGTCGTCGACGGCCAGAATACGTGCTTTCGGCAAGGAATTCGTTTTTTCCTGTAACGGGTTGCGATGCTTAGCGGTTTTCTGATGCAGCAGACTTTCCAGTTTCGTTATCGTTACCGGCATACGAACCTGTTCATGGAAATGCTGAGCAAGGCTGGGATACTGATTAAACGGCTCTGGGCCCGAGTACCAGAGAATACGCTTCTTCGCCGGAAACTCCACGGCTTCAGAGATATATTCGTTTCTGGATGCTATACGCGAAACCGGCACTGTTGCGAACAGTAAGTCTGCCTGCATATCCAGGCTGCGTAAGCCGGCGACAGATTCTACCGAGGTCACGTTCGCGCCCAAATGTTTGAGTAACGATGCCGACGCCCGACGGGTGTCGGGAATAGGGTCGAGTACTATCACCCGTTTGCCAATCCAGTCTGCGTTAGGGGCTAACGTGTACTTCTGGCTAAGCTGATTGGCTCGCAGGGTAATATCGAAGGTACTGCCAATACCCGGTACACTGGTAAGGTCTAGCTTACCGCGCATCAGTTTGATGAGCTCACGGCAAATGACTAACCCCAAACCGGTTCCCTGATAACTGCGATTCAGTGCATCGTCGATTTGCGAGAACGCGTTAAACAGCTTTTTCTTGTCCTGGCGGCTAATCCCGATTCCGGTATCTTCAACCCGGAAGTGCAATTCGTGAATACCATGAGGTAGCGACTTACCGTTTACCGAAAGCGTAATGGTGCCGGAGGAAGTGAACTTTAACGCGTTGCTCAGAAGGTTGTTTAAGATTTGCTTTATGCGGAAAACATCGCCGATGAGTTTTTCCGGTAACGGCGCAAGATCAAACACAAATTCAATACGCTTCGCATGGGCCGATTTGGCCATCATGGTTACCATATCTTCCAGTAACTGATTCGGTGCAAACGGCTGATTGTTGATTTGCAGCTTACCGGCCTCAATCTTCGAGAAATCGAGTACATCATTCACGATACCAAGCAGATTGTCTGCCGCTGTGTTGATTATGCGAACTTGCTCTTGTTGCTCCACAGGCAGCGCCGTGTGTGTTAATTCCTTACTGAACCCCAGAATGGCGTTGAGCGGGGTGCGGATCTCGTGACTCATGTTGGCGAGGAACTGAGATTTTACATTACTGGCTTTGATGGCATCTTTACGGGCGATATCCAGCCGAGCGTTCTGCTCTTCAATCAGTTCCATGTTGTTACGCAAGTCATTGGTGGCCTGATCCACTTCGGATTCCATCTGGCTGCGACTTTTTTCCATCAGTGCGAAGGAAAACATGCCCGCTTCAAGGAATACCCCAACCTGAAAACAGTAAGTCGTAAAATCGTTAGATGGCAGAAGTCCTACCAAACTCAGCATGCCGATAATGGCGCTTGCCGCCAACATTGACCAGGCAATGATAAAGTAGCGAGCGGGCTTGAAATGGTTAAAGAAAGCTTCAAAACCGGCGTAGATATAGCTGCAAATGGCAATCATGCCCACGCCATACACCAGGTTGTTTTTCCAGATATGGGGCAGAAAATCTACCAGGCAGGTTAGTCCCACAATAAATTGAAGTAACAGCAACGACTGGATCACGGGGTGCGCTGTGGGCGCGTTGTTTTTGGTTTCCAGAAATGACAGGGTGAAAAAGCCGGAGCATATTCCGATGATCACGAATATTAGCTCGGTGTGCGAGGCGAACCAGGGCGCCAACCCATCGCTGACAAACAGGTGTAAATGACCACCCCAGACAAACTGCCATAACATTACTGCCAGAATGTAGCCCACATAGGCCATCAGGCTGGATTCTTTGGCATCAACAAACAATACGAAGTTGTAGATGGCAAGAATGATCAGGCCGCCGTAAAACAAGCCCCACATTAAACTGTCAAGTTGAGTACCAAAACTGTGATGTTGTTCTGTTTCAGCACTTAACGGCACAATTAACGCCGACGAGGTGCTTTCAATTCGAAGATAAAGATCCATGGGGGTATTAACGGGCAGTTCTACACGCATAGTAGGAACGCGATAGATTTGCTCTGACTGCAGCTTTCCCTGGTGACTTTGCTTTACGATCTCATCGCCTTCGACCAGATAAAAGTCCACTTTATCAAGCTGGCTAAAATCGATATTGAATACCCAGTCATTGGCATTGCTGGTGTTATTAATTTTTGTGACCAGCCATAGCGCGCGGGACTGAAAGCCAAAATTAGGGTTCGATTCGGTATAGAGCCTGAAATCTGGACGGCGTTTGATTGCTTCACTGATGGTCAGTTGAGAATCCGTCTCAAAATAAAACTCAAGGTTATCCGTTAATTTGGTTTCGACTTCTTCATTGATGAGTTGCAGCGTGGATTGCGCCAACGCAGGCGACAAATTCACAGACCACAAAAACATCACGGCAAACCAGGACCACAGTACTGCACGCATTCTTAATATCAGGTTGGGATTACATGCGCCTATTAAACCACCAAGCAAGGCGTTTGTACAAAAAAGCGCATGGTTTACAGAAAAGGATCACTTTTTTAAATAACTAACAATAGGAGGGGCGTTTTCACAGAATGAAAAGGGCTAGTTGTAAGCCTGATGAAACAGGGCTTGAGGCACAATGGCGCCGGCATGTTGAATGACAATACCTGCTACCTTCGCGGCCTGCTCGGCAGCAGCTCGCCCTGATTTACCTTGCAGGCGGGCGGCAAGATAACCACCGGTAAAGCTGTCGCCGGCTGATGTGGTATCGACAACCTTTTCGACAGGCGTTACTTCCACGCTCACCATCGTTTCGTTATGCAGAATTTGAATATGGTCTGTGCCATTCTTACAGACTATTTCACTCACTCCCATGTTGGCCAATGCGTCCATGGCATCGAAACCGTCTTGATGACCAAACAAAAGCTTGTGCTCTTCAATGCCGGGAAACGCAATATCCGTTAGTTGGTAAGCGCGCTCAGTCCACAGAGCAGCCTCGTCTGCAGACTGCCACAGCGCGGGGCGATAATTGGGGTCAAAGGCAACCTGAGCACCCGCTTCCCTGGCTTCACACAGCATATGAAGTAGCTGCTCCCGCTGACCGTTATCCAGCACGGCCAGCGTAATGCCGCTGAGATAGATAAGATCGACTGCCGGCAGGAGGCTGTTTTTTTGCAACCAAAGATTCACCCATTGCTTAGCCGCAGAGTCGTTTCGCCAATACTGAAAGCTACGTTCACCGTCATCGTCGGTATGAATAGCGTATAAGCCGGGCTGCCTATTGGGGTGAGATAAAATCATCGATGTATCAACGTGTTCATGCTGAATCACCGATTTCATGTGCTCGCTTAGGGTATCGCAGCCAAGGGCGGTAAGCAGGCTTATTTCACCTTCTGGCAAACAGCGCTTTAAATACACGGCTGTATTATAAACGTCGCCAGCTACGCCCTGACGGAAATGATCTTTGTCCGCCTCAGAGAGCTCAATCATCACTTCTCCGGCCAGGATACAGCGGCGGGAACGGCTATTCGATAATACTGCTGATTGCGACATGGGTTTCTCTGTGGCCTGCTAGGAACTGCTAACACGGTCAAGCTGATAGGCATCTTTGTAGATGCCGCGTGCCGCTTCTTTAACCATTTCGGCCACTTTCGGCACCGCGCTTTTCGGGAACACTGCCGCTGGCGCAGTAATCCCTACCGAGGCGACCACGGTTCCCAAGCTGTTTCTCACTGGCACCGCCACGCAACGTACATTCTCATTGTACTCACGTTCATCAACCGCATACCCCAGGGCACGCACCCGGTTTAGCTCTTTTTTGAGATCCTGCATGTTGGTGATGGTAAACGGCGTATGTTTCTCCATGGGGTGTTCCGACAATAACAGTTCCAGATTGTCGTAATACAAGAACGCCAGGAACACTTTGCCGGTGGATGAGCAATGCATTTGCGCTTCTACACCGGGACGTTTCGAAACCATTAGCGGATTCGGGCTGTCGAACACTTCTACAATGAGTGCCTTGCCATGATTCGGCACCGCCAGGTGTGCGGTGTGTCCGGTACGCAGCGCCAGGCGCTGAATGTGCGGGATGGCCATTTGCTGCATGCGATCAGAATGGATGATTTGCAGGCCCAGTTGCATCAGGTTGGCACCGCTGAAATATACCTTTCCGCGCTTCTCCAGCATTTCTTCGGATACCAGAGTTCGCAGCAGACGGAAGACCGTGGTGCGAGGTAAATTAAGTGAAGCTTCCAGCTCTTGCATGGTCATTCCGCGGTCGCGACTGGCGAGCAGACGGAAAACTTCACATGCATGTACAACACTTGGGATCAGATAACGTTCTGTCATGGTTGTGTCCTTTTTTATCACTTTGGCTAGCGAGCCAGAAATCCACCGTCGACAGCCAGAATGTGGCCGTTGACATAGTTGCTGGCTGAACTGGCCAGAAATACCGCCGCGCCCTGCAGGTCTTCGGCTTCGCCCCAGCGGTTTGCCGGGATGCGTTTCAAAATTTCGGTGCTGCGGCTCTCATCGTCCTGCAAAGCCTGGGTGTTGTCGGTGCGGATGTAGCCCGGCGCAATGGCATTAACCTGCACATTGTGGGTGCCCCATTCGTTAGCAAGGGCTTTAGTCAGGCCGGCGATAGCATGTTTACTGGCCGTGTAGGCAGGCACAGTAATGCCGCCGCTGTAACTTAGCATGGAGGCGATATTAATAATTTTGCCTTCACCTTTTGCAATCATTGCCTTACCGATAGCCTGTGAAAGGATAAAAGCCGAGTCGATATTTACCTGCATTACCTGCTGCCACTTATCCAGCGGGAATTCCACCGCAGGCGCGCGGAAAATGGTGCCGCCATTGTTCAGCAGAATGTCCACGCCGCCATACACACCCAGTGCGTCTTCGGCCAGTTTGATGGTTGCCTCAGCATTGCTGAGATCGGCGGCCAGCGCGGTGGCTTCACCGCCGGCATCGCGGATAGCTGCAACTGTGTCGTCACAACCACCGGTGCGGCTGCTCGCGCAGATGACGCTGGCACCGGCTTTTGCAAAACCGATGGCAAGCGCCTGGCCGATGCCACGACTAGCGCCGGTGACAAGCGCTACTTTACCTGTCAGGTCAAAAGAAATACTCATCCTTAATTACCCTCTTTATTGTCATTCGTTTTGGCCACTTCCACGGCATAAACGTGAACCGGGCCGTGCATGTTCGAGCGGAATACCACCCACTTATTATCAGGGGTAAACGTCACATTAGGTTCCAGGCGGTAATCATGATTTTCCATGTTCACCAGGCGTTCTGCTTTCAGGACGGCGGGCTTGATCAGGGACTTGGCGTCCGGCGCGCTGATACCGGCTACGTCATTAATCGGTTCATCGCGAAACAGGTATATCCATTTGCCGTCTTCAGCATGGGCTACCATTTCTTCATCGCCACCGTCGCCGGCAAACAGAGAGCCATCCGGTGAGATATTGAAATGCACTGACCAGTAATCCCGTGGCATGTGACGCCACACCCGCTTACCGGTGTTTACATCCACGCTGGCCAGCCAGAAAACCTCGCCCCGGGGTGTCTGCAGGTCATAGAAAATCCGCTCGCCGCTGGCGTCGAAAAACTCGTGCCCGGCGATTTCCATGTTCATGGTGCGGGTGTGCATTTTACGAATGTCGCTGCCGTCCACGTTCATGGTCCAGATGCGGTCCACCTTGTGCCAGGGGCCTTCATGACAGAACATGATTTTGTTCGGATCAGCAGGGGAGAACTGTATGTGATTGAGCCAGTCAGTCGCCTGATGAATGGTACGTTGTTCACCGGTGCGGGTGTCGACCACAAACATCTGCATGGGAATGCGTGCTTCGAGGCGCTCATTAATGCGCACTTCTTTGGCATCGGCAAAACTCATCGGGTTGCCGTTCTTGTCGGTGGCTTCATAGCGCGCTTCAAACCGCGCGTGACGGGGGCCGGATTCCATGCTGTATTCCTGCTCAGCAAATGCACCAATCAACAGGGTTTCATCCTTGTTGATGGAGTGCACCTTACCCCGGGAAACCGTAGCCACATGCTTTACTTTGCCGCTATCGATGTTAATGGCAAGCACTTCAGTAGGCTGCTGCAACTCGTTTTTAGCAACCACTTCGCCGGTACCGGCGCCTTCAATGCGAGTCACATACACATTACGGCTCGACGGACCCATGAATAATATGCCCACGTCTGGATCTTCATAGATGCGCTTTACCGAACCGTCTTCCAGGTTCACCACCGCCACGCCTTTGGGATTGTCCACAGAAATCACCATGGATTTGCCGTCGGCGCTGTAAGCGTTCTGGTGGAAGTACAGCGAGCGGGAACCCGCTTCTTCGGATAAACGGATAACCCGGTGTCCGGTGTCCTTATCGATCCAGGATTTTGGAATGGACTCGTCAGCCTTTGTTGGTGCCGCAGCAAGCACGCCCGCCATCGCCAGCCCTGCTAATACCTTAAACATTAGCATTGTGGGTCCTCCCCGATGCCGTGCCGTCCTGCTGTACAGCGCCAACCGTGTTGTTGCCCCAAAGCGCTTTGTAACTAAAGCCGGACAGGTCTTCCACAATGGCCTGGTTTTCCGGGCTGGTGGGCTTGGTGTGGCCGGCTTTGAAATGCTCGATCTCGTTCATCAGCACTTCGTGCGTCTCTTTGCTCAGGCGAAACTTCGTAGAAACAAAGAAGCCGAACAGCAGTACCAGAATTGGACCGATAGCCATCATCAATACAATGGTAGAAATGGCCTGACTGTTCTGAGTTTCTGCATTGGAGACAAAACCACCGAATTCAAGGATGATACCCACCGACATTACTGCGAAGGCCTGTGTAGCTTTGCGGATAAAAGTCATTACCCCGGCAAAGCTGCCTTCACGACGACGTGCCGTGACTATCTGATCCACGTCAGCCATGTAGTTATAAGTGTTCCAGGGGATGTAGTTCAGCGCGCCACGGCCGAGGCCAGCGATAACAACGCCCGCGACCAGCCACACAAAGTTGAAGTTGTCGGTGGTGGCATACATGGCAACCAGCGAGATTATCGCAATAATGTACAGTGACACGGCGACACGATAGCTGGGGGATGGCCCGAAGCGCATCACCATGGGAATGGCTACGGCAACCGCAAATAGCTGGGCGACATAAGTAACTGCCATCATTTCAGACGCGATGACTACCGAGCCGCCAATGGCGAATACCACAAAGTAGGTAAACACGGCATTGAACACATCCTGACTGATATAGCCACCCAGATACATGCCAAGGTGCAGGCGAAATGCGCGGATCTTCAGGGTAGACATCAGGTTGGTGTAAAGGGCCTTCATAGTCCCGGACATCGTCCAGCCTTCACCTTTTATGAGTTCCTGTTCACCTACCTCATCGAGATCACGCTCCCAGGTAAACATCCACACAGTGAATACCACAATCATGAACAGTACTGAAAAGATGACGCCCATGATCAGGAAGGTGGAAGCCGTCTCTTTGCCGCCAACGGCGCTGACAATCCAGGCGGGCAGAATACCGGCAAGAATGGCAGACATCTGACCGGTAAGAATACGGGCGCCGGCGAGTTTTGCTTTCTTCTTGTAGTCGTCTGTCATTTCCGCTGCCAGGGTTTCATAAGGAATGATAACCGCGGCGTAAACCAGCTCGAAGAACACGTAAGTGACCAGATAATACAGGTAGTGCTGGCCGCTTACCCACATCAACGCAAAGCTAGGTAGCAGGGGAATAGAGAAAATCAGGAATACCCGACGACGGCCAAAACGGCGACCAATACGAGTATTGCCTAAACCGTCGGATATGTGGCCGAGCAGGGGAGAGGCAACGGCGTCCAGAATACGCGCGATGGCGAAAATACTGGCAGCCTGCACTGCCGACAGGCCACAGAAGGTGGTATAGAAAAACAGGATCCAACCGCTGATAACAGCCATGGAACCGGCCCCGAGAATATCGTTGAGGCCGTATGCGACATAGTTTATCGGTTTGAGTTCACGTCGTGCCATCGTGCTCTCCCCCTTATTATTTATCGGTTAGATGTAGGCGTTCATGTATTCAACGAGGGCGAGAATTGCCATCGACTGACCATAAGGCATGGAGGTCAATGGAATATCTTTGTATCCCTGCAAGGTGTCGAATACCGGCGTGCCGAAAGACACCTGTTGCAGCTCGCCGGTGTCGTCGATGTTCTCCAGCACTGCTTTAATGGCCTTTTCTGCACAAGGCAGGTATTCGTCGCTGATGTAGCCTTTGCGCACAGCCTTCATGATGCCGTAGGCAAAACCGGCGGCAGCAGACGCTTCAAGATAAGACATCGGATCGTCCAGTAGGGTGTGCCATAGGCCGTCTTCATGTTGGGTTTTCACCAGCGCTTTAACCTGTGCTTCTAAGGTTTCAATTAAGAACATGCGGGTAGCGTCGGTTTCAGGCAGATCCAGCAACTCAATAAACTCAGGAATCGCGATGGTGACCCAGCAGTTACCACGGGCCCATAGGGCATCTGCGAAGTTATGACGACCGTCGAATGTCCAGCCGTGGAACCACAGGCCGGTTTTTCTGTCAGCCAGGTATTTGGTGTGCAGCATGAATTGGCGCTTGGCTTCTTCCACGTAGTGGGGGCGCTCCATCAGTAAGCCGATTTTTGCCAGTGGCATGACACTCATCATCAGCGTGTCGTCCCACATTTGCTGATAATTGACTGAGTTGAAAACAATGTGCTGGATACCGTTTTCTTCGGTGCGAGGAATGCCATCCATGATCCATTCGGCCCACACATCCAGGTAGGGTAAATAGCTGCGGTTACCCGTGCGTTCCTGCATGTAGGCAAGTGTGAGGAAAGGCGACATGGTGTTTACGTTTTTGGTCGGTGTGCCTTCGGCGAAGCGATTGGCGAACCAGTCTTCGATGATTTCCCGGGCTTTATCGTCGCCGGTGATATCCCAGTATTTAAGCAAACCGTAAAGGCCGATGCCGTGGGTCCATTCCCAGTCGTTCCAGCCTTTGGTATCGATGATTCTGCCGTCTTCCAGCTTTAATAAGAACTCACCGGTTTCGTCGGTGATATTCACCAGGTTGTCGATGAGTTTGTCTATTTTCTGACGAACGGTGGAATAGGCGATGTCGTTAACTAGTGCAGGCATGTGAAATCCTTGTTGAAACCAAACTTCGGTACCGTCATGTACCTGAAAAAATCAATTTCAATCACGTTACATCGCTTCACATCACATTAACAATCAAATTGTAAAACTACGTGACATTAATTTCACATTTGGAACACTAAGTTCAATAGGTAGTTTAATTATGAAAAAAAGGGCAGCATTGCTGCTGCCCATAAAAGTAGGTTTGATAACAAACCTCACTTCACACACTCCGTTGTTCGGTCGACCTATAACGCTGATTTAACAAGCGCTATATTTTGAATGGCAGCAAGGCCCCATTGGGCGGCGTCGTTAGTAGACACCCAAGCCGCTTCTTCAACTGGATTTAGCACATTTGGTCCGTATACCCCTGTAGTTTCTATGGTCTTTTCGCCTCCCCACTCTTTAGCAAACTCTTGCCATGCGCGCTTAGCGAGGGCAGGGTCGTTTTCTTGTACAGCTACGTAGGCGGTAAGACGAGAATGGGCAACGGTCAGGCTATTGCCTCGCATACGTTTACCCAGTGCGGCTTCCTGCTCTGCCGCAGGGGCGCTGTAAAGACGACCATATTTCAACCATGCCGCTTTATATTCAGGTACATCTAACAGTTGATTCAGCTCGGTGGACATTTCGATTAAGCCAAACACTGAGCTTAAATGTGATAGCCCTGGTTCTTTTTCAGGGTAAGGCACCAGTTCCTGCTTCTCCACGTCATAGCCGAAGGCGCCGGCAAAGAATCCCTGCGGATGATTACCAATGACTTTCATGGCGTTTTCCAGGCGTAGCCGGTACTTGTCGTCGCCGGTGCGCTCCCAGGCCGTCAGCCAGTTAGCGGCCGCTGAGCCCCAATCCGTTCCGCCGCCCATTTTGGCGATATTAGGAATGGGATTGCTGCTGTCTACCTTACGGGTCGCGTTCAGCGCGCCCAGCGCTTTGTCTGCATCGGTAACTTCGCTAAGCACATCACCGGTACGTTCATCGCCGGTAAGGAAATAGTGGAAGCGACGATAAGACGAGGTGCTGATCCGCAGCTGTTTGGCGCTGCAACCCCAGTGTTGTACGTTGTGTCGTGTGCCTAAACCCTTAAAGCGACCTGCATGGTAAATGTCTACGTCGCGGTTGTGGCGAGTCATCCGTTCGGCCAGATGGAAAGTCGTCGGGTCGCCGGTGCGCAGGAACGAATACCACAGCCAGAGGTCCGGTGATAACTCGGAATTATCCCAGGCATAACCACCTATGTCGTAGCGCCATACATGGCGATCGGCATCGTAGGTGTGCATGATGTCGCCGAAGTTCCAAAAGCCATACCAGTGGCGCTGGTCTACCTGCCCTGCATAGTATTCCACTTGCCAGGCAAGTCGATCTTCAATCTTTTTAAGCGCCGGTGTAGAGCTATCTGGCAGGCTCCATAAACCGCCAAATACGTTAGCGTTCAGATAATCCTCTGGTGCTGCAATGAGACGTGCAGGATGGCGGATACTTTGTGCCATGTGAATGGTATCGTCCCGTGATGGCGTGCTGTCCATAATGGCCAGGGTGAACTCTGTGGTACGGGCAATACCGTGGGCATCGCCGAAGCCCGGCTCGTAATCTTCGTAGGTAATATTCAGCGCGTCGAGCTGCTTTTCGTAGGTGTCCTGGCCCATGCCGTCATGATAAAAACGTACATCCATGGCCGGTGCTTCCGGTGAGTAAAACCAGATGGTGGCAGTGGACACATCATGCCCGGTGTCGCGTAAATCAATCTGCACGGGGTGCAGTTGCCAGAAGTCACGCATGCCAAACAGCACGCCGCCACTCACACCGCCGAGATAGCCCACGCCGCTGGCACGATGGCCTTGATCAGAACCGATCCAGCCGTGACCGGCTTTGGTGCGCTTTCGAATTTCAAAGCCATTGGCGTTAATCTGCGTGAGGGTGATGTCGTTCCACACCGGAATGTAGTGCATACGGCTGCTAACACGTTCATCCCACTCTGAAAGTGGTGGCGTGGCGACACCGGCAATTTGTGCCTGACGTACCGCTTCGCCCGGATCACGGCGCAAACCCGTAATGCCTTTCACCGCTTCTCCCCAGAGGCCCTTATTTTCACCTACCAAACGTAGATGTCGGTTGTACAGTGCATCCCTTTGAACCACTTCAAAGCGCAGACCCAGCCCGCTGATAAAGTCGCTTTCGGCGTTACCGTCGAAGATAAATGAATGCGTGAGTTGCACAGTTTCGCCACCGGCAAAGGCATATAAGCGCAGTGTAAACGGTAGCCATTCGCGACCATTCGCTGTGCGGTTAGTGCCGGTTATTTTAATTACCGCTCTGACCGGCCCCTGCTGCTCGACTTCTGCGCTGATGATCCGGGATTCAAAATGTTCATCCTGATTGCCATTCTCCGGGGCATCACGACGCATACCCACCAGACGTGCGTTACGACCAATCTCTTTGCTTCCTCGAAACAGTGAAGTAATAAGCGCGCTGCCAGATTGCGGCACGGTGAAGCGAATAACGCCGGTATTTACAACAATGTCGCCGTTCTGACGGCTAACGGATACCCCTTGCTGAGGCGCAGCGGGTTTGCTTTTGATAATTTTGCACGCTTCGCCGGTTACCGCGTTGGCTGGAATGGCATGGGCGGTCCATTTCACCGAGCCGTCTGGCCAATAAGCGGTTACCCAGGTTTGAAGTGGAATCGGGTTACCCTCGGCGCTAATCAGTGACAGCGGCGTGTCTTTTGCCAGTTCGCCTTCAGGCCATGGGTAACCGAAGGTGGTACCTGGCTGATAAGAAGGGACTGCGCCTTCCAGCCAGCTTAATGTGCCCGGCATCCGTGATGGTGTTTTTACGGCTTGGGTTGCAGCAGCCTGTCCAGCTACCGTTGAAGAACAGCCCATGGCAGTCATGGCGAGGGGTACAGAGGCCACCATGCTGCTGTTTTTTATAAATTGTCTTCTGTCCATAAAGCGTCCTTAAATCCAAATTTGGAACAAAAAATATTAACCGCTTGTTAAACTTTGCTTAACTTCTATCATACGCGAATGGAAATAACACCATTTGACCGAAACTGATTCGTTATGAGTTAACTAAGAGTTTCAAATATGGATTATTCAAAGGGCGTGGAGTGATGAAGAGACAATTCTGGCAAACCCTGTTGGCGGCATTTACTGGTTTGTTTTGCCTTTTGGGTTGTGCGCAGCAATCGGTGCTCGTTGGCGGGGGAGCGATTAAGGGCGATCTCATATACCAGAACTCACTAAGCAGTTGGACTGATGTCAGCGACTGGGTGATGGAAGGCGAAGGAGAGGTATCCTTTGATAATGGCTGGATGCAAATGTGGTCGCCGGATGAAGCGTCTCATCATGTGTTCTGGATGCCGAAAAAGCTGCCGCAGAGCTTTATTGCAGAATGGGATGCCCAGGCGCTGAAAACGGATGCCGGACTGGTGATCGTTTTCTTTGCCGCAAAAGGCGTGAACGGCGAAAGCATTTTCGACCCGTCGCTACCGCCCCGGGACGGTACATTTACTCAGTATACCGAAGGTCAGATCCGTAGTTATCACATTTCTTATTACGCTAACGCCGCCCACAACCCTGATCGCGGGCATGCAAATTTGCGCAAGAACAATACCTTCTCGTTACTGCAAACGGGCGAAGTAGGCATTTCCACTTTCGACAGAACGGTGCAGCGGGTTCGTCTGGAAAAAATCAGTAATCATATAAAGCTGTTTATTAACGACAGAAAGGTTATTGATTACATAGACGACAAACCTGTTATTGACGGTGTAAATACTGGCAAGCCACTCGACGACGGTCATTTAGGCTTCCGACAAATGCAGTGGACCCGGTTTCAATATCGTAATTTAGTCATTTGGGAGGTGGCAAAGTAGCTTTTGTTACAGACGTACTTTATCAGTGGAAAGATTTGGTGCCCACCTATGAGCACCGTCTGACCCACATCGCTTCCGTGACGTTGAAGCATATTGATGTGGGCAAGACGGGCTACCTCTGCAAGATTGACGATCAGGCAGAGTTGCCGGTTCAGAATATCCGGCTGGTCGACGTAAAAGCGGGCTCTTTGAGCGAGGAAGCAATACAGAATAAAACGTTATCGGATTTGCGCTTTCGCTCTCAGGCAGTCATTGAGATGGTTATTAGAAAATTACGGTTTCAATAACCACCAGTGCAACAACACCGGTTAACACACAGTATAAGTTTGGATCAGTTAACTTCGCTTTTAGCCAGTTGCTGAAGCGGAATGAAACGTGGTTTTGTAACGTCTGTGCCATAACAATGCCCTTCTGAAAAATCTGCTCACGCAGGGAAAGATGAATTATTAGTCAGTTTTAGCACGGCGAAGATAGATCGCGTATTAGTCAAAAGACTAAAATTTAACGTATTATTCACAAACGCTGCACGTCATGTGCAGAATGGCTTAAAGATTGGGTGAACTATTTTGTGAATGTCTATTTCTATAGGCATTGCCATTGATTAATCACAAACCACTTACTCACACATAGTCGCTATTCGAAGGGCCTATTTGCTGAATAATTCATCTCATCACATACTGAATTTTTTTAATTTTGGGAATGATGATGGTGCAACCCCAACCGCCTGAAAAACCGGAAAGTGATGACTGCTGCGGAAGTGGTTCATGTTATCAGTGCGTGTGGGATGTGTATTATCAAAAACGTGCAGCCTGGCGGGAGGCTATTCGTGAATTGGATTCTGAGCTGGCCGGTAGCGATGTTAAGCAATCAGAAAGCACAACTGAGTCGTACAAGCGGGACACGTAATGTCCCGTATAGGAAAGATTCAGCTCACACGTTGATTTTTATCTGATCAAAAGCGTCTTCACCAATAACAGTGCGCAAATGTGCTTTGAGTTCTTCCTGTTCATAAGGATACCAGAGGTCGTAACCACGCCCGTTACCACTTAATATCACGCCCAGATAATGATAAGAAAAATTCAGCGCGTAAATATCGTCAACGCCAATCCTTAGTGGTGTCGATTCCAGACCGGTCATTTGCTGAAATACCACCTTGTCGCCTTCTCTGTTTATGAGGTTATCGAGGGGATAATTGTTCCGGTGACGTTCACTTCGAAGGTAGCTGAATCCAAGAAAAACCAGCCCAGCGGAGCCAATTGCTGCTCCGGTAGAGACTTCGTTGTCAGCCAGAATGGTAGTAATAAACAGAGCCACCATGACGATGACAAATGCGAAATAACCCAGTTTCAGTGTTTTTAAATTCTTCATAACAATCCGTGTTTTACATATATTGCTAGTCATTAGCGAATAATCGATAGCTCAAACTTAGTTTTGCACAAGCGTTGCGCATTCTCAATGGGAATGCATTGGGCGCGTAACCAGGATTTAATTTTTCTTATATTGGAAAAAGTGTCTGAGTGCTTCGACACTGCTTCAACAAAATTACTTTAATAAATGCGTTAACAATAAAGCACTTAAGCGGCTGGGCTCGGTATGTTTTTGCTTTCTGACTTACAGCAACCCTCAGAGATATACGTGCAATTCGCGATGATGGCGATATTCTCTACGGTGTTGCCGGTCTTTTTTCAATCCAGCGCCATTAAATATATTGGTGCTGCAAGGGCAGTACTGGTGAGTACCATAGGGCCTGCGCTAACACTTATTTTTGGCTGGCTCATTTTGGGAGAAGCCATAACTCTGCTGCAGGTGAGCGGTATGTTACTGGTGCTGGTTGGCGTGTTGACCGTTAAGAGAAAACGAACTTAGGAGAAATTTATGAACGCACTCTTTGTGTACGGAACGTTGCGACAAGGGTTTCCCAACGAACATATTCTTACTCAGATTCAGGGTGCTCCAATAAATTAGTCTGCGTTGACGAAGCGATAAAATTCCGCCACACCGGCTTCGAGAAACGCATCTACCGGCCCGTGTTCGTCTTCGCCATTGCGATATAGCGCTTCCCGGCCTTGTTCCAGAATGGTACAGGCGGTTTCATCTTCGGCTGCCGTTTCCATATACGCTTCGCGCTCGGCGGTAAAGTAGTCTGGCGCTGCTTCGTGCAGAGCTTTTGAATAGAAAAACTCCACATGATTTATACAGTGCCGCGGGCCATCAGGATAAATGGTGCTGACTACCAGCACGCCCGGATACCACTCAATCATGATGTTCGGGTAAATAAAGCACCAGATAGCACCGTAGCGGGGCAGGTTTCCGTTGAAATGAGTCAGAAAGGCATCCTGATAGTGACGGTAATTCGGTGTGGTGGCTTTTTGCAGGTCGGAACCCAGGCCCACTTTCTGTACCGAATAATCGCTGCCAAATGCCCATTCCAGATCGTCAGCTTTTACAAATTGCTTCAATCCCGGATGCATGGAAAATACGTGGTAGTTTTCCAGGTAAATCTCCACAAAGCTTTTCCAGTTAAACGCGTAGCGAGTGGTATCCAGCTCGGCGAAGAAATAGTCATCGAAATTGATATAGCTGTCGAGACCCAGCGCACTGAGGTCCATGTCCGGAGCCCGGCCACGAAACAGCATGCCGTTCCAGTTGGTCAACGTTTCTTTTTTCAGCACACCCTGATGTTTTTGCTGCATGTAGGGCGTACCCCGCAGCGTGCCCTGATTATCGTAACCCCAGCAGTGCAGCTTACAGATGATATTGCGTGTGCGACCAGCACCTTCCAGCAGTTTAGCCTGGCGGTGAAGACATACATTTGATATCAGATCGTAGTTATCGCCCTGATTAAACAACACATACCGGTCGGCAAAATGGGGCAACACCTGGTAACTGAACTTCTCCGGCACCATCAGTGAATGGCCGGCATATTGCAGCCCGCGCGAAAACGCAGAATCGATTTCGAGTTGGCTGGTTTCGCTATCGAAATAGCTTTTAATGGAAGGATGACGTAATGCCATCTGGGCCTCAGATTAGGTGCTGTCCATTACATCAAATGAACCGTTGCACATGGGGAATAATTAAACAGCCTTTTACTCCCCGTTTAACCTGCTGTCAATGGAATATGCATGAAGGAGTTAATGAGTTATTTCACCTTCACTATCACGGCAGATTCAAATGTTGGTTGTAGTGCTTTTAAGCCAGGTGAAACACCTTGTTTAGTGACTGGCTCACTGGGCTGTTATCGTTGTTGTGCTCCATGATGTCTCCCATGTATGCCCACCACTTTTTCATCACCGCCTGTTCGGGCAGGGCATCCATGCTGTGGTTTGCGGGGCGCTTCAGCGTGGCGAAGAGTTGCAGGGTTTCTGGATGCAGGAAGATGGAATAGTCCTCTACACCCGCTTCCTTCAACAATGTGACCAGTTCAGGCCATATTTTATCGTGTCGTTTCTCATATTCCGCTTCAAAGCCGGGCAGTAGCTGCATGACGAAGGCAATGGTTTCCATAGGTTCTCTCTTCTCCGTTTGTGTAAATACAAAAAAGCGATACTGCATTAACGACGCTCTGCGCTGGTGAGCCGCAGTGTTCACAGTGTTCACAGTATTCACTGTGATGTCGTTAATACAGTACCACTTTTTGATGGGAAGCCCGCTTAACGGACTCCCCGTTTCGGTTAGCTGTTGATTAAAACTGGTAAGTCACACCAACCGCATATTCACGACCCGACCATTGCATGTCTGACAAGCGGTGTTCACCGGCGTTATACGACTTCACTTCGCCAGTTAAGTTACGGCCATCAGCGTAAACCCGCAGGTTCTCTGTGACATTGAATACAATCTTGGCATCCAGATAACCAGAATCATCTACAAATACCGGGTTACCTGAACGGTCTGCTGGAGACGCCAGATATTCATCACGGTAGTTGTACGCCAGACGAATACTCCATACGTCAGTCTCATAGAACGCGGTGAGGTTGTAGCTGTTTTCAGACTGAGACGGGAACGGCAGTTCTTCACCATTTAGCTGGTTAAACAGGCCTACATCATCCGCAGACATACGGGTATAGTTCACCGCGCCCCCGAAGCCGTCAAACGGGGCGGGTAACCAGGTGAAGGTTGTTGAAGCCTGTAGTTCGATACCCTGGGTTTTTACCCCTGAACCATTCACTTTCTGGCGAACATCCCACAGGCGACCATCACCGAAGAAATCTACATCGTAGCGGGTTTCCGCATTGATGATCCAACTGGTGATATCTTTGACGAAGTAGGCAGCTGACAACACCGAGTTTTCATCCGGGTACCAGTTCAACGCAACGTCGAATTGGGTAGCACGGTATGGATTAAGTGCTGGGTTACCGGCAGAACACACGTTATTGATTTGATCTTCAACAGAGCGGCGTGTTTGGTAAACCGTACAGGTGGCATTCACGTTAAGATCGGTCGTTTTAGGGCGTGACATCACTTTTGCTGCGCCCATGTAAAGTACCAGCTCATTAGGAATAATACCCAGGTTGAGGTTTATACTCGGTAATGTGTCGCTATAATCACCATCTACGGTGCGGCGACCTTCAAACCAATCCGGGCTATCCGGGTCTTCAACACCGGCCAGATCTTCGCCCGTATCAGGGTTTGTCATCACGTTACCGTTTTCATCTAACTGGTCAACGATGATGATTTCACGTACGTCGCCGTTGGCTGCGGTGTCGGTTTCAACATAACGAACACCCACGTTACCCCAAAGGCGCATATCGCCAAAGTAAGTCTCGAAATTACCTTGCAGATAAATTGCCCGGGTTTCTACAGACACATCGTAGTTACCAGAGCGCACGTCGAGATCTTCACGGGTTGTGTTGTCATCTGCGATGGCCTGAATGGCATCGATAAACGGGAATGTGTCTACTGCCTGGTAACTTCCCACCGTATCTACCGGTAAGTCGTAGCCATCAAACAGTTCATCAGACTGGAAGGTATTTCCGGAAATCAAAGCTACCTGATCATCAACAGTCCACTCAACGCCATTGTATTCTTGTCCAACATCCCGAATGATGTTGTATTGCCAGTTGGCATTAACCATATCCTGTTTGGTGTACTGCACACCGGTTAGGATTTTAGTTACAAAGTCAGAATCTGGAATGTAGGTGAAATCCAGTTTCGCCATGGTTTCTTCCGATTCATCATGGCTTGGTGCATATTTATATCGCGAGCGTGAACGGTAGCTTGATGGATCATTCACATCGAAGCTATCTGACATGTCTGTGGGGTCGTCACTGTTGTAGAAGTAACCGTCGTTGAAATTCCACTCCGGCATCCCCTCATCATTTAGCTGCACCGCAATACCGGCAATGCCTTCGGCGGTAATGTGCGTGTCCCGTGAGTCAATATCTTGGGTGGAGTCAGACTTCGATGCCAGACCTTCAAGTGTCCACGTATCGCCATCGTACCGGAATCCTGTTTCAAGAATAGAAGTGGTCTGTTCCCAACCGAATTTCAGTGTACGGTTTGTCACTCCAGCGAGGGCAGTTTCGAAGTAGGTAACGTTGTGTTGGTCATCAACCACTACTGAGTCTGGATTCACTCTGGCTGCTGAACCGGATTCAAGATGCAGGTTAAGGTCGGTAGCCAGCTTATCCCGGTCGTTATAGGTGTAACCGATGTGAGAAGATAAACGGTCGTTCCACTGATACTGAATCATTGCATTCGCACTGATACGGTCTTCTTCACGTCCCCAGATACCATAGCGTGGAATACGTGGTGAAAACTCATACCATTGCTGTTCGCATAGCGTGGGGTCGTCTACGTCAACACAAGCTGCTTGATCGGTTACCCCGGCATATTCGTTCTCGAATGTCTTTTCCGGGCTGTTATCGTAATCATCAAACAGCATCCATTCAGTGTTTCGAATGGCGTGAATCATGGTGTTTTTGGTTTCCGACGTAAGGTTTACCAATAAACCTAGGTCGTCATTAAATTTATATACCCCAACCAAATTGAATCGGTCATTCGGTTCGCCGGTAAGGTCGTTATACTGACCTTCCGCATTTAACGACAGGTAGTTCTCTTCAAATTCGTTAGGCTTACGGGTGTTTACCTGCACGGTACCACCAATACCACCTTCAGTAAGACGGGCTTCTGAGCCCTTAATAACGTCCAAAGAGCGAATCAACTCGGAAGCCATGGCTCGGAAGTCTACGGCACGTTCGCCGCCAAAACCTTGAGCGGATACGTTGTTTACCTCAACCCGTAGCAGGCTGGGTTCAACACCCCGGATACTGATTGATGCACCTTCACCGAAGTCACGGTCAAGCTGAACGCCGGGAATACGCTGCAGGGCTTCACCCACGTTTTTATCCGGGAACTGGCCTACATCTTCGGCGACCAGTGAGTCCATGATAGTACCGCCCATCTTTTTACGGTCGATGGCTCCTCGCTGGCTGGCGCGGATACCTTTCACCTCGATGACTTCGGTTTCGAATTCTTCTTCGTTTTCTTCTGTTGTCGTGGTATTTGCCGTGTCCGCGACTTTAACGCTGTCCTCGCGTTGCTGTTGCGTGTTGTCCTGAGCAAATGCCGGTGCAGTCATGGCCAGTGTGGCGCAGGAACCTGCAATCAACAATTGAGAAATAAGAGTGGCTAGTGGTTTGCGGGCAGTGGCGAGTGTAGGGTACTGACCGGCTTTACTTCTGTTGTCCTTGAAGTTTGTCATTTTAACCTCGATTAGCTGTTATGGCCTGGTTTTGATGTAAGCTTCCGTACATGTTTTTAATATTTTATTTACATCGATCTGGATGGTAATCGTGGGCCAAAATTGCGTCAACATGCCCCAATCATTTCCAATCAAGGGTTTTCATCCCCGCTCACGCGTCAAGATCTTCCGCAACAATTAACCATTAAGTTTCAATAGTGGAATAGAGTGGTTGGTGTCTTAGTTAAAGCTCTGATTTTTAACGTCTTTGCGGTTGTGGGAAAGAGCGAATTTTTACCACTTATCGGGCTCATAGGTTACTCGCCGCAGAATTTCCACGTGAAAATCACCTAAAAACAGCGACAAATAAATTCGTAAAATGTAAAAAAAATTTTAAATATGGAACAAATTAAATGAGGGAAATGCGCAGATGCACTGTGATAACGGCGTTACTTAGGTTTTCCAGAAGCGATTATTTGAATGAAGTTGCGTGTTTATCCTTCGGTAGGTAGGGTACAGAAATTTGGATAAACACGCGTGAGAAAAGGTAAATAAGCGCCTCAGTCGTTCAAAACCGGCACGTAGTTTTTGTTCAGATAGTAAGTTGTGACTGCATGAAATTGAGTACAGATGACACGTTGTTGCAATTGGTGTTTTCCAAAATAACGGGTACGTCGGGCGTGTTGTTCTGAATCCAGCGGAGTAAATAGTGATGATTCATGCTGCCTGTACCTGAGGGCAAATCCCCTTCTTTATTGTGGTTATTAAGCACAAAGTCTTTACTGTGAAATGCGACAATCGCATCACCAAAAAGGTCGAAAGACTTGTCGAGTTCATCCTCTTGCTTTGCCATCATGATTTGTGGGTACAGATTTACCGGATCGTAAATCACCTTCATGTAGGGCGAATTCACCTGCTTCAGCATTTCAGCCATACGCTCTGGCGAATTGATAATGTGGTGATAAGCGACACCCTCTATGCCTACGTTAACCTGATACTTCTCTGCTGTCGCGGCCAGCCTGGATACCGATTCAACCAGATCGTCAAATGCGCTGCCGGTGAGGTTATCCGGATGAAAGGTGCAGTCTGCGTTGCGACTGCCTGTTTCAGTGCCCACTATGTTGCAGCCGAAGGAAGCCGCCAGTTCCAGATGTTTTTCAAACCAGCTTAGCGAGGCTTCCCGGCTTGCCGGATCTGGGTGCACTGGGTTGATATAGCAGCCAAGCACGCCGATTTGCAGATTTTGATCTGCAAACGCCCGGGCGGTTCGTCGGGCGAATGCTTCAGTCAGCAGCTCTGGATCGTCTTCTATAAACGGAAAGGATTTCGGTAGCGCCAGCTGAACGCATGAAATAGGGTACTGACTCAGTTCCAGCGCCACCTGTTCCGGCGTTCCGGGGCTGAAATCGTGGGCGCGTACGCCGATGTTAAGATTTTTCATGGTCAGAGCCCCAGCATCGGTTTCAGTCTTTCAGCGACGATTTCAGCGGTCAGTCGGGCACCGCTCTCGCTGGTATGTGTGTGAGCATCACCGAAGTAACTGTCGATTTCTTCATGAGGTTTCCCGTCGTAAGCACTGGCAACAAGCTCATGTAAATCAATAAAGCCAGACTGACTGCTGCGGGCTACACGCTCAGCCCACTGCGGGTAGCTATTCGTAGCGCGGGCAATGCGGAAGCCATTTTCTTCCCATTTTTTACGAGGCACGGGTGAGCAGATCACGGTGATAACACCGCGAGCTTTTGCTTCACCCACCATCTTGCGAAGGTACCAGCCGTAGGAATGTACGGTTTCCTGTTCGCCCGTAAGCATGTTGTCGATGGTTTCTTCAGCCATGCCCGTACCGCGAATGGTGCCTCTGGCTCTGGAGTCGTCATTCAGCGCACCGGCGTCGTTGTGCCCGAACTGCATCAGCAATATATCGCCGGGTTTCATCATATTCAGGGCCCGTTGCCAGTGGCCACCGGTAATGAAAGTCCGGCTGCTGAGTCCGCCCACGGCACGGTTAACGAAATTCACGTTTGCATTCGGCAGAAACTCATGAATAAAGTCGCCCCAGCCCCACTGGCCGTTGCTCCCGTCTCCACGGCCATTGCGTACTGTTGAATCACCAATAGTGAATACACTGCGCAGTGACGGTTTTTGCACTACGGGCAGGTTTACAAAGGTCCAGCCGTAGGCGTCCACGGCCTTGCCTTCAGAAGAGAAATAGTCGTCGGGCAGCGCAGGGCGCAGGCCTTTCATCGCAGCCACCACTTTCTGGGCGTGTAGCTTCGCGCCTTCGGTATGAAAGTGAGTGTGATCTTTGGGATAGAGGGCAGCGGTCTTTTCCATGCCCAGTGCCTCCAGCTCGTCGGCGGCAGCATTAGTCACATCGATAAACGGTGTATTGAGTTCCATCGCCAGTGAATGCATGAAGCCGCCATATTCACCGGAGCCCCGTTCGATACGCTCGCCTTTCCAGATGTTACGCACGGTGAGCGATAGCAACACAGGCACACCGCCTTTTTTGCGTACGTTACTAACCATTTGGCGAATATAGTGGCCGAAGGAATAAACCCGTTCATCTTTATCGGTCAGCACATTGTGAATGTCACGGTACTCTTCTTCGGTGGTGCGCAAGGTACCGCGGGCGCGGGAGTCGTCGTTAACCGGGCTGGCATCGTTATGACCAAACTGGATAAGCACCATATCGCCGGGTTTGATATCGTCTACCAGTTTCTGCCACAGCCCTTCGGCGATAAATGTGCGGGTACTGCGGCCGCCACGGGCACGGTTGTCGATACGGACTTTGCTTTCATTAAAGAAGTCGCTGAACATGGCGCCCCAGCCCTGATGATCGGCATTCGTATAAGTGGCAGCGGTAGAGTCTCCGGCAATAAAGATAGTGGCGGGTGAAAGTGTTTCGGCTTCTTTACTGTGCGCTGATGCGCTAAACATTAACATTGCTGACAACGAGAATAGAAAGTACGTAAGAAAACGAAAATGCTGTGATGAATTCATGGTTACTGACCTGTTCCTTGTTTAGCCGTTGCACGTAAATAGTGTGTCAGTGGCAACTGCTGGCGTTTGATTTCCTCAATAACAAAACCTGCGAAGGTGAGTGCGCCCGGTTGGTTTGTGTGGGTTTTGTCTTTCTCTACAAAAAAGGTTTGCGCGTTTTTCTGGCCGAGCTTGCTGGCCCAGTCATTGGTCACCGACATTAAATCGATGTATGGCACATCATTTTGCTTGGCGATTTCGGGAAGTTCTTTGCGTAGTACGAGGTCGCCGTAAATATGCTGTTCGGTTAGTTCAATGCCGTGGTTTCTGATCATGGGGGAAATCAGCACCGGGTGCGCGCCTTGGCCAATAATGGTTTCCAGCAACCCATTCATGCGGTTTACATAGACGTCTCTGGGGGTTTTCTTGTCATTGTGGCCCAGCTGAATAAGCACCCA
>Ga0208204_100120_pt1 | contig 34447 bp, 26 predicted proteins | sample DeeseametaMP2252_FD_184173 | JGI IMG/M metagenome (GOLD analysis project Ga0208204, IMG submission 184173) | Marine microbial communities from the Deep Pacific Ocean - MP2252 (SPAdes) | ecosystem: Environmental > Aquatic > Marine > Oceanic | place: West of El Salvador, Pacific Ocean | collected...
ACGAAACGCCGCATTGGCTTTTGCCACATTCGCCGCCGCTTGTTGTAAATCCCGGTTTTGCTTTATTGCGGTAGCGATAAGCGCAGACAGGGCGGGATCTGCAAACTCAGTCCACCAGGTTTGCAACGCCGGGGCAGCCACGTAGTCAGCAAGCGCTACGTTGGCAACCTGTTGCGGCTTTTCATAGTCTGGGCCGACCGTGCAGCCCGCCAGGGTGGCAACCGCTACTGCGGTTGCCAGTAAAGTAACAGCACTACGCATTATCCTGTTCTCCTTGTAATGGCTTCTGCGTCGGCGTTTCACGCGTGAGCAGGTAGTAAAACAGTGGGGTAAGCAGCAAGCCGAACAAGGTAACGCCAATCATGCCTGAGAATACGGCAACACCCATGGCCTGACGCATCTCTGCACCCGCACCGGTAGAAAACACCAGCGGTGCCACGCCCATAATGAAAGCGATGGAAGTCATGAGGATGGGGCGAAGACGTAAACGTCCAGCTTCCAGAATGGCATCCATACGGCTTAACCCTTGTTCCTGCAGCTCTTTGGCAAATTCCACAATCAGGATGGCGTTTTTGGTGGCCAGGCCAACCAATACGATGAGTCCAATCTGCGTGAGAATGTTGTTGTCACCGTGGTACAGCATTACGCCGCTTAGCGCCGACAACAACGTCATCGGAATAATCAACACAATGGCCAGCGGTAAACGCAGACTCTCGTATTGTGCAGCTAACACCATGAACACCAGTACGATGACCAGCGGGAACACCAGCATATTGGCATCACCGGTGAGAATTTGCTGATAGGTCAGCTCTGTCCACTCGTAAGTCATGCCGTTTGGCAGAGTTTCATCGAGAATACGCTCAATAGCTGCCTGCGCTTCACCAGAGCTGTAGCCCGGTGCTGCACCGCCGTTAATCTCTGCGGTAGTAAAGCCGTTGTAGTGCATTACCCGGTCTGGCGCAGCGGTGTCGTTAACACGGATAAACGAGTCAAGCGATACCATTTCTCCCTGCGCATTACTTACCTTCAGCTGACCAACTTGCTGGGCTGAGGCTCGGAACTGCTGATCGGCCTGCATGTTCACCTGGTAGGTGCGACCAAACAAGTTGAAGTCGTTTACGTAAGTCGAGCTCATATAGCCCTGTAGCGTGCTGAAGAGCGTGTTGAGATCGATGCCTTGTTGCTTGGCTTTTTTACGATCCACATCGATATCGATTTGCGGCACGTTCACCTGATATCCCGAGAATACTCCCGCCAGTTCTGGTGTTGTGGCGGCTTTTTGCATGATCTCCATGGTCACCCGGTTCAGTTCCTCAAAGCCGTAACCGGCACGGTCTTCCAGTTGCAGACGGAACCCACCAATGGTACCCAGACCCATTACCGGTGGTGGCGGGAATATGGCAACGAAGGCATCTTTTAAGGTGCTGTACTTCCCATTCAGCTGTGCCGCAATGGCATTAGCAGAAAGCGACGGATCTTTGCGCTCGTCAAAATCATCCAGGGTTACAAACACAATCCCGCTGTTAGTAGCATTGGTGAAGCCATTGATGCTAAGACCAGGAAACGCAATGGTATTGGCAACACCCGGGTGTTCCAGCGCCATGGCTGACATTTGTTCGATCACCTTATCGGTGCGATCCAGCGAGGCTGCATTGGGCAGTTGTGCAAACGCAATCAGATATTGTTTATCCTGTGCCGGGATATAACCGGTTGGCGTAGATTGAAACTGAACGCCAGTGAGGGCTACCAGTCCTGCATACACCACCAGTACCAGTGCACCAGCCCGGATGATGCGTTTAACCACAAAACCGTAGCCGTCAGAAAGCTTGCTGAAGAACCGGTTAAAGGGCGCAAACAACCAGCGTCCGAACAGGGTGTCGATACCTTTAGACAGCCAGTCTTTAGGGGCGTCATGACCTTTCAACAGCACAGCTGACAGGGCAGGGCTCAAAGTCAGTGAGTTAATCGCTGAGATAAAGGTAGAAATAGTAATAGTGAGCGCGAACTGCTTGTAAAACTGGCCTGTGAGCCCGGTCATAAAAGCGGTTGGAATGAATACCGACGCCAACACCAACGTTGTGGCGACAATGGGGCCGGTCACTTCTTTCATTGCCTTGATGGTGGCTTCCACCGGTGCCAGGCCTTCACTGATATTACGTTCAACGTTTTCCACTACCACGATGGCGTCGTCTACCACGATACCAATCGCCAGTACCAGTCCGAACAGCGACAGGGCGTTAAGTGAGAAACCCATCACCTGCATAAAAGCAAAGGTACCAATTAACGATACCGGCACGGCAACCAGAGGGATGATAGAGGCGCGCCAGGTTTGCAAAAACAGCACAACCACAATGACCACTAGCACGATGGCTTCGAGCAGCGTTTTTACCACCGCCTGAATGGAGCCGCGAACGAACACAGTAGGGTCGTAGGCGATTTCATAACTCACGCCTTCCGGAAATGTCTGCGACAAATTGTCCATGGTGGCGCGTACATTTTCGGAGATCTGAATGGCGTTAGAGCCTGCCATCTGAAACACGCCCATGCCCACGGCCGGGTTGTTATCAATAGTAGAACGCAGGGCATAGGAATCGGCACCCAGCTCGACCTGTGCTACATCTTTCAGCCGGCTGATTTCACCGTTCTCGCCCACTTTGATGATGATGTCTTCAAACTCATCCACTGAAGCGAGACGACCTTTCACATTCATCAAAATGTTGAAATCGGCATTTTTAACAGGCTGCGCACCCAGACTTCCAGCAACCACCTGCTGATTTTGTTCCTGAATGGCGTTGGAGATATCTACTGGCGTTAACCCAAGCGCGGCAACCCGCGAAGGATCAAGCCATACGCGCATGCTGAATTCACCGGCACCAAACTGGCGCACTTGTCCTACGCCGCTAATTTTAGCGAGCTCATCACGCACGTTCAGGGTCGCGAAGTTAGACAAATACAGCATGTCGTAACGTTCATCCGGCGAGTACAAATGCACTACCAGCGTAAGGTTTGGCGATGACTTCTCAGCCACCACACCCAGGCGCTGTACTTCCTGCGGCAGTCGGGGCACAGCACGATCAACCCGTGCCTGAACCTGAGACTGCGCCAGGTCGGCATTGGTGCCGATGGCGAAAGTAACGGTAAGTGTCATGGTGCCGTCTGCTGTGGATTGCGACGACATGTAGAGCATATTCTCAACGCCGTTGATTTCCTGCTCCAGTGGCGATGCCACCGTTTCAGCAATGATCTGCGGGTTGGCGCCGGGATAGCTGGCGGTAACCACCACCGTGGGCGGTACGACTTCCGGATATTCTGTTATGGGCAGTTGCCAGACCGCAATGCCACCGGTGATCACAAACAGCAGTGACAGCACAGTGGCAAAGATAGGCCGGTGGATAAAAAATCGTGAAAACATAAGTGTGCTTGTTCCTGTTCTTATTCTACAACTACGCCATTAACCGACACATTCAGTGCCAGGCTTTCTGGTTCAAGTTGCTGCTGACTGGTGCGAATGGCGGCCAGGGTGGATTCATCGGCCATATCTACGGTTGCCGGGGTGATTTGCATGCCGGGCATAACACGTTGCAGACCATTAACGATAATGCTCTCGCCTTCGCTCAAGCCGTTTTCCACAATGCGTAAATCACCCAGCGATTCGCCAAGGTCGATTTTCCGGTAGGTCACGGTGTTGTTGCTGTCGACAACCAGCACGAATTTATTGTTAAGGTCTGTACCGATGGCTTTTTCATCAATCAGAATGCCATCGTGAACATCACTGCCAGCCAGGCGGATTTTTGAGTACATTCCCGGCATCAGTGAGCCATCTTCGTTGCGGAAAGTGGCACGAATACGAATGGAGCCGGTTTGTGCATCAATGCGGTTATCAACGAACTCAATCGCTCCGTGATAGCGAAAATCTTCGTCACCAGATAGACCCATCGATACGGTTTGCGCTGCCGTTTTCGGGTTGTTGATCAAACCATTGCGGGCGTATTGCAAGTAGGTTTGCTCATCTACGCTGAACCAGGCGTACATCTTTTCTGTAGACACAATGCGAGTGAGTTCACTGCTACCCGCAGACACGTAGTTACCTTTAGTGATGGAGGCGTTTGACACTCGTCCGCTCACGGGCGCAACCACTTCGGTGTAGGATAACGACAACTCAGCCTGTTTTAATTCAGCGCGAATCGCTGCTGTCTGTGCTTTTGCTTCAAGCCATTCTGCCCGGCGATTATCCAGCGCTTCCTGCGAAATAGCATTTTTACTCACCAACGACTCACCCCGTTGAAATAAAGATTCAGTGAGGTTCATATGGCTTTCAGCGCTATCCAGCTGTGCTTGTAGTCGCTCCACATCCACTTCAAAAGGGCGGGGGTCAATTTTAACCAGCACGTCACCGGCTTTTACCAGCGCACCTTCTTCAAACAGGATTTGTTCAACGTAACCTGAAATGCGAGGGATCAGGGTAACGGATTCTGGTGCTTGCAAACGACCGCTGAATTCATCCCATTCACTGAGGCGCATTGAAACAACATTGGCCACATTCACTTCCGGGGCGGTGGCTGCTTGCATAGCGGGATCTTTGGCTTCACTGCAACCGCCAAGTACCGCGCTGGCCAAAATTGCACTTGTAACGAGTGTGGGGGTGATAAATCTGGACATGGGTTACTCCCTTAAATTTTGAGAAAACGATCCCGCCCCGTTTTCACTGATAAATAAAACAGGCTGATCGCAGAAATTTGATGGAAGCTATTTTAGTGTTTCTAAACAGTTTGTTTAATACACGATACTTGTTGATGATTGCACGATTCTGTTTGGATTGTAGGATTGTGCAATGATTGAAAAGAATTGTACAAGTGAGGGTGAAAATGGCTTAAAACGGTTGCCTTGGTATTATTTTTATTTAAATCAATGTTTTGCGTTTTAATTTAAAGCGTAGTTAACAATTTTCACTTTATAGAAAACTTTAGGTCAGCAAATTGTGGAATTGCATAATTCTTTAATATTGCGCTATCTTATCATCATATTGACGCATGAACGCAATACCGGAACCTCCAAAATGAATGAAAAAATCCAACTTTATCAGCAAGAGCTTATCGATATTACATCGCGAATTAACGATGGCGATGGTGTCAGGCAAACTAACGTTCCGGGGTTAAAAACCGTACGCTCCTGCCATACAAGTTGTACGCACCCCACTATTTACGAGCCCATGTTCTGCCTGTTATTGCAGGGTGGAAAAAAGCTACGAATGGGTGAAAAAGAAATCAACTTTAAAGAGATGTCTTATCTTATGGTGCCGGTGATGTTGCCGGTTATTGGCGAAATAGTGAATGCCTGTAACGAGAAACCCTATGTGGGTGTAAGCATCGATTTAGACATGCGAACTTTGTCTGAACTGGTCAGCGATATCGGCGAAGGCTTTTATGCAAACGGGCCGAACGGTTGCTGCATGAATAATTACGACGTGGATGAAGGCATTCTCTCGGTATTTCAACGGTTGCTACAGTTACATGAAACTCCTAAGGACATCCCGGTGATGCTGCCCATGTTGAAACGGGAGTTGATGTACCGCGTGCTGAATGGCCCCGGCGGCGTTCAATTGCGTCAGTTTTTGATGCACGACAGCAACGCCAGTCGAATGAGCAAGGTGATTGAAATGATCCGTGACAATTTTGATGAGCCTTTGAAAGTTAAGCATTTGGCAAACGCGGTAAACATGAGTGAGTCAGCGCTTTATAACAGCTTTAAGTCGGTCACCAGTATGTCGCCGCTGCAATATCAAAAGCAGTTACGCTTAAACGAAGCGCGACGAATTATGATCCACGAAGGGCTGGAAGCGGCCACGGCAGGCTATAAGGTGGGCTACGGCAGCCCGTCTCAGTTTAGCCGGGAGTACAGCCGACTGTTTGGTGCGCCGCCCGCGGCGGATATCAACCGTGTGCGCAATAGTGTAGGAGCCTGAGTCACGGGAAAAAGTGAGTTAAACGCGTAAGCGGTTTATTAAAAAGAGCATGGTACAATCCATGCTCTTTTTATTTGTAATGTCTCACCATTATGCTTTATCACTTGCTGGGATTACTCAGTTCTGCCATTTTCATTTTCACCTGGGTGGGCTTGTTTGCGCAAATCCAGCGCATCAGTCAACAACAATTAAAGGTTGAAGAGGATAACCACAGTTTATCGCTGAACCAGTTTGGCTCCAGTTTCTTCGCCTTTTACGCCATGTTCATTTTTGGCATTGCGGTTGAGCCGTTTAATCATTATCTAGTGTGGACACGCTGTGGCGCATGTTTGCTGACATTGTTCATTCTTGTGCGTATTTGGCGATTAAGACGCACGAGAACGGCTGCTGGGGTGTCGTTGTTGGCGTCTGCCGCGCTGGTGGGTGGATTTATTTCTATGGGGTTCCGGCCGTTTCCAGCCTTGGCGCAACTCGGGGCCAACACGCTGATGTTGCTGGTAACAGTGATCCTCATTCAAGGTACACTGCATCAGTGGTTGTTGTTGCGTCGTCGTCAGCACATAGGTTCACTGTCATTCGGATTGTTTTACGGCATCTTAGCGAAAGATATCAGTACGTTATTGTTTGGATTGACGATGCCTTTTGCGCAAGCATGGCCGTTACTTGTACTTAATGGGGCAAGCGTGATTACCCGCGGTGCTGTGCTGTTGCAGATGAAGCATTTACAAAGTAAACAAAGCATAAGTGCTACACCTCTCAAATAAAAATAATTATCATTTGCAAATGTGCTCATGCCGGCGTATTGTAGTTCAGGACCCATCCAAAACGTAAATCGTGTAGTTCTCTGCCCAGTTGGGCAGAGTTTTTTTGGTTAAATCACGTTGATCTTTAGATACTGGGAGGCAATGAAATGGAATCGATATTGTTTTTGCTGTTATCTGCAGGTACCGCGCTGGCCTTTGGTGGACTAGTAAAGTTACTGGCCAATTCAGAGAATCATTAGCACGTTATCGTTAGCAGGAAAGCTACAGTTAGGCTATAAACGCCTGCCAACTTGCTAGCAGGTGCTTAAGTTCCACTAATCCACAGCCCGCGACCGGACCATCAGGTTGTTCATCTTCAAATTGGCTGTCGGCAATATCATTGTTATTGAGAAACAAATCGACTTCTTCATCGGCAATAGTTAGGTGATAAATTTTGCCAACAAACTCGTAGTCGGGGATTTGTCTTTCTAATAAACGGTCGAAATTATGCAGTAATGACGTGATCAACGCTTTGTCGCAGCCAATGTCATGACTTAGCCAATCGCCAAAATATTCACTTTCCATGTCGCATCGCGCAAGAGGTTGCCCGGTGACATCGGTTAGAAACTCAAAATCCATACTTCTTTCACTACTGTTTTTATTGAAATTAAAACACGGTGCCATTGGCATCCATTTCAGTGAGATATACCCGAACATCGAATTCAATCTGATGGTAGTCGGGCAGCATGTGCTGACACAGCTTATAGAATGCTTTGTTATGATCTTTTTCTTTTAAGTGCGCAAGCTCATGAACCACTATCATATTTAAAAATGGTTCTGGGGTGCGTTTAAAAAGGTCGCTGACACGTAATTCATTTTTACTTTTTAATTTGCCACCCTGAACGCGAGACACATATGAGTGTAGGCCGAGGGCGTGGTTTACCACATGAATTTTACTGTCGTATTTCACCTTACTTAACGGCTGGGTTTTCTTCATGTAGTGATTCTTAATCTCCAGCGCGTACTCCCGTAAATCCTTGTCATTGTTGATGTTATGCACACTGGAGTAGCGGGAACGTAGCCAGTCGCCCAACTGATTTTTGTTTATCAGCTGTTGAATCTGATCTTGTAATTGCTGCGGATAGTGGGAAAGGTAAGTCAACGACTGCGACATATCTGACGGTTTCTCTGTAACGCTTGAACGCAGTAATTATACCTTACCTTTACCATAACCTTAGTACTTTATCGACAGTATAAAATAATATCCGTGAATGGATTGCGAACTGCCGATTAGCATAATTGTAGGTTGATATTCACTCTGTTTATCACACTGAAAAAACACATAATTTCACTTTTCTGGTCGGATCTTGCGGTATCAAATTGAGTTATATCACACATAAAAATCAATACTATTCAGATGCTATTTTTCGGGGTAGTGTGGCGCGGTTTTAAGATTGTAAATAGGAATTAGACCGTTGTTTATGGTGCGCTTAAACACCTTCACTAGAAAGGTGAGCAAGACAGATGCACAATTCGCTTTGTTTTGGGCAGTCAAAGCATGTTGACGTTATTTGCCTCTCACAGCCCATGCTCTATGGTGGTTACCGTCGCGCTTGAAAAAGCGAGGGTAGAGTACAAATTAAATAGAATTGATATTGATAAATTGGAGCATGAAAGCCCAGAGTATTTAAAAGTTAATCCTAAGGGAAGAGTGCCGTCTTTGCTTACGCCTGATGGTACCATTACCGAGGCGTTAGGCATTATCTTCTACCTGCATAAGAAATATCCTGTGGCGCAGATCTTACCCAGGTCGTTAACGTTCATTGAGTCGACCTGTTTCCTCTCCTGGATAACTAGCCACATTCAGCCCCACTGTATGCAGTATTGCAACTACGCCAGCGGGCTCTCCTTCGATGCGCTGGTATTAAAAAATCAGGCTGAAGGACAATTGAAATCGGCTTTTGAGGTTATTCAGAAGCGCCTGAAAAACTCCATGTTCTGGTGCGAAGAAGACTGGAGCGTGCTCGATGTTTATTTGTACTGCATGGTGAGACATCTAAAAGAAGCTGGGTTCGATTTTTCTGCGTTCGGCAGAATCACCGAACATTATGAGAGGTTGACGCGCATTCCGGTAATTTACCGTGCGCAATCAAAAGACAGTCTGTATTAGCGATAGGTAAAGTGACTCACGTGATCAATGAATGCCTGGGCAAAAGGACTCATTTGTCGCTCAGCCAGCCATAGCAGGCCAACCTTTCGGTTGGCAGTTACATTGGCGATATTGATCGCGCGCAGTAAGCCGTGCTCCAGTTCTGTTTTCACTAATTCCGTGGGCAATAACGCAATGTAATCGGTATTGATGAGTATCTGTTTAGTGGCGAGCACCGAATCTGTTACCACAATATTTTTCGGAAGGCTGGTATAATGCCCCAAAAACAGTGCATTCAATTGATGTCTGAAACCGCCTACCTTATCTGGCATTAACCAACGCATGGTACTCAGTGATTCAAGCTTAACCTCATTGGGCAAATGGCTGTTGGCCTGGCCGACAACCAGTGAGAAGGCGTCTGAATATAAGGTTTCCTCACAAAACTCTTCCGGCGGACTGGCCATGCCAGTCGTCAGAATGGCGATATCTAATTTATAGGTTCTTAGCAGGTGGTGTGCATTGTCTTCGTCGCATTCTGTCAGCTGCAAATTGAACGTGGGGTACATTTCGCAAAAGCTGCTCATTACCAGGCCCATCACGGATGAAAGCGCTCCTGGCGTACCGCCAATATGGAGGGGGCCATTAACCTGTTCTGCCAGTAATCGTATTTCGTGTTGTGCAGTTTGCAGTAAGTTTTCCACGCTCATGGCTTTCAACTTCAGGGCTTTACCTGCAGAAGTTAATATCATGCCTTTTGACGAGCGTTGAAACAGCTTTACCTCTAATACCCGCTCCAATTGGTTCATGGCCATAGAGATAGAAGGTTGAGAAACATGTTCAGCTTTGGCGGCGCCGCTTATCGTTCCTTCGCGGCAGACGGCCAAAAACTGCCTGAGCATGCGAGGGTCGAGTCGCATTCTGCCTCCTTAATTAGTATTTCTTAAATTATTTTTAATTTTGTATGCAAACTTACGGAAAATGGTTTTTTCCGACAATCAAATAAATATAAAACTTCTTCAAATGTTGATATTTGAACATTTTAAGGTTGGAAATAATGCTTTTTTTGTATTGACTGAATTTGGGTTGGGCTGGGTTGGGTTGGGTGCGGGGAGGAAGAGCCACAGGTGTGGCTCCCGGTTTAAGAACTTAAGAGGTAAACTCAAATCGCCCTGTGAATGTTTCACCAGTTTCTTTTATGGTAAACGTGAGCTCGATAAGCGCGGTTTGCCCATTCGTGTTTGCAGGAGAAAACACATAGATAGAAACGAAGTCATCTTTGTCTACTACGATGTCTGAGGAATAGTCTTCACTAACTTGTTCATCCGCAGGCAAAGCAAAATTAAAGTCTATGATATCCATATCCGGCGTGATGACACCATTCAGATCAGTCAACTGAATATTAGTCATTGTCAGGTCTGCATTGTCGGCGTAAAGCATAAATGAACCAACAATTTGAACACCATCTCCCGCTGTTGAAGAGATGGGTTCTACCACATCAGTTTCTTCATAGGGTAGGGAAGCATCATTCCAGGTCAGATTTACCAATTTCTGTAATCTGGCACTAGCAGGAGCAGCGCCGACTTCGATAAGTATTTCGTCACTGGAAGGTTCGTTAACACCATCTGAAACGGTTAGACGAACAACCAGTTGGCCTGTGTAATCTTCATTAAGGGTGAGTGTAGGTTGCACTGAGGTGTTGTCATCAAATTCAGGCAAACGCGCCGGTGAACCTTCAGCGCCAACCACTAGCCACTCGTACGACAGCGTATCATCCGTGTCGCTGCTTGCTGAGCCGTCTAGAGTTAGCGATTCCCCTGCTTGTGCAGTTAGATCACTCCCTGCATTTGCAACCGGCGGTGCATTTTCAACACCACGTACAACGAAATGTTCAACATCATACAACTCGCCATTTCTTAACAATCTGAGTTGAAATACAAACTTACCCCGAGCATCAATAACAAACGAAGGTGTCAGACTTGATGAATCGCTAATTGTTTCTGCTGAGTTGTAAGGAGCGGCAAGCAAATCCCAGATAACTTCATCCGTTTCTTCTAAAGAGCCATAAACACTGCCGGGTAATTCAATCGTATTTCCAGCTAGTACTTGAATCTCATCCATGTCTTCAAGGCCAAGCCCTTCAAAGGAGTCATAGACAGTGATCGCATTGGTAGTGTACGAAGAAATGGGTGACGTGTTGTCGGTAGGTTCACTTCGGACGTAATAAAGACCAGGTACATTTATATTGGTAATTTCAGTCTTCGCTTTTGAGAGCGATGCAATCCGGGCTTCTGAAAAACTTGGCTTGATGTAAAACTGCCAGGAATAAGAGAGAAGATCATTTTCAGGGTCTGCGGCTGAACTAGCATCTATATCTATATCTTCGCCAAAAGCGACACGCTTTGGTACATCAACGTTTAATTCCGGAGGCATGTTGTAAGTACTACTACGAAGTCTAATCGTAACCTCTTTCGAAACGCTTTCGCCTTCTTCGTTGGTTGCCGTGATATTCACAACGTAAGTACCTGTAGCGTTTGCTTCAAACTCTGTCTCTGCATTATCGATGATAGAGGTGGTAAGAGTTGGTCTGCTTCCTGAAGGACCACTTCGAACGCTTTTTGTATAGGTTAGCTCTGAGCCAGTTGGAGACACAGAGCTCGCAAAATCAATCAGGATTGGCTCATTAATTTTTCCATAATATAGACTTTGCGCTCCCACCCTGAGGCTGGGGTTGCCGCGCTCAATGATAGTCATTGTCTGTGTTTCTGCTTCGACAACGTTTGCTTCATCGGAAACCGTTAATGCAATTTCATAGTCGCCCGCGACATCCGGTACATAGGCTAAATAAGGTTTGGTAAAAGTAAATCCTGCCAGGCTACTGCCTTCCGGAACCGAGATAAACGACCATTCATAAGATAAGTTGTCGCTGTCCGTATCTAACGCCTGAGAATAAGCATAATCTTCGGTACCGACGACATAGTCGTGATCGATAGCGATTACGACTGTAGGTGCATCATTTTCTGTAATTTCAACTTCTATGGACGAAGATGAAACTGCATTAGTGGCGTCACTGACCTCAAGAATAACAACGTAGATACCCGGTACATCCGCCACGAAAGAGGTTTGCGCTTCATTCGGTGAACTGAATGATGAGTTTGCACCCTCTGGCCCACTTTGAAGTGCCCAGGTGTAAGTGAGATCTGCACCAGTTCTTTCATCAAAAGTACTGTCACTGCCACTTAAGGATACGGATACGCCCTGCTTCTGCGCGCCAGATGCGGAGATTACAGCTGTGGGTTCTTCAAAAGCTTCCTCAACATTAATGGTAATTTCAACTACAGCGCTGTCGGCAGTTCCATCGTTTACGGTTAAGGCCAACGCATAATCACCGGCAACGTCCGGTGTAAATTCGATTTCTTCTGATGTTGCGTTGGTTAATGATAATGATGAATCCGACGGCTGACTTGCCAATTCCCAGCTGTATGTGAGGCTGTCACCCTCTGCGTCACTGCTACCTTGTGCCGATAACGTGAGGCTCTGGCCAACCATCGTCGATGCTTCACCGGAGATTTCTGCAGTCGGGGCCGTATTTGTTGGTTGGGTAGTTCCTGTTGAAGGTTGAGGAGAGGTGCTATCGCTACCACCGCCTCCACATGCAGTTAATGCTGACGACACGAACAGGCTGACAAGCAACCGCTTTGATACTGCTTTCATGAGACTTCCTTTGGTTTTCAAAATAGTGCATTTCCACTTTGCAACTTTTCATTTCTTAGAATAAATAAGTGCACGTACTTCCTGTCGGCAATTCATTCTGTGATGAATTTTCAAAAACATGTTTGTAGCGGAAGACAATATACAGCCAGTCAAATCATGCAGAAGATTTTTAATGTTCTTAAGCGTGAAACTTTGTTACTTATTCGGTAACATAAATAAAAAAACTACTAAAATTAGTAATCTGGGAAAGTAGTCGTGGTAAATGGAATTTCTAAGATTGTAATTAATGGTATGCGCTTTTCGGTCGTCGACGATAAGCTTGTATCAAAGGACCTTGAGCTCACTAAGCTAGAACAAAAGGCACTCTTGGCACTTATTGGCGAGCGCGGAGCGATAATTTCAAAGAAAGATTTCACTGAGCGAGTTTGGGGACATATCCATGTTTCGGATAGCTCACTTCGAAAGTTGATTTCTGTTCTTCGTCAAAAAATAAATGATAAAGAAGGCGAAGCATTAATCACCGAGCGGGGGGCTGGCTATCGATTGTCTTTTGAGATAGACAACCGCAGCGATTTAGCTCAAGTTTCCAAGGTATCAGGCTTTATCCGTCGACGTACTATTATTGCCGCCTCATTTCTATTACTGTCTGTGATGCTTATGATTTCGTGGAATCTATCTGACGATATCACGGTGATTGAGACTCCTGAGTACACGACTATTGGAAGTTTCTCTTCAGGAATAATGAGGCATCAGATTTACAATAACGCCCACTATTTTTTACCAGAGTCCTCAAGTAAAAAAGTCGCTTACATCAAGAAAGTTGAATATGGAATTGCTGAAGAGGTATTCCGCATAGAAGAATCTTCCGCTTATTTACAGGATTTTAGTATCTCGCCAGGCGGCAAATCATTAATTAGAGTAAATCATCCCGATCACTGCGAAATCACCTTCTTTAATGGAATGTTCAACGATGTCCATTCTAAATTGCCATGTTATAAACTGATGCAACATAGTAGTTATGTCTGGCTTGACGATAACCGGGTGTTATTTACCCACAAAGTCGATAGTGCAAAACCGGTGAGGCCGTATATTTATAACCTGTCCACTAAAACCGTTGAAAAGCTCGATTATAAAGACATTGGATATAACGAAAGTACTGACGAAAACGATCTTCTCGTTCGCCCTTATAAAGATGGTATCTTTGTGGCCAGAATCACAAGCAGTTATTTTGATGATATAGAAATTCATTATTTCTCAAAAAATACAAGTAAGTTAGTGACCAGGCAGGTAGGATTTGAATTCGACGTCTCTGATGACGGTTTTCTTGTCAACATTAACTCTTCTAACGAAGTTCAGGTTGCCAACATTCAAGATATTGAAAAAGATAATTTTGAATTTTCTTACAGGACTGTCATTAATGGCGCGCCAAATATTTCATACCAACCTCTGCTTTCAGATGGACAACTGTACTTTCTTAACGGCACTCAATACAACACGGCTATATTTTGTAGCGGAACAAATGCGTTATTTCTCTCTGAAGACGGTGTGATATCTGCTACTCCCCAAGAACTAATGTTGCTTCGCAAGGAGCAAGCGGGAGTTAATCTTTTGCAGATATCAAGTGACCTAAGACAAGAAACATCTATCAAGACTGACTTGAATTTTACTCTCGCCAATAAATTTGACGACAGCATTTATTTGGCCGGAAAAAGCGGGCTTTATCAATATACAAAAGGAACGCTTGTGCCCATTTTTGATAAACCCGTTACCCGAATGGTAGGCGGAAGAGTAATAGTAGTGCAGTCTGAGGGCAATATATTCGAATACGATGGCAAAAATGTAGTGATGAAGGTTGCAGGCGCTTCGCAATTATCACGAATGGATACGGGCTACATTTATCGGGTGAACCTCACAGGGGAGGTTCGGAATCAAGATGGAATGACAATGGGTTTTAGCTCGTCCCGGGAGTTTATATTTTCTGCCTACGGAAAGGTTATTGTGCCAGAAAGAAGTATTGAGGGTAAAATTGAGTTCTACGAGTTAGGAACACGTAATCTTGTGATTACACTTGAGCATCCGTTTCTTAATTTTCAGTTTGCTCACTGGAACGGGGACATTTATTACGAGTCATTTGGTGAAAGCTTTAATTCCATTGTGAAAGTGGAAGGGAATCTGATCAAAGAGGTACTGAAGTCCAAATTCAGGTAGAGTTATTACGTGTAAAAAACGCGAACTGGATAAAGGAGTAACCGGGTTTGCTGCGCTTTTTTTCTTATTATTTGCTCATCGGGCTGGTAACCGCCTCGGTTACCCTTGGGTTTCATCTCTACTATCGCAAAACACTCGAACGGCCGTATTCCAAAAAGTCGTTGGCATTCTTCTTTCCTTTCGAAGTGCTGTTCTGGCCGTTATTCTTTATTGCAGCGTTAAGTCGGGGGTCTTTTAAGCCGGTTCTTGAACAATCAAAGTCTTTTAGACTGCCAAAACCCATGCCTATCGACCCTGAAGAAGAGAGAAGAAGAATCGCTTTTCGTCAGGGGGTTTACAAAAATCCGCCTTTCTGCGGTAAGTATATTTATGAATATGGCAGTGGGTTCAGAGGTTTCGATAAAGACGACAGTGGAATCTTTATTTTCGAAGCCAAGGATGTGGCGGCGTTTTTGGCTGACGGGCGTCATGGTTCGCCTTATGAAATTGAGAATAGCGAGACACTAACCATTAATTTGCGGGAAGATGATCCTGATGAAGTAAGCGATACCCAGCTTATCCAGCGCTGGGCCGAGTGTGCCGATAGTAGTATGGAGTTTTACAGCGAAATCGCCGGTTGTCGCGGTGAATTTCGCTATATCATCAGAAATATGGTGGCGGCTGGTATTGGTCAGAGTTACTGTGTTACGTGTAAGACGCATTATTCTAATAGCGCTATGAGTGTGACCCATCCACCGCTAGAAAACGGGCGGGGCTGGATCATCGATTTTATTCAGTGTCCAAAGGAGCACACGCTGATGGACATTGAAATAATGCATTTGTTCTAGTTTTTCGGAAGGGGCGAATTTATTCTTTTTCTATCGAATTACCGCCCGTCACTGCAATACGCATGGCGGTTTCAACATCAATATCCAGCGGTGTGATTTTGTCCCTTGAAAGGTACAAAGTGTAACCGCCAATCTGGTAACTCATGGGCAGATAAACAGCTACTTTATCTTCCCCGGGAAAGAGCTTGTTGGCCACTTTGTCGTTGGTCATGAACCCAATAAGCTTAATGCCGTTGTCCATATCTACGGCCACGGCTTTTTTAGTCTCCTCGCCCTTTTTCACTTCAAACAGCTCTACCGCATCTTTTACCGCGCCAAACAGGGTTTTTATAACCGGCAGGCGCGCAAAAATACGTTCGCCCAGTGATATCACCCAGCTAAACAGATAAGCATTAATCAGAATGCCAATAACGGTGAGTGCGATGATAACCGTCACCACACCCAGGCCGGGAAAATAATATTCGGCTGGAATAAAGGGCGAGAGCAAGGCTTCGGTGGTGCTTACCAGCCACACCAGAAAATAAATGGTTATGGCGAAGGGCAGAATGGTGACTAAGCCCTTAACGGGCAACAACAGCAATTTATTAAACATGGTAAACCTGAAAGGAAGCGAGTGTCGCATTGTAGACCACTCAGTAAGTACTTCTCCAGAGAAAGCTAGTGCAGTGTTGAAGCAATACAGTGAAAGCTGCTGTCATACCATCGACAACCTGTCATGATAAGATGATTAAGAATTAGCCACGCCTAAAGAGGATATTCATCGTGATCACCCAAGAACAAATTCATCAGCTAGCGGAAATCTGTTTGCAAGCGGCAGAAGTGGAAATCATACCGCGATTCAGACAATTACAAAGCGGACAAATTGAAGAGAAGCTCAATCATCACGATTTGGTAACGGTGGCAGATAAAGCGGCTGAGGACTTCATACTCTCCAGGTTAGTGGCGTTGTACCCCGATGCATTGTTGATTGGTGAGGAGAGCGTGTACGACGATCCTGCATCGCTGGATAAGTTCGCTGAAGCAGAGCTTTCCTTCGTGCTTGACCCCATCGATGGCACCTGGCACTACGCCAATGGGTCGGTTAATTTTGGTGTTATGCTTGCCATTGCCACGCGAGGAACAGTGATTGGCGGCATTATTCTGGAGCCGGTGACAGGCGATTACCTGTGGGCGATAAAAGGGCAGGGCGCTTTTCAGCGCATTAATGGTGTTGACCAACCGCTAACCGCGGGTCGTCATAACGCACTGCCACTCACCGATACCATGTGTTGCTATTCTTTCGGCGTGACCAAAGACACCGAGCGTCAGCAAGCTATTGAAGTGGCAAACAAAATGGGGCGTATCATGGATTACCGCTGTGCTGCTGCCGAATACCGCCTGCTGAATACCGGTGCGGTGTCGTTTGTGATTTTCCAGAATAAGCTGAATATTTGGGATCATGGTGCGGGTTTGCTAATTACTCAGGAGGCTGGGGCTGTGGCACGAATGATGGATGGAAGCGAATATTCACCTCAGATCACCGGCAAATTACTGGTGGCAGAGAGCGAAACACGCTGGCAGGAAGTGGCTGCCCTATTTGTTGAATAACGACTTGTTGAAAAACGACTTGTCTAATAACGATAAATTCAGCTTTCAGTTTTAATGAAATGCGATGAGAAATCATTAGCACCGTTTCGTGTAAATACTTCTTTTTATTTTGACTTGGAATCGTGAATTCGCGGTGGCTGTTTGTTGTGATGCTGCGCGTTCTCATGGTAATACATTACAACGTAGTGGTGAGTGATGCTGTACACCTGATGATGGAACATTAGGAGTGATCGTGAAAAGCAACAACGATAGCACCAGTAATAAGCGTGACGGAAACCCTAGCGCTAGCAATCCCAGCAACGATAACAAAAGCAACGAAAACAGAAGCGCCGACACGTCTGCGCCAGATGCTTCTGCTAGTCGGGAACGCGGCGTTATTGCGTCGCAGATAAAGCTCAATCAGGCCATGGCCCAAGCCGGAATTCGATCTAAAACCGAACTTGCCCGCAAGATTCAGGAAATCGAGGGGTTAGATAAAATCCCGCGTTCGCTGGTAAGCAGGGTATTCAGTCAGCCAGTCGATCTGAAAAGTCTGGAACGGGTGGCAAACGCTCTGTCATGCCCCACGTGGTCGTTATATTCAAATGCAGACGACGTAACGGTTACTTCAGTTTCTCCCTCACCACAAGCAACTACTTCAGATGCACTTGATTCTTCAGTCACGGCGTCCGATCCGCAATCCGAATTAGTACAGCAGCATCCGGGTCGATGGAAATGGTTAGTGGCCTCTGTTGCTGTAGTGATTGCCGTTGCTTACGGTATCGTGAATCAGATGCCGGAAGATATTGCGCCACAAAAATCAGACATTGTGTCTTCAGATCAGGGGCTTTTTCACCGCAATGTGGTTGCCGTGATGCCGATAGAGGGTGACGACGAACAGCTCACCTACACACAAATGTTAGAAGCGGCCGTAGCCAGTGTCAGTACATTTGTGCCGGGCTCTGGCTTTCGCTATGGGGCTGCGCTGAGTCCACCCTCGATTATTTCAGATGAGAAGGCGGAACTGGTTGTTACCGGTGAACTGCTCAAAATTGGCAAGCATGTGTTACTGCGGCTATCGCTCTATGATGAAGAGGGGATGTCACATTTCTGGTCTGGTCACTTTATCGCGTCGGCGTCGTCAACCTATGTCCGTGAATCCATCTCTTCGGCCATTGACCATGCTGACAAGGGCGAGGCAACACCGGCTACCCCAGACTGGGAAAACTACAAACGCTATGTCGATGGGTTAACCCTGTTAGAGGGCGAACGTAACGAAGCCGTGTTGCTTAAATTATCTGATGTCCTACACCGGGTAATACGTCAAAGCCCGGATTTTGCTGATGCCCACGGCACCCTGTGTAATGTTCTGGTGCAACAACACATTTTCAGTGGCGAGAAGAGTTATCTTGCAGAGGCTGAGTCTGAGTGCGAGCGAGCTCGCGCGTTAAATGCAGATTCGCCAACGGTGCTGTTAGCCAGTTCAGCGCTGGCCCGCAAGGCGGGAGACGCGAATTTGGCTGCACAATACCTGCAACAGTTGTTTGCCCGCGATCCAGACAATACAACGGCGTTGCAATTGTTTGCTGAAGTTGAGGTACAGCGCTTTCGTCAGTCGGGAGAAGAGCAATATATCAAGTCTGCAGAGCAGGCGTTAATCAAAGCGATTGCGCTTGAACCAGAGCAATGGAAACTGCCTTTCACGCTAGCGAGGGTTTACTTTTTTACCGGTCAGGTGGAGAAAGCGATTTCCTGGTCTCAGGAAGCGGTGCAGGATTGGGAGGGATTAGAAACGCTTACGAATCTTGGCACTTATCAGTTTTGTCACGGCGATTTAGCCGATGCTCGCAACACCTATCAACACGCACTGCTCGTTTCTCCAGAACATCCGGTCATCACGTCAAACCTTGCGACGCTGTATTATTATCTTGAGCAGTACGACGATGCACTGAGCGTGTACCAGAAACTGGAAAGTGAGGAATCTAATCAAACTGAGCTGTTCCAGTATTGGGTTAATTTGGCTGATACCTATTATCACCTGGGACAAATTGATGACGCGCGGACGTTGTATCTTAAGAGTCTGGACTATCTCGATGCCATTTTAACCAAAGGCGAGGCCAGCGACATGCAAAAGGCCGTGCGTATTAGCGTGTATGTTCGATTGATGAAAATTGATAAAGCGCTGGCATCGGAAGCGCTGCTCGACACTTTGAAAAAAGAGGCCCTAGCCCTTGAAGAAAACAAGGACATGCTGACACGATTTCACCTGAGTCTGAGTTGGTTGTATATGGGGGATAAAGAGCGGGCAATCCGCCTCAAAAAATCTATAGAGGGGAGTTGCCCGGGATTTGTTGCGTCGCCAGACTTTACGATTTAAACAAGCGTTTTCGCAGTGGTAGTAAGAGCAGACTGAACAGCATCAGGCCTGCCGCTGGTGGTGCGGGTACCGGTGTTGGTGGCACTTGCACGCTCATTATATTGATATCTGCGATAAAGCTGTCGGCCAGGCTCAGTGGAGAACCAAAATCGTCAGATAGCAGCACATCGGTAAACATCATTTGTCCTAATCCTGCACTTACCGCAGAAAATGTCAGTGATGCGATTTGGAAAGCGGATGGTTGGCCGCTGAGATCCCAATCAAGACTGACAGCAGAAAGCGTTACCTCACCATAGGAATCTACGCTGTCATAAATAAACGTGCCAACGCTGTCGAGGGAGAAATCGACGCTGACGAGATCGGTGACGGGTTCATCGAAGGTAAACGTCACATCGAAGCCACCCACATTTTCGGGATCTAACCCAGAAATCCAAACTGGGATTTCTAAGCTGTCGCCCTCATAAGCGCTATAAAGATAATCCTGTTCCAGCTCACCAAAAGATAACACCGGCGCAGCACTCGCTGTTGCAGAACCGAGCATTAACATAACCGAAGATACAATACATAAGTGTTTCATAGTCAATCCTTGTCTGATATTCGGGGCTCAGGTGAGCCCCGTTAAAACATTATTGTGGTTGTTGAACTGCACAGTTCGTATAGGTGCACTGTAATACGCAGCCCCTTGCATCCAGTACGTTGATCACACCATCACCATTGAAATCAGCAGGGTCGTCAGGCCCCGTCGCTGGCGAATAACGGCTGGCGAAGATAGCCATGATGTCGGTGTTATCGACTACATTATCACCGTTTACGTCACAACGCAGAGGTTCTTCTTCGGCTTCTATGCTGATGACAATTTCGTCAATATCACTGGCCACACTGTCACTCACTGTGAGACTTAACACGTAGTCTCCCGGCAGCATTGCAAAGAAGCCAGAAACTGCAGCGGTGGGTGTAGATAAGGCAACATTACTGCCTGAAGGTTGACTCACGACCTGCCATAGATACGTGAGCGGCGATGGCCCGTTATCCGGATCGTAACTGGCTGAACCATCTAACGTGATAGTGCTTTGTACTTCCTGCGTTTGATCTTCCCCCGCTATCGCAATGGGGGATTCATTCGCTTCAACGGAAATCGTCACATTGTCTGCTGAAACTGTTTCACCGCTTTCCAGCATGAGTCTAAGAACAAATGCGCCGTCGGTATCAGGCATGAATGACGCTTCACTTGTGTTGCGGTTGGCAATGTCGTTATTATCCAGCACGCTGCCGCCTGGCACCGAGACGAACTGCCAGGAGAACGCAACATCAGTACACGCATCCGTGAACGATGAGTTCGAGCCATCCAGCGACACCACATCGCCCAAATCCACCGTCACGTTAGCGCCCGCTTCGGCATTGAGGGAGCACACTGGCAATGCACCAATGTACGTGGTTGCTGATATACTGTTGCTAAGTTCGCCATCACTGACGGTAAGCCATACAGTGAAGTTACCGTCTACGTCTGGGGCAAAGCTCGCCGTATCAGTAGTGCTGTCGGCAATGTCTGCGTTGGTTAAACCGCTATCCACCGGAATGCTGCCAAAGTACCATTCATAGCTGAGCGGGGATGGGCCGTTATCCGGATCGTAACTGTCAGTACCGTAAAGCATCACGGTATCACCCACCAATGCTTCCAGAGGCACGGAAGAAAGTGCAACCGGAGCCACATTTTCATCAATTACGGTTATGGTTACCGTATCTGCAGTGCTATTGGCTTCGCCATCGTTCACAACCAGTGCCACCACATATACCCCTTGGATATCGGCTTCTAAGCTGATGATAACCGCAGCTGGCTCTTCGATGTCAGCCGAACTACCGGCAGGCACGTCAACAAGGCTCCAACTGTATGTCAGCGTATCACCTTCCAAATCGTAGGAATCGCTACCATCAAGGCTTACCACACCACCGGTGGCCATTTCGCGGTCTTCTCCCGCAATGGCTACCGGAGCCCGGTTCATCACGGTTACCGTTACTTCAGCGATGTCGGTGAACAAACCATCGTCAACCGTTAACGAGAAGACATATTCACCGCTGACGTCGGGAACGATTGTCGCTGAATCCGATGTCACATCATCAAGTGCGCCGGGGTCTAGTTCGCTACCCACGGGCAGTGACACTATGGTCCAGTCGTAGGTTAACGGTAGCGGCGCGGCATCAGGATCGGTCGAACCTGAGCCATCCAGGGTGATGGTTTCGAAGCGATAGACACTGCCTGGCGTATAGATTGACGCAGACGGTGGTACCGGTTCAGGCTCGCCTGGCTCAAGGTTGAAGCCGATTCGGTAGGGGCCGGTTTGTTCATATGACGATGAGCCAGAAATGTCTGCATCCTGGACAACTAAAGTGTAAGTTCCAGTCTTGAGTAGCGGGTATTCGTTTAGTACGGCAATGTCGTGATCTATAAATCTGGTCAGGAAGAGTCCGTCAGGGTCGTAAAGTTGTCCAAACGGCGCGAATGGGCCTAAGTCTATGTCGAATATTTCGATGCTGATAGTGTCGCCATTGGCTGCGTCAAAGTGCCAGGTATCGAGATCGCCGAAATCAGTGACTTGTTCAACATATCCGTTGTTTATGAGCGCACCATGCTCGCTAACAGGTGGTTTAACGAAATAGATACGATAAACACCCGTTTGATAATGTCCACTGGAACCTGAAATATCCGCGTCCTGAATCACCACGGTGTAATTGCCTGACTCGGGGAGCTCTAGACGGTTAACGCGTGCGACCCCGTGGGCATAAGTACTTTGTAGAAATGCACCAGAAGGAGTATAGATCCGAACCAGCGGCGCCAGCCCTGCTAAGTCTTCATCAGTAATCTGCATGGAAATAATGTCGCCTGCATCTCCATCAAATTGCCAAGTATCGATGTCGCCTAGTTCGATGGTTTCCTCCACATAGCCGCCGTTTATCAGTGATCCATGTTCATTGACCGGTGGATTAACGAAATAGATGCGATAGTCGCCGGTTTGGTGATGACCACTAGAACCAGAAATGTTTGCGTCCTGCATGACCACGGTGTAGCTGCCAGATTCGGGGAGTTCGAGACGGTCGAAGCGGGCAACATTGTGATCGAAGGCGCTTTGCAGAAATGCACCTGAAGGGGTATAAATCCGAACCAGCGGTGCCAGCCCTGCTAGGTCTTCATCAGTAATCTGCATGGAGATAATGTCGCCTGCGTCACCATCAAATTGCCAGGTATCAATATCACCTAATTCGATGGTTTCCTCCACATAGCCGCCGTTAATCAGGGAACCATGTTCATTGACTGGTGGCTTCATGAAATAGATGCGATAGTCACCGGTTTGGTGATGACCACTAGAGCCGGAAATGTTTGCGTCCTGCATGACCACGGTGTAGCTGCCAGATTCGGGGAGTTCGAGACGGTCGAACCGAGCAACATTGTGATCGTAGGCGCTTTGCAGAAATGCACCTGAAGGGGTATAAATCCGAACCAGCGGTGCCAGCCCTGCTAAGTCTTCATCAGTAATTTGCATGGAAATAATGTCGCCGGCGTCACCATCAAACTGCCAGGTATCGATATCGCCTAATTCGATGGTTTCCTCCACATAGCCACCGTTAACCAGTGAGCCATGTTCATTGACTGGTGGCTTCATGAAATAGATGCGATAGTCACCAGTTTGGTGATGGCCACTGGAGCCGGAAATGTTTGCGTCCTGCATGACCACGGTGTAGCTGCCAGATTCAGGAAGTTCTAGACGGTCGAACCGAGCAACATTGTGATCGAAGGCGCTTTGCAGAAATGCACCTGAAGGGGTATAGATCCGAACCAGCGGTGCCAGCCCTGCTAAGTCTTCATCAGTAATCTGCATGGAAATAATGTCGCCTGCGTCACCATCAAACTGCCAGGTATCAATATCACCTAATTCGATGGTTTCCTCCACATAGCCGCCATTAATCAGGGAGCCATGTTCATCGACTGGCGGCTTAACGAAGTAGATGCGATAGTCACCGGTCTGGTAATGACCACTGGAACCGGAAATGTTTGCATCTTGCATGACCACGGTATAGCTGCCAGATTCGGGGAGTTCGAGACGGTCGAATCGAGCAACATTATGATCGTAGGCACTCTGTAAAAATGCACCTGAAGGCGTATAAATTCGAACCAGCGGCGCTAGTCCAGCTAAGTCTTCATCAGTAATCTGCATGGAGATAATGTCGCCTACGTCACCATCAAATTGCCAAGTATCGATATCACCTAATTCGATGGTTTCCTCTACATAACCGCCGTTAATCAGAAAGCCATGTTCATTGATTGGCGGCTTGACGAAGTAGATGCGATAGTTCCCGGTTTGATGGTAGCCACTCGAACCAGATATATCTGCATCTTGCACGACAACGGTGTAGCTGCCTGATTCGGGAAGTTCGAGACGATCGAAGCGGGCAACATTGTGATCGAAGGCGCTCTGCAGAAATGCGCCTGAAGGGGTATAGATCCTAACCAGCGGAGCCAGCCCTGCTAAATCTTCATCAGTAATCTGCATGGAAATAATGTCGCCTGTATCACCATCAAATTGCCAACTATCGATGTCACCCAATTCGATGGTTTGTTCTACGTAGCTGCCGTTAAGTAAAGCGCCATGCTCGCTAACAGGTGGTTTTACGAAATAGATGCGATAAGCGCCAGTGTCATCATCGCCGCTGGAACCACTAATATCTGCGTCCTGGGCAGTCACGGTATAACTGCCAGACTCAGGGAGTTCCAACCGATCAATACGCGGCACGTTGTGAGCATAGGCACTACTGAGAAGTGTGCCTGATGGTGAATAAACACGAAGTAGAGGCGCAAATTCGACTTGGTTTTCGTCAGTCATCTGGAGCGATACAATATCCCCCGCATCACCCTCAAACGTCCAAGTATCAACTTCTTGGGCAACAGCAATTTCGCCCTCAACGTAGCCCCCATTACTGAGTTCATTAGCGGTAGCGGGGAAGGTGATAGCTGAGACCGCGAAAACGGCCCACAGCAGTTTTAGTGATTTACCGACAGAGACAAACCGCCGGACGCATATTTCTTTTAGTGTCGCATACAGGTATCTGTAAAAGAGTGTAGATCGCATTATCAACAGTCCTTTCTTCAATCAGAGTTTATAGTGCGACCGGGGCTGGTACGTCGTTCGTAGGGAGTAAAACCCTGGAACATCCATCGCGGTCTCGAGGCCGGAAATGGCTTTTTCTACTATGAAAAAAGAAAGGAAATTTTATAACCGGAGAAAAACGCTAACTGGAATTTCCCATGGTTAAGTGAGACTAAGTGAAACACTTTTTGCACTAAATGAGTCAATAATTCAGTCTGAATTGTTAACGGCGCATTAGAATATAGGTGGGTTTGTAGTGTATTCAGAGTGTGCTTATGACAAGACTGTAGGCGAATTTGCCACCCCTCACTTTTCTCACAGGTATAACTTTTCATATCCTCGTTGTATTGCAGTGATTTTAAAATGAAATTCGACTAATTAGACTTAAGTCTAATATTTAAGGCTGATGTTTTGTCACTGTCTATACTTCCTGTCTTTTAAAAATTGAAGGGAAATGGCATGCACAGTTGCTAACGAAAGGGCAAAGAAATGGAAGCACAGTATCACATTGGACTCGTGGCGTTATCGCTGGGAGTTGCGTTTATCGCTTCACTCACCGCGTTGGATATGGCGGGACGCCTTAGAGCAACGAAAGGTCTGGCATCAAAGTTGTGGCTTGGAGGTGGTGCATTTTCAATGGGAGTCGGGATCTGGGCCATGCATTTCGTGGGCATGCTGGCCATGGACATGTCTTCAGCCGTTGCTTACAACATTCCTCTCACCGTTATCTCCTTTGCCGCTGCTGTACTGTCTTCCGCACTGGCACTAACGGTGGTGAAAACCGGCAAGTTAACTGCGACTCGTTTATGTTCCGGGGCTGCGCTTATGGGAGCGGGGGTTTGCCTGATGCATTATATCGGGATGGCGGCAATGCAAATTCACGGTGAACTCAGTTATCAGCCGTTTATCTTCGCGCTTTCCGTGCTAATTGCCGTTACTGCATCTGGCGCCGCGTTGTGGCTGGTTTTCAGGCTTAACCCAACTTCAAAGCAACGTCCATCATTGTGGTATCGCACAGGCGCAGGGCTGGTAATGGCGCTGGGTATTACCGGTATGCACTATACCGGCATGGCTGCGACCATTTATCCTGAGCATGCAATGATGAACAATGACGATGGCTTATCGCCAGCGCTGCTAGCGATTTATGTGGCAACGGTTTCTGTCATCATCATGCTTGGTGCATTGCTGCTTTCTATTTACGATACACACCTCACTTCGGCCAATGCGCAACTGGCGGCGTCGTTAAGCGAAGCCAATACCGAGCTTAAGGGTATGGTGTACCGGGACCCGCTAACAAAATTACCTAACCGGTTATTCTTTGAAGAGAAGATCACGGAATTGCTCAGCGAAGGCTGCGATTCTTTTAGTGTTTTCTTTGTCGACCTTGATCACTTCAAGAAGATAAACGATTCGCTCGGTCATCATGTTGGCGACATTCTTATTAAACAATCTGCGGCGCGACTGAGTGCAGCGGTGCGTGATACCGATCTTGTCGCCCGGGTAGGGGGTGATGAATTTATGGTTCTCATTCAGGGAAATCCCTCCAAAAAGACCGCTGAAAGCCTGGCTTTCCGTATTGTCGAAACCTTGCAGCAGCCGTTTCAAATTGAAGATGTGATGGTGAATGTGTCGAGCAGCGTTGGCGTGAGTATGTATCCTGAACATGCAGAGCAAATGCACGAGCTGATGGTTTATGCCGATGCAGCCATGTATGCCGCGAAAAAATCAGGGCGAAACAGCTATGTGTTTTATCAACAAGATATGACCAGCGGCACTGAGCGAAGAGCAAAAATGGATGAACGCCTGCGTTTGGCTTTAGCAAACGACAGCCTTCATCTGGCGTACCAGCCTAAAGTGGATGTATTAACCGGTGTGGTTACTGGGGTTGAGGCACTTATCCGCTGGCAGGACGAAGAGCTTGGTGTGGTAACGCCCGACGAACTTATTCCATTCGCTGAAGACTCTAACCTGATTTTGCCGCTTGGTGACTGGGTTCTGAAAACGGCGTGTCAGTTTTCCGCGAAATGGGAGCATGAGAATGGCAAGCCGCTGCCGATTGCTGTGAATATCTCTGCAATGCAATTAAGCCATCGCGGTTTCATTGATAGTGTTCGTCAGGTACTTGAAGATACAGGATTGAATCCCCGTAGGTTGGAACTTGAATTAACTGAAAGCACGTTGGTTAAAGACCCTAAATATGCCCAGGAAGTGATGTTTCAGCTTCGTGATATTGGCGTGTCGATATCCATTGATGATTTTGGAACGGGTTACTCAAATCTGGCACAGCTGCGACGTTTCCCTATCGACAGACTTAAAATTGATAAAAGCTTTATGTCTGAGGCGGTGGTGAACGAGCAGGATGCAGCTATCGTGAAGTCGGTGATTGCACTGGCGCAGATCCTCAATCTTCAGGTCACAACAGAAGGCATTGAAACCGAAGAACAACTCGAATTTGTGCGCTCGTTGAAGGGCCAGGAATATCAGGGGTACTACTATAGCAAAGCATTGGAAGCGGATGATCTTCGCGACCTGCTGGTAGAGAAATTACAGTCTATGGATCTCACAGCCTAATCAACCCTAAGCGCTATACGCTGATCTTTTGGATATAGCGCGTTAATTTTGATAAAAGCGCCCGGCGGGCATCGGTTAATTCAAACGAAGCATTTATCCTGAAACAGTGAGCAAACTCATTGTTCAGGGTAAAGAGCTTTCCTGGCGCAATCGTAATATGCATGCGAAGCGCTTCACGATAGATGTCCATGGTGTCTACCTGAGGTTGGCACTCTATCCACAGAAAGTAACCACCGTCATCGATGTGAATTGTGGCGACATTTTGTAGGTTCTCTTTTAAGAATGCAGCCATCGCTTTCTTACGTTTAATCAGTTTTTTTCGGAGTTGATTCAGGTGAGACTCATAATTTCTGTTTTTCAAGTAATCAACCAGAGCCATTTGAATTGGGGCACTCGTTGCTAATGTGGTCATGAGTTGTTGCTTTTGGATATGCATACAATGATGGCCTGCGGCAACCCAACCAATGCGGTATCCTGCAACAAGGGACTTTGAGAACGAAGAACACAGCATGCTGTTCCCGTTCGTCGTAAAGTGCTTTATTGGGAGTGGTGGTGCAGATGTCGCATACAATTCGGCATAAACATCGTCTTCGATGAGGGTGACGTCATACGTTTCCAATAATCGTGCAATGCGCTGTTTTTTCTCATCCGATAAAGAATACCCAATGGGGTTTTGAAAGCTGCTCATAAGCCAGCAGGCTTTTACCGGATAATTCTGAAAAGCGCGCTCCAATGCCGCAATATCCAGTCCATTTTCTGGCGTGACAGCGACGGTGATCACTTTTAATCCTAACCTTTCCAGCGCCTGCATCGCGCCATAAAATACCGGTGATTCAATAACAACCCAATCGCCAGGGCGAGTGCAACATTGCAAACTGAGGTTCAGCGCTTCGAGCGCGCCAGCAGTAATGACAATTTCGTCTGGCGAAATATTCATGCCTCTGGCGGCGTACCGTTTGGCAATAATTTTTCGTAACTCTTCGTTGCCCGGCGGAAAGTTATCCATGGCACTGGTAAGTGATATTTGCTGCGCGGCCGCGGCGATGGATTTGTTAAGATGCTGCCTGGGGTACAGCGTGGGATCGGGATAGGCAAATCCGAGGCTGAACATGTGTGGATCTCGGGAAGCCTGGAGTACCTCATACACAAAGTCATTAATACTTACTGCGTCGGCCGCTTGCATGTTGTTCAACGAAGAAGGGCGCGTAGGGGCGGTAACGATAAAACCGGAGCGTTCCCGGGAACTGATAAGGCCCTGGCTCTCAAGAAGCTGATAAGCATGCAGCACTGTCATCAAACTATAGCCACTGATTTGCGCTTGCTTGCGTAAAGATGGCAGTTTCTCATTCTCCTGCCAGATCCCATGTTCAATTTGCTGCTTTATTTGACTCGCTAAAGTTTCGTACTTTGCCACATATCGCCCCTCATGCAGATGCGAATTGAACTATAACAGCTGTGATTACTATCTGTTATATAAAAGTGCCTTTGGTTTGTATCTGTTTGAAAGCATGCAATCGGGATATTGTGGATACCGTCAACTACCAAGCCTTCCATCTGTAAAAAGGAAGCGCGTGAAAACTAACACGGGGTGTCGCATGAAACTGTATCTTCTTATTTTAACCTTATTTCTCGCTGCACCTGCGCAAGCAAGCGGCGGCACGGTGTTGGGAATGATATTTACAGTAGTATTTGTAGTAGTGATGTTGGTGTTGTACTGGATGGTTGTCGCTGAAGTGGGGGATAAAGATAAGCGTTGATGAAGCGGAAGATATGCTTAGAAGATGGCTTACCAAGCATATAAGTCCGCCTCGATAATTAAACTGCTATTTGGAAACCGGCTTGCAGTTTAATTTTGTTTTCTCAACTGCAAATCAATATCCAGTACAACCTCGTAAGCCACGCTATCGTTGGTGGCCCAACTGCCGCTGCCTATTTCGAATTCACGTCTGTCGATAGTCGCTGAACCCACAAACTTCGCAGTGCTGTTATCTTCCTGCCACTCGAAAGTGACTGCGATGGGTTTAGTAATACCTTTCAGCGTGAGTTCGCCGTTTGCCACAAACTTGCCGTCTTCGGCGCGAATATCGCGGCTAATATAATGCGCTTGAGGGAAAGCGTCAGTCGAGAACCATTGCCCGCCTTTGATGGTGCCGTCCCAGTCTTTATTATTGGTGGTAATACTCTGCGTGTTAATTGTCACATCGATAACGCCATCGGCAGGGTTAGCCGGGTCGAAGTAAATCTTAGGCGTAAACTCACGAATAGCACCAACAAATGGCTGGCCCGCGTAGCTGTTGGTGAATTTGAAATTATCCGGGGTGGCGACCAGTTGCCAAAGGGGACTGTCGGTCTCGATTGTGCTCTGACTGGCATCAGCTTTTGCTTCGGGATCCGCCGGTAATTGTGCAACCGCTTGCGGCGAGTCGGTGGATTCCGGCGTGGCTTTGTCCGCCTTGTAGAAGGTAAAGCCAAGCAACAACGCCAGTGTGATAGTAAGGGCGCTTGCGCCAACAAATACCTTGCCCGGGAGCATGCGCGGCAGCAAATTAACGCCATCAAATAGTTTATGAACTACCAGCATGGCGACATGGCCCACCACCATGAATGCGATGCCGTAGAACAGGTAAACATGCAGTGACGAATACAGATCCCGGCTTTCGCCTTCTAACCCGGGAATATGAGGAATTGAAACTAAATTGAACCAGGCAAACGGATAACCCGCGGTAGAGTTTAACAGCCAGCCACTAAATGGTACGGCCAGCATCAACAGATACAAACCCCAGTGCCCCGCAGCAGCCATTTTTTCCTGCAGGGGAGGGAGCCCCAGCGGCGCTGGTGGATGCATCAGGCGCCAGAAAAGGCGAATAACGGCCAGCACCAGAACGGTAAAGCCCGCAGATTTGTGCAGTACAAATAACTCAATTTTATCCGGTGAGTTGGGCATATCTTCTGCAATCAAGCCGAGACCGATTGCCCAGAAGATTAATATTGCGATTGCCCAGTGCAGAATGCGGGCAACCAGATTGTATGGTGTTGTTGTCATTAGTGTTTCTAAAATCAGTTTGAACCTGCAGTTAGATTACCTTCGATGTTCATGAACTGCGAATCTGGGGCACGTCTATTTTGAGAACAATTTATACTGATTTTTAGAATGTGAATGTTAATGCTGGGTTACAAAAGAGTGGGGGTCATCAATCAATTCAAACCGATTTTGTCTTCCGGTGGTTGCCTTTATGTCAATCTGTATGGAACAAATGAATCTAATGATCTGTACAGCGGAGTTATTCAAGAGAAATGTAGAGAGGAAATGGTGGCCCCACCTGGACTCGAACCAGGGACCTAACGATTATGAGTCGTTAGCGCATGGTTTTATTTTTCTCTTAATTTTAATGTTTTTTCTATACTAAACAGTTGTTTGTCTTGTTTTGAACATTTCATTGCATTTCATTTCATACCGCTGAATTTCACTGAAGTGCTCTTTTAGGACTCTTCTTAGGACTCTTTATGATATAGTAGGTTATCTCTAGACCTGCGAGTATCCCTCTGTGAAAATTGAAAAAGCTCAACACATTGAATCAGCAATTAAACTGATGAAGTCCGGTAGTGCCAAACATCGGCAACAAGACTTCGCTGTTGTCTGTAATGATCTGAGTAGAGGAATGGGCCGGTTGATGCTACAAGTCAGCCTGGTAGGAACTGCAACATTTCGCTATGTACAAAAAGTGGCAGGTAAGAGAAGTTATGTGGTTATTGGACCGTATTCAAAAGACGGGAGAGGTGGCGTTACACTGGCGGAAGCAAGGCAAATAGCGCTTAGCTATGGTGCCATCGCAAAGAAAGGTGATGATGTTAAATCATTTCTGGCTGGTGAGGTTAGAAAGGAACGTGAAAAACTTGAGGCAGAAGAGCGTGAACGGGGGACAGGTACGTTCGGACAGCTTATCGATTCTTATATACAGTCAATGAAAGCAGATGGGAAGCGCACCTGGTCCCAGGTTTTTTCTGCTATTGAGAAAAATGTATTTCCTATCATTGATCCTGCTCTAAAAGCCCACTCTGTGACGGATGATCAAGTCATCTCAGTGTTAGCTTCAATGATTGACCGGGGGGCTGAAACTCAATCAAACCGTATCAGGTCATATTTGCATGCGGCGTTCAACACAGGGCTTCAACACGATAAAGACCCGAAAAAGCGGGTATCAGAAACTTACTTCGATTTAAAAATTAATCCTGTTTCATTTATCCCTAAGCAACGGCACGCGGAGAAAGTCGGGGAAAGATATCTGGACAAAACTGAGTTGAAGAAGTTTCTTCATCTTCTCAATCAGGCCTCAGGTATCAGCGAGTGGACAGCGAATATATTAAAACTGTGTTTGTTCACCGGAGGCCAGCGGCCCTATGAGATTCTGACGTTAAAGCCAGGCAAAGTAGACTTTGAACAGAGAGTGTTTGAAATCAGCGAAGACTTCAGTAAGAACAAGAGAAGCCATCTTGTGCCGATGACTGACACAGTTCAGGATTTAATGCACTGGTTCACTGATCACCAGAAACTAAAAGATGCGGACTTCCTAATATACAACCGACTAAATCTAAATAAGCATTTTCGTACTGATTCACTGGGAACGGCTTTAGACCGTTTCAGAGCTGCGAATAAATTTACGCATTTTGCGCCGAGAGACTTACGGCGGACGTGTAAAACTCATATGGGAAGTATTGGAATCTCTAAGGAGATCCGCGACAGAATTCAGAACCATGCATTTACCGATGTTTCCAGCCGGCATTACGACAGGTGGGACTATTTGCCAGAGAAGAGTGATGCCCTTGAGCAGTGGGAAGAATGGCTGCTGAATCTCTAAAGGCTATTGAAAACCTTGTTCGCAAAATTTCTTATAAATAAAGATAAAACTCACTACCAAGCCCGAGTAACAGCATTTTCGTTTCGTAGCAGCAATTCAATTTCAGAATTTTAGATATTATTAAGGTATCAGGAATGAATAGAATTAAAAGGATGTGCGATGAAAAACCAATGGTCAGAAAATGTTAATACAGGTGAGTTGCTTACTTCGCTAGAACTCATGTCGATGCTGTCGATCAGTTCGACAACGCTTTGGAGGCATGTGAAAAACGGAGAGTTACCCAAACCTGTTTATATTGGAAAAAAGCGATATTGGAAAAGAGCATCAATTATTGGGCTTTTAGGTTGACTGCTTTCTCTGCCGTGAAGGCGATTTACAGTGAGGTCTTTCAGACCTGCAAAAGAATCTTCTGTCTCGAATTGACAACCACGTCATTGCTGGTTGCGATTGAGTATCTAAAGAGTACATATGCACAATATGTAGAGGAACCACTTTCAAAAGCTGGCTAAAACAAAAAAACAACTCAAAGGTCGGTTTATTGTTTTCCCCTAATGGGAAGAATGGTACCAGTGGGCGGACTCGAACCGCCACACCCGAAGGCGGGGGATTTTTGAAAAGTTTGTGTCTATCTTAATTTTTTATTTTCAATGGCTTATGTCGTGAAAAATTATCTTTGCATGACAAGCTGGGTTCTGTGATGTACCCATAAGTACCAATTTCTCTATCACGAACCTAGCCTGCCATTATAAACGTTGGTATTTACGAATCAGTCAAAATGGTCTATATTTTAAAGCTGTTAAGGATAGGCTGATGTATAAATTCCATTCAAAACATATTGTTATTATTGCTTTATTATTTGCCTTCGCCACAAAGGCAATGGCTTTTGGTGCAATGACTTGCAAGCTTATGGATAACGGCCATCATACATACTCGTCGATGAATCATTGCTCTGTAGACGAGTGCATCAAGATGAAGCTTAGCAATGATAAATCTGAGGAAATTAAGGATATCTCATCATGTGAGTGTCCACCTAATGGTTGCACTTCAGGTCCATTCTTGTTCTCGACAGTCAGAATGGTCGATACTGTAACTTCAGATAAAATTACTTTTATTTTCCTATTAAAACAGCCGATCTCAAAGACCTCTTCACTTTACAGACCACCAATTTTTGCCTGACACGGGATTAGTGCGTCCGCAATTTACACACTACAAATATTACTTCCTGTTTATTAAATAGGTGCATTCACACCTATATTTTCCAGCAATGTCTGGGGGCAAAAAATGTTTAAAAAACGACTTCATAAAGCTGCATTGACGTTGCTGCTTTTTCCTTTGTTTGCAAGTTCTAATGAACACGCTGAGACAAACCAAGTTTTAGAACTATTGGTTTATAAAACACCTACCTGTGGATGTTGTAAAAAATGGATATCACACATTCCGAATGAGGGCATCCGTGCATATTCAAAGGATTTTCAAATCATCAGCAACATCAAAAGAGAATACGGGATCGCTGCTAAATATCGTTCATGTCATACGGCAGTTACGAGAGAGGGGTTTGCATTTGAGGGGCACGTTCCAGCGAAATATATAAAACAGTTCATGTCAGAGGATCATCCTGACGCTATAGGATTATCTGTTCCTGCTATGCCAGTTGGTTCCCCCGGTATGGAAATAGGGGATCAATTCATGCCGTATAGCGTTCTCATCCTGTTTAAAGATGGAACAAGCAAAGCGTATGCAGAAGTAAATTCTTTTGAGGAGCAGTTTGAATGAAGCAAGAATTAGCCATTTTGTTGAACCTTTCAATTGCTATAGCTTGTGGCCTCTTATCCTTAAACGTAAGAGCAGAGCAAGTTATATCGCTGGAGCAGGCCATTGCTATTGCACAGCAAAATGATCCCTGGCAGCACGGCAATAAACTTAAGCAAACTGCTTTAGAGGAGCGCAGTATTGCGTCTGGATCGTTACCCGACCCTCAGATATCCCTTGGCTTAGCTAATTTACCGACAGATACATGGAACTTCAACCAAGAGGGTATGACTCAGTTCAAAGTCGGTATATCGCAGATGTTCCCCAGAGGAGACAGTCTGGAAATTAAGCAGGACAGACTAAAAACGGCATCAACTAAGTTTCCCCTTCTACGTGAAGACAGACGCGCAAAAGTCAAACAATCAGTTTCTGAGCTTTGGTTTGATGCATATCTTGCACAGCAAACAATCAGGCTGATTGAGAAAGATCGCGTGTTATTTGAGCAAATGGCTGACGTGGTTAAGGCAAGTTACTCAAACGTCATCGGTAAGATAAGGCAACAGGATGTGATCCGTGCTCAATTAGAAATC
>Ga0208204_100121_pt1 | contig 34416 bp, 33 predicted proteins | sample DeeseametaMP2252_FD_184173 | JGI IMG/M metagenome (GOLD analysis project Ga0208204, IMG submission 184173) | Marine microbial communities from the Deep Pacific Ocean - MP2252 (SPAdes) | ecosystem: Environmental > Aquatic > Marine > Oceanic | place: West of El Salvador, Pacific Ocean | collected...
ATGCTGAAATCATCGCCAAACAACTGTTGGCAAAAATGCCATCGCCGCCCGCTGGCCTGCGAGTTTGCGGTTATCGTCACTTGCGGTTGAGCAGAATCGATGTCTGAAAAATAAAAACTATCGCCGGCAATGGCCATGCCTTTTCCTTCTGCCTTGATGAACGCTTCCTTCAATGTCCACAGCGCGTAAAAGTGCTTCAGTTGCGCAGCTTCGTCGGGCGCATGTAATAACAACGCATGTTCATGTGGATGGAAATAAAACGCTGCAAGCTCCCCTACGTTGCGTGATGCATCGAGTTTTTCTATGTCTATGCCGCACTCGCGGCGAGCGATGGCAATCACAATCATGTTGCCAGAATGGGAAACATTAAAGTGAATGTTGAGAGGGTTCGGGCGTAAAGCGGGTTTGCCAAAGTCATTGAAAACAAAAGCCAGATCAGCGGACGAGAGGCCCGGATGTAATGCTGCAAGAAGCAAGCGAAGCGCCCCCCTGGCTATGAGGAACCGGCGTTGCGATTCAGGTTTGCGGAACTGCAACATACGCTGATGCTCGCTATCCGACAGCATTGAGCGAAACAACTCTAATTGGTGATTCTCTTCATACTGACGGGTATCAAGTAACCACAGGTGTACGTCTTGAACACCGATGTTTTGCGCCGGTTTGGCGAAAATTAAATCTGAAAACATGCCGGGTTGCAGAAATAGTTTTTATTGTAACATTAGTTTAAACTAGCGCCCTTTCAGAGAGAAGCGTACATAGTAAGGACAGTATCAACTATGGCTACACAAACAGAATCCGAATTAAAAATGGCTGAACTTTTGGTTGAAGCCCTCAATTTAGAAGACATGGAAGCTGAAGAAATTGATCCGGAAGATCAATTGTTCGGTGACGGTCTGGGACTCGATTCTATTGATGCGCTGGAAATTTCATTAGCGATATCAAAAGAATACGGCGTGCAAATTAAAGCGGAAGACGAAGGCACACGCGAAGCGTTCGAGACCTTACGCAGCTTAACCGCATTTGTTGAAAAGAATAAATAAAATCGGACGGTTACCCTCGGATCGGCGGTAAATAAAGCTATTTGAGGGTTATCTTTGACGACATGAAAATAGATATCATCGATTACGAATCCTGTTCGGCAGCCGGGGTTAATCTCAGCGCCTTACGGACTTCACTCAAACAGCATAAAAGCGGCCTGATTAAGAACAACCTGCCAGGTTCAGATCTAGACACCTGGATTGGCCTTGTTGAGCAAATTAATGGCGTGGATGACCTCGGTCAGTGGCAAAGTCGAAACAATGCCCTGGCTGCATTAGGTTATGAACAGGGCACGATTCGCCACACGGTTTCAGCATTAATCAGCAAATACGGCGCTGCCCGCATTGGTTTAGTTATGGGCTCGAGTACATCCAGTATCGACCGTACTGAAGAAGCCTACACCAAACTTAACAGCGAAAATGGGTTAACCGAAGCGTTCAAGCAGCCGTTCGTGCATAATCCTCATGCACCTGCCTTGTTTGCTGCTCACCTTTCCGGCATAAAAGGCCCATCACTCACTATCAATACAGCGTGCTCTTCTTCCGCCAAAGTGTTTGCCACTGGCGCTCGCTGGCTGGAAACCGGTATTGTTGATGCGGTGCTGGTAGGTGGCGTGGATACGCTGTGTCTGAGTGTGCTGCACGGTTTTAATTCACTGCAGTTACTGTCGCCGAACCCGTGTAAGCCTTTCGATCAGCATCGAGACGGGATTAACCTAGGTGAAGCATCCGGTTTTGCCGTACTCCAACGGGCGGGTGAAAATGACAACGGCCGAGGCATTACACTGGCCGGTTACGGCGAAAGCTCAGATGCACACCATATGTCGCACCCGCATCCTGATGGATTAGGCGCCAGATTATCGATGACACAGGCGCTGAAACGAGCCGCATTGTCTCCTGAGTCGGTGGATTACATTAACCTTCACGGCACATCCAGTCGGGCTAATGATTTAATTGAAGGAAAGCTGATTTCCGAATTGTTCCCTGCGTCTGTACGTTGTTCATCGACCAAAGCCTGGATGGGGCATACCCTGGGCGCAGCCGGTATTACAGAAGCCATCATCGCCATGGATACCTTGCACACCAACGTGATCCCGGGTTCAAAGAACCTGGAAACGCTGGATGAAGCACTGGATTTCTCCATTAAAGCCACAGACGAAGAGAAAGTGTGTCAGCACGTGATGACCAATTCATTCGGCTTCGGTGGTAATAACTGTACACTTTTGTTTAGCAGGGCAGAGTAATATGCAGACAAAAGCACTGAAATGTAAAATTGCAGGCACCGGTGCCTGGGGCAGCTACTTTGAAAACTGGTCTGCACTTCAAGCGCTGCTCGGTGGCGCAGACTTGCCCGAAGCAAAGCTGAAAAGCCCGAAACCCGGTATTATTCCCGCCAATGAAAGACGTCGTGCCCCGTTGCCGGTTAAGTTGGCGGTTGAGAGTTCATGGCAGGCGACGCAAGATGCCGGTGTTGAGCCCAATACGCTTACCTGCGTGTTTGTCTCTGGCCTGGGCGATACCGACCTGACCGACTACATGTGCAAAACATTGGCGTCTGAACATAAAGAACTGTCGCCGACCAAGTTCCATAACTCGGTACACAACGCGCCCGCCGGCTACTGGACTATCAGTACGGGCACCATGAGCGCGGCCAATTCTGTTGCTGGGTATGAAGAGTCGGTGTCGTTAACCATTCTTGAGGCCATGATTCAGTGCGAAACTGAAAACGTGCCTATGTTGCTCACGTTTTATGATGCGCCGGTGGCAGATATTCTGACGCCCGTGTTGCCTAATCAGGAAACCTTTGCGTTTTCACTGGTGATTTATCCGCACGATGCCGACGTGGAAGGCCAGGTGCTTACGGCAATGGTAAATCAGCAGGAAGATGCAAGCTGGCCGGCACTCAATGCCGACAGTACGTATCTCACAGAGATGTACGCTCAGAACCCAGCGGCAAAGATATTGTGTGTTGCTGAGCTGTTGAATCAACCTGATGGGCAGATCACCATTCCGCTAAGCAGTGGAACCAGTCTCACTTTAGCTTGTGAAGGGTAAATGATGGATCAGATGAATACGGACATTATCATCGCCGGTGGCGGGCTGGCAGGCATGAGCCTGGCGCTGCAACTGCTTAACCGCGACGACACTTACGCCATTACCATAATTGAGAAAAACACCTTTCCGGTACACGACACCACGGCAAAAGTGGGGGAGTCTACGGTTGAAATTGGTGCGCACTACTTTACCGATGTACTTGGCCTAAAAGACCATTTCAAGGAAAAGCATCTACGTAAGTACGGCCTCAGATTGTTCTTCGGAAAAGTGCAAAACGATTACAGCGATTATGATGAACTGGGCGTAAGCGAGCTTTTCGGCATTCCGGCCTATCAAATTGAACGTGGCACGCTGGAAAACTATCTCTACTCCATGCTGAAAGAAAAAGGCGTGGTATTTCTTGATGGCGCAGTACCTCAAGACATTGAACTGGGCGATAAAAATCACACTGTGGTTTGCCGTCGCGGCGACGACACGATTACCGTTCAAGGGCGTTGGTTAGTCGACGCAGCGGGCCGTCAGGCGTTGCTACGAAATAAGCTGAACTTACAGACTGAAACCGGCCATCAGGGCAACGCAGTTTTCTTCCGCATCAATAAGCGAGTCATTATTGATGAATGGTCTGATAATGAAGCCTGGCAAAATCGTGTCCTCGAACCGGGTAAACGCTGGTTAAGCACCAATCATCTGATGGGCCCCGGTTACTGGGTGTGGATTATTCCCCTTGCGTCCGGCGCCACCAGCTTTGGTATCGTCATGGACGATAAAGCGCTGTCCGACAGCAAAATCAGCACCTTTGAAGACACCATGGCATGGTTACAACAAGAACATCCACTTTGCGCAGAGGCCATTGAAGGGGCGGAACTGCTCGACTTTAAAGTCATGCAAGGCTATTCCTACGGCTGCAAGCAAATGTTCTCAGACTCTGGCTGGGCCATGACAGGTGAAGCCGGCGCCTTTGCTGACCCGTTCTATTCACCGGGCAGCGATTTCATCGCACTGAATAATACCTTTGTTACCCATCTTATCGAGCGTGACAGGAAAGGGCAGGACATTCGTTTTGAAGCGGCCTTGTTCCACAAGTTTTACGACTCGTTCTTTGAGAACACTCTATCAATTTACAAAGATCAGTATGGCGGTTTTGGCGATCGTAAGATGATGTCGATTAAGCTGGTCTGGGATTACACCTATTACTGGGGTGTGTTTGCCTTGCTGTTTTTCACCGACGCCATCGGCGATTTAGACACCATGCGTAAAATTACCCCGAACCTGCTGAAAACCCAGAAGCTGAATAAGAAAATGCAGATGTTGCTGACTGAAAGAGCACAGAAGCGTTTGGTTTTACCCGCCAAAGGCAGCTTTATGGATCAATTCCTGGTGCCTTGTCTGGGCGAGCTCAATGACGTACTGAAAAACCCGGATATTGATGTGGAAATGGCACTGGAGAAGAACATTGCCATTATGCAGAAAATTGTCCCGTACTTTGAAGATATGCTGAGCGACGAAGCCACCACGCAGATTGATGATGAAGAACGGGCGGTGCTGGGCAATTACAGGCAAAGCGTGCTGGCGTGAGTGCATCACCGCGGCAGCGAGGCCCGAAGGATTTAATTCCGCTGCTCTTTGTTCTTGTGTCTGTGGCTTACCCGTTTGTGGTGTGGCTTAACATCGACACGATAGATCCCCGCTGGTTCGGTGCGGTGTTACTGTTAGTAGCCATCTTCAGGCTGGTGGTTGCAGGTAAGAGTCGTAAAACCAGTGACTGGTTGATGACTGCCGTGATTGCGTTATATTGCGCCGGGGTTATATTTCTGAACAGTGAAATACTGCTGAAATGTTACCCTGTGATCATGAGCGCCGGAATGGGACTGCTGTTCCTGATTTCGTTGCTTGATGAGCACACCCTGATAGAACGCTTCGCCCGGGCAGGTGGACATAATCCGCCGGCACAGGCGAAAGGATATCTCAGGGCGCTGAGCCTGGCGTGGGGGCTGTTGCTGTTACTCAATGCTGCGGTGGCAGCCTGGACAGCCCGGTTCAGCAGTTTAGCAGTATGGACACTCTACAACGGTTTACTGTCCTACCTGATTTTTGCCGTATTTGTGGTTGCTGAATTACTTTTCCGGCGCCACTACAAAAAGAAGCATAAGATTGTTGATGACTGATATACATGCGTTGAAAGCACTGTTTAACGCGCAGGAAGGGCCGGATATTACGGCCGTAAAAATAGATGATGCGTCTGCTGAGATCACGCTTAAGGTAAGCGAAGATCTTGCCTGGTTCGACGGTCACTTTCCTGATCATAAAGTGCTGCCCGGTGTGGTGCAGATAGACTGGGCGGGAAAGCTGGCAAAAGCGTTGTTTATCAGCGATAGCCGTTTTCATCAACTCACCAACATCAAATTCAAAACCATGGTCATGCCGGGTGCACAGATGCAGCTCACGCTTAATCACAATGCAGCCAAAGGCAGTGTTTCGTTTCACTTCTCCAACGAAACGGACTCATTCTCCACGGGCAGTTTTAAGTTTTCCGCATCATGAAATATTGCATTATTGTTCCTCATTACAAACACGAAGTACTGTTTGAAAAGTTTCTGCCAGCGCTGGCATCACTGAATTTACCCTGCATTGTGATAGATGATGGCAGTGGTGAAGAAAGTGTGGCGAAGGTGGAAGCACTACTTAAACCTTACCCGAATTTTCATCTTGTCAGACACCAGACTAACCGTGGTAAAGGTGCTTCGGTGATCACAGGCTGTTATCACGCCAGTGCCATGGGCTTTAGCCACGTATTGCAACTGGATGCAGACGGCCAGCACAACATCGATGATGCACAAAAACTGCTGGATTACAGTCGCTCACACCCGGATTCCTTTATCTCCGGTCAGCCTTATTTTGATGAAACCGCGCCGTTCGCCAGAAAATACGGCCGTAAAATTACCGATTTCTGGGTAGCGCTGGAAACCCTGTCTTTGCAAATTAAAGACGGCCTGTGCGGCTTCAGGGTGTATCCCATCAAACAAATTGAGCGGGTTTTCGATAATTACTACCTTGGCCCGCGAATGGATTTCGACCCGGAACTGCTGGTGAAAGCGGTATGGGCAGGCATCGATTTGCACTTCATTCCTACTAAGGTGATTTATCACGAAAACACCGTATCCCATTTTCATTATCTGAAAGATAACCTCATGCTGATCCGGCTGCATGTACGGTTGATGTTTGGCATGCTTATTCGCTTGCCAAAACTGATAGTCACCCGCGTTCGTACCTTGTTGGGTAAGTAAAGAGGAAGCGATGACTACGTCAGATAAAACTTCAGAACAGCAGGCGCACTGGTCGCAAACCCGTGAAGCCGGCACCATGGCAGCCATGCGACTGGTGTTTTTTATTTACCGGCTGTGCGGCCGCAAAGTGTTTTCGGTCATCATGTATCCGGTGGCGCTGTATTTTGTGCTGTGCCGCAGGGAGCAGCGTGAGGCATCGCTGCAATACCTGACCGCTCATTACCGGTTTAAGCCTGAGATCTGGCAAAGTAAGCCGGGTTACCGTCATGTGCTGCTGCATTTCAAAACCTTTGCTGAAGTGATTCTGGATAAGATGCTGGGCTGGCTGGATGAAATCTCAGAAAAAGACTTTGTACTCAGCTCGCCGGAGAATATCGAAGCCCTGCACAACGATGACAGAGGGCAGCTTATAATCGGCTCTCATTTCGGTAACCTGGAGTTTTGCCGGGGCTTTATGCACCGTTACCGCAGCAAGGTCATCAACATATTGGTTTACGACAAGCACGCCGGCAACTTCGTTAAAATGATGCAGGACGAAAATAACGAATCCCGTCTTAATGTCTTTCAGGTTGATGAGTTTGATGTCACCACCATCATGATGCTGAAGGAAAAAATTGATGCCGGCGAGTGGGTGTTCATTGCCGGTGATCGTGTGCCCTTAAGTGGTCTGGAACGCACCGTTGATGTTCAGTTTCTGGGTGAGCATGCGCCACTGCCCATTGGCCCCTACATGCTGGCAAAAGCGCTGGCGTGTCCGGTTAAGCTGATGTTTGCTTATCGCTGCGAAGCGTCAGACAACAAGGTGTTGTTTGATGTGGCACCTTTGTGTGACAAATTGCAAATCAACCGCAAGACCCGCCAGCAGGACTTACAGCATTATGCGCAACAGTTTGCCTCGAAACTGGAAGAGCATTGCCTGAACGCACCGTATCAATGGTTTAATTTCTATGATTTCTGGCAGCCCGGCGACACCACGTCATTAACAGCGGTTACCACAGAGGAAGGGAAGTAATGTCGCAGGAAACCCGTTTCGACAGCCGGTTGTTTGAGTTAATTCCTCACCGTCCGCCCATGTTACTGATTAACGAAGTACTGGATGTCACCGAAACCTCATCGGCATCGCGCACGTACGTAGATGACGAAAGTCCGTTTTTTGAAGCCGGTAAGGGCGTACCTGCCTGGATTGGTCTGGAATACATGGGCCAGACTGCCGCACTCATTGCCGGTCATCAGCTCGCGCTGGGGAAAGTTACGCCGCATCTGGGGTTTCTGCTCGGTACGCGGTCATTTAAAACCCACTGCGATTACTTTGCTCCGGGTAAGTACACGGTGCGCTGTGAAGAAAAAGCATTGGTGGGAGACGGGCTTGCAACGTTCGATTGCTTCATTGAAAATGAGCCGCAAGACGGCAGCGAAGTGCAATGCCTGGCTACGGCGAGTTTGTCGGTTTTCCGCCGGCCTGTTTAAGAAAAGGATGTAGTTTGAATAACAATAATGACAGACGGGTTGTGATTACCGGAGCCGGTGTAGTGTCTGCGCTGGGTGATGACTGGTCGCAGGTAAAATCTGCGCTTCAGTCGATGAAGTCAGCAGTATGCTATATGGAAGACTGGAAAAAGTATGACGGTCTTGGCACTTATCTGGCTGCCCCCATTCACGACTTTGCTTTGCCTGATCACTATACCAAAAAGAAAAAACGCAGCATGGGCCGTGTTGCTCAAATGGGTGTGCTGGCGACTGAGCGGGCGCTGGCTGATGCCGGCCTGACTGATGATGCAGTGATCCGCTCTTCTGCGACGGGTGTGGCTTACGGTTCTGCCACAGGCAGCAGTGAGGCAGCACTGGAATTTGCACCTATGCTGGAGAACTTTTCGACTTCCCGCATTAACAGCAGCACCTATCTGCGCATGATGAACCACACTGCGGCTGTGAACATCAGTGTATATTTCGGTACCCAGGGCCGCATGTACACTACATCGAGTGCCTGCACGGCGGGCAGCCAGGCGATTGGCTATGCGTATGAAGCCATTAAGTTTGGTCAGCAGGATGTGATGATTGCAGGTGGCGCAGAGGAATTGTGTCCTTCTCAAGCGGCGGTATTTGATACCCTGTTCGCGGCAAGCACCAAAAATGATACCCCGGAAGCCACGCCCCGGCCTTACGATCGCGATCGTGATGGTCTGGTACTGGGTGAGGGTGCGTGTACCCTTATTCTTGAATCCTACGAACATGCTAAAGCCCGTGGTGCGAACATTTTGGCAGAAGTCACCGGATACGCCACCAATACCGACGGCGCTTATTTAGTTAAACCTAACCCTGAAACGGTGCAGCGTGTCATGGCCTCAGCCATGAAAGATGCCGGTGTGACCGCTGATGATATTGGTTATGTCTCGGCGCATGGCACGGCAACTCAGCACGGTGATATTGTTGAAAGCCACGCCACCTTTCAGGTTGTGGGCGCCAAGCCCATTAGTTCGCTGAAAAGCTATACCGGCCACACGCTGGGCGCGTGCGGCTCATTTGAGGTGTGGGCGACCGTTAATATGATGAAAGAAAACTGGTTTGCACCCACACTGAATCTGGATAATGTTGATCCGGAATGTGCACCGCTGGATTACATTCGCCAGGAATGCCGCGAAATCAAAACCGATTGCTTCATGAGTAACAACCTCGCTTTTGGTGGTATCAATACCTCGTTGATCATAAAGCGGGTTTAAACGCAAAACATTGTCATCAGGGCAGTGAAAAAACAAACAAAAAGGGCGTCACGAATTTATCCTGACGCCCTTTTTTTACTTAACTGCCGGTACTTTGATTATCTTTTCTTTTTCAGTGATGCATGAAGCGCATCAATGTTTTTGCGCAGCAGCTTACCGTTGGGTTCACGGGGCAACGCATCTACCACGTACACAGGTCGCGGCACAAAAGCACTGTCTAAACGGGCTTGTAAAAAGCGCACCAATTCCGCTTTTTCTACCCCCGGCTTTAGCGACACAATGGCGACAAGGCGGGTAACCGGCCCGGCTGATTCAGGATGAATTACAATGCCATCTTCCAGGCCCCTAAATGTCAGCAGCGTTTGATTAATGGTAAACAGTGAACCCCGTTTACCAGCAATCTTTATTAAATCGCTTGCCCGGCCAGATAACACAAAGTGGTTGTCATCTTTAAATTCAATGAAATCTTGCAGTACGGTATCTGAGGGCAAATGTTCAGCGCGCACCGTGGTGGTACCGTCGTTCTGCGCAAAATCAATGCCTTCAAACTTAAACCAGGCTTGCTCCTTGGCAGAACGTCGTACCGCCATCGAGCCCACTTCACTGCAACCGTACACTTCTCTTAATGGCGCGTTGAATTTCTGCTCCACTTCAGTGGCAAGTTCAGTGGTAAGCGGGGACGTGGCGCACAGCACGGAGTGGGCGTGAACGTCAGTGGTCATATCGGCACACAGCGCCCGCAAGTGTACAGGGGTGGAAACTAGTTGCTTGGGTTCCGGCAAAGCCGCGAAGGTATCCAGAATATCCCGCGGGAACAGCGGCTTTGCATCACTCATGCACACTTTACTGAATAACGGCAATAACGCGGAAGTTTCAAACCCCCACATGTGTTGTGCCGGCATGGTGGCCAATTGATATAAGGTCTCTTTACAATCCGGGATCATGAAGGTGTAGTTAATCAGGCTGCTGCGGTGCAAGGTGCGCCAGTACTTAAGGTTCGGTTTCGACTTTCCGGTTGAGCCGGAAGTAAAACTGATACAAGCCAGAAAGTCATCCGCAACAACAGGTACATCCACAGAGCTACTTTGAATAGGTACGTTTACAGACTGAATATCGAACGCCGGCAGGTTTGGGCTAATTTCTCCGCCGTCATGAATGATAAAACAATCAGTATAATCTTCGTTTAATTGATCCTGCGTGGCGACATTTTTGCTCGACGGCAATAAGGTTGTAGTACCGCGTAAAATTGCGGCGCAAAGTCCTACCAGGAAAAGATAGCGGTTTTCACAAAGATTAATGGCATGACCACGATGGATCAGTGCTTCAGCCACCAGATTAACGTGATTGAGAAACTGATTAGTAGACACGGGTCCTGCATCAAGGCCAACGGCGTTTATAGGCTGTGTAAGAAAGGCAATTGCATCTTCAGATGTGCGGGTAACTAGCGGAAACGTATTTGACATGAATAATTGATTTACTGGTGTTCACGAATGTTAACAGCCAAGGTAAAGGATGCGTCCATTCGCTTTATTTTCGATTTTCGCTAGTTTAAACTACCGCCCAGTCAAAAACTAATTCTGTATCATGGAATGATCGTCTGAAAATAAGTAAGCAGAATGTCAGGGAGTTGGTTTAAATCAGTTTTTCTCTGCCTGTTTGCACCATCATTCGTGTTTACAGCCACACCAAATTCAGTTGTCCCATGTTAAAACAGCAATTTTGTTCCTCGCCCGCTAACGAATTAATCTCCAGTGTAAACGCGCTGGCGGTAATGCCTCTTACTAATCAATGTGAACCGTTTGGTAATGGTCTTATTGCTACCGGGTTAGAAGGTGCGGTTGAAAATGCCGGCAATGAACTGTGGTCAATAGAAGGTGAGGTTAGCCGGGGGCAAACGGGTAAATGCTTCTGGTCTAAAACTGACGACGTAATTTGTGTAGCCCACTGGCTCACCAAAGACGAATGTGAAGACATCGAACAACAAACCTACGCGGCCTATTCTTCCATTTTGAATGTCTTAAAAGCCCAGAGCTTTGTGCATCCCTTTCGCTTTTGGAATTATTTGCCGTCGATAAACGTGGGTGAAGGCGACAATGAGTTGTACAAGAAGTTTTGTACCGGCCGTTTGAATGCGTTTGAGGCTGCTGGTATGCCGCCGCAAAGCTTTCCGTCAGCCTCAGCATTGGGCCATCACACCGACGGTGCGGTTTTTTACGTGTTTGCCAGTAAGGTGGAGCCACGTCACTACAATAATCATCATCAGGTTAACGCTTACGAATATCCTCGTGAGTACGGTATTTCCAGCCCTTCTTTTGCTCGTGCTACCGCGCTAACCCTTGCCAATTCCCACTTCCTGTTCATTTCAGGTACCGCCAGCATTACCGGGCATCAAACCCGTGGCGAGGGCGACCTGGAAAAGCAGCTTACAGTGACAATGTCTAATATTCGTCACCTGCTGGAAACGGCAAACCCGGAAGGTTGTCAGCTGTCTACCTTTAAAGTCTATATTCGTCACGCCAAAGATGCGGCTTTTGTACGCGACTGGCTTTCGACTCAATATCCAGACGTCGATGCGGTGTACACCCTTGCGGATATCTGCCGCAAAGACTTGCTGGTCGAAATAGAATGTTTCTGTGTCTAGCGCGCTCTCTTCTGAAGCCACGGCGCTCTCATCACGCAAGGGCGCAGGCATGGTAGTCACAAAGCTGCGCAAAGCCTGGCAAATCTTCAGTGCTGGCGTGAGCTATACCCTTTTTGGTGTAGGCGCGTTGCTGGTTGGGGTTTTCTTCCGCTTGATGAGTCCGGTTACTATTATTTCGCCGGCGAAAAAGCAGCGCATGATCCGTTGGTGTATTCATAAAGGGTGTCTCACGTTCATCCGTATCATGCGTTTCTTTGGGCTGATCCGCTATTCCTTCGATTTAGACTCAATGCATACCGCACGCCCCGGGCATATTCTCATTGCGAATCATCCGTCGTTAATTGATGTGGTGTTATTACTCGCCGTCAACGAGCAAATGTGCTGTTTTGTGAAAAGCGCGGTGTGGGATAACTTTTTTACCGGTGCAGTGGTGCGTCAGGCCGGGTTCATTCCTAATAACGCCGAGCAAATATTGCCTATGGCCGCGGCCAAACTGGCAGCGGGTGAGAACATTCTTATTTTTCCTGAAGGCACCCGCACCAAAGAAGATAACGTTTTACGCTTTAAGCGAGGCGCGGCCAATATGGCGGTGGCTGTTAATGCGTCTATTATGCCGGTGATGATAGAGTGTTATCCGCGGGCGCTGAAAAAAGGCGATAAGTGGTACGATATTCCACCAGGCGGCCCGGCTTTTACACTGCGTTCAGGTGAGTTGATGGCGTTAGACGAATGTATCGACACCACGCTACCACGACCTAAGCAGTACAGACATCTCACTCAATTTCTGGAAAACTATTACAACAAACAGCTGTCAACAGAGATAGCGGCAACGCCGGAACAGCTGGAAAATTCATAGAGGGAATGCGAAATGAATGCGGAAAAACAAAATATTCTTGATCAGGTCAGAGACACACTGGTTGATCTTTTCGAGCTTGAGCCAGCGGAAATCGTGCCGGAAGCCCGTCTTTACGAAGACTTAGATATCGACAGTATCGATGCGGTCGATTTGCTTGTAGATCTGAAAAAGAGCATTAACGTTGAAATTTCACCGTCGCAGTTCAAGCAGGTAAGAACAATTCAAGACGTGGTCGACGTACTCGCCGAGTTACCGGCAAAAGCGTAATACCATGAAGAAAAATAGCCTGAATATCGATATCCCTTTTTTCGATGTGGATGCATACCGTGTCGTTTGGCACGGTAATTATCCAAAATACATCGAAATGGCCCGGTGTGCATTGTTGTCTGAAATTGGCTGCCCGTACAGCGTCATGGAAGAGCAGGGATTCTTTTTTCCCATTGTCGATATTCAGGTGAAGTACATTAAGCCACTGCTGTTTGAACAAAAAGTGGTGGTGGAATCCTGGCTGACTGAATGGGAAAACCGGCTGAAGATCAGTTATGTGATAAAAGATCGCAATACCGGCGAAGTGTTCACCAAAGCCAAAACGACCCAGTTTGCGGTTGCGATGCCAGAACAAATCACCCAATATGAGTCTCCAGCCTTTCTCACTGACGCAATCAATGCATGGATAAGTCAATCATGAGTCGCTTTTCACTAGCCCGTTTGGGTTTAGCCCTTTTCAGTGTTGTGAGTATATCGGCCCTGGCAGAACAGAGCACCGCCAATGAAGAAACCTTGTTGTCGTCGATGTTTCCTTCGGGTTGTCATTTTTCCGGCCATTTCAGCCAGCAAAAAGCAATGGAAGGGCTACCGGTGCCATTGAAGTCGACGGGAGATTTTTACTATTCCTGCGATTTGGGGTTGGTATGGCACACCATCGAGCCATTCAGTGAGGCCATTTTATACGTAAATGGTACTAACAACTTCAGGGCAGAGGACGACGGTACACTCACGCCATTGAGTGGAGTAGCCCGCTATATTATGTCGAATATTTTTATTCGGTTACTGAAGGGCGATACCGGCTACTTTACTGACGAATTTGCGATCACACAGGAAGACAGTGGTGCTCTGTTACTGCTACCAGAAAGCGACATGATGCGTAAAGGGCTGGATGCCATTCGCATTAGTCAGGAAAACACCGATAACGCTCAGCCAGCCGTAACCATTAAAGTGACCGATGCCACCGGCCAAAACACCCAAGTGCTCATCGACCAGATTCAAGCATACGAGTTTGACGGTAAGCGTAAGGCGTATGAACAATGCGAAGCGTTGTATGCTGACAAAACCGACTGGTGCCGCGTGTTGCGCTCTCCAGGCCGTTTTGAAACCTACTAATTACAAAACATGTCACTCTTTATTCGGCTGTGCTTCGTTTTTACCCTTGTGGCAGGGATCGTATTTGCTTGCGTAAATCCCCAGTCCATTCAAATTGATACCAACCTGAACGATTTAAATCCGGAGAAAGTAAGCGACCCCGGTTTGCAATACGCCCTGGATTCGCTGACCAACGATATCAGCCAGCGCTTCATTGTGGTGGTGAAAAGTGACAACAAAAAACACGCCGCAGACGGCGCCAAGGCTTTGCAGTCTGCCATCAACACGCTGCCTGGCTTGCAAGCGCTCACCAATGAAAATCAACAGGGCGGCTACCTCTCTGCGATTACGCCCTACCGGTTTAATTTCCTTTCCGACGCTCAACGAGACGCACTTGAATCCGACACCCCGCAACAAATGGCGAGGGCCGCCCAGCGCAAGCTCTATCAACTGGGGGAAGGGATCAGAATGGTGCCGTTCGAAAAAGATCCCCTCGGTTGGTTTTCAGATTACCTGTTAGGGCTGACCGAGCAAATTGAATCCACCGAGTCTATAGAAGCGGAAGGGGAATACGTAAACACATTCACCGTGATCTTTAATGACTTTCCTGGCGGAATGGCTGAACAAAACCAAGTTTATCAGCAAATTACCGAAGCAGAGCAATCTGTTCGCGATGAATTTAATGTATCGGTACTGCACTCCGGCATGTTCTTTTTCGCTGTTGATTCTGCCCAATCTGCAAAAGCTGACATTCAACTGATTGCAGTGGGTTCGATAGCTGGTGTGCTGGTACTCATGCTGTTGGTCTTTCGCTCGTTATTACCGCTCACGCTGGCGCTCAGTTCCATTGCCGCTGGCGTTGGCTTTGGCATACTCGCCAGCGTGTGGGTGTTTGGCTCTGTGCATGTACTTACCATTGTGTTCGGTGCGAGTCTTATTGGTATCGTGGTGGACTATTCGCTGCATTATTTTTATCACTTTCTATCGAGCCCGTCGCAAGCAAACGTGCAGACTTCACGACACCACGGCGTACTTTATCGGGCTATGGTGCTTAGCGTGATTACCTCGTTAGTAGGTTATGGCGCCTTGAGTATTGCTGACTTAACTATTTTAAAGAAAATTGCGCTTTTCTCTTGCGCCGGTTTGGGCATGGCCTGGCTGTGTGTGATGCTGCTGGGCCCTTGGGTGGTGCGCCGTCCTATTGAAGCCCGCCAGGCCATGTTGAAAGTGGTTATCGCGTCGTTGCAACGTGTTATTGCCCGACGCCCGAAAGCGCTCGCCGCCACTGGATTATTGCTCGCTGCCGGTAGTCTGCTGTATGTGCTGAGTGGTGGCCTTCAGGTGAATGATGATCCTCGCCGTTTTTTCCATGTGTCTCCTACGTTACTGCAGCAGGAACAAGCCGTCTCTTCGCTTACTCAGGTTTACGAGCCCGGTCGGTATTTGCTTGTTCGCGGGCAAGAACCCCAGGACATATTCAATGCGCTAGAAGATTTTTCTGCTTTTCCCGGCGTGAACAAGGCCGCGGTGAGCGGCATTGGCGACTGGCTGCCTTCTCCAGAAAGACAACGAGATGATTATGCTTCCCAGGCCAAACTTTATGGGCAGGGCGGTGTTCTTGATGTATTTGCTGCGGCATTGGGATTGCCGGCTGAGTCAGTGTCACCGGTAAAAGCCGAATACACAAACGCTGCCGGAAAGGTCCTTGATTTTACCGAGCTATCAAGGGCTAACGCCACACTTCCACCGCTCTGGAGTGAGAAAAACGGGCAGATATACAGCTTCGTACTTATTCGCAAAAACAGTGATTTAACAGCATTGAAGGCCGCTGCCGATTCGATTCCCGCCATTGAGTATGTGAACACCTTGGGCAATGCATCTAAGGCACTTAAGTCTCAGCGCGAAACTGGGGCTATGCTGTTAGTCATTGCTTACGTACTGGTCGCGCTTTTGCTGGCGCTGTGGTACCGCAGTGTGTCTGTTATTCAACTTTTACTTATCCCCGCTTCTGCCAGTTTGATTGCCGTTGCTGCTGTGCTATTGGCCGGTCAGGCGCTCAATGTGTTTCACATCATGGCGTTATTCCTGGTACTTGGCCTGGGTATGGACTACATCATTTTTGCCCGGGAAATGGCAGACAAGCCTGATACCACCCAGCAGGCTATTTTACTCTCGGCGATCACCAGTTTATTGTCATTCGGTTTGTTGGCATTCAGCGCCATGCCGGTTGTGCAAGCCTTTGGCAGCATTATTCTGATTGGAAATACGATTAATTTTATTGCGGCGATAAGCCTGTTTAACGGCAAGCCGGAAAATAAGGAAAAAGGATCTCATGTCTGAGCAAAAAAGAATCCTCGTCACAGGTGCCAGTAGTGGTATTGGTAAGGCAACAGCGTACAAAATGGCGGCGCAAGGCTTCGCCGTGGCGGTGCATTACCGCAGTGGTAAAGAGGCCGCGGAAAAAGTGGTCGACGACATTCTTGCTGATGGCGGAAGTGCTGTCGCTTTGCAATTTGATATTGCCGACAGAGAAGGAACAAAAACGGCAATTGAAGCGGATATTGAACAATATGGCGCGTATTACGGTGTGGTGTGTAATGCCGGTGTAACCCGGGATACTGCGTTCCCTGCCATGACGGGGGAAGAATGGGATGGTGTTGTTCACACCAATCTTGATGGATTTTACAATGTGTTGCATCCGGTGGTCATGCCAATGATCAGGCTGCGTCAGGGTGGCCGCATAGTAACGCTGTCGTCGGTATCTGGCCTGATGGGCAACCGCGGACAAACCAATTACAGTGCGTCGAAAGCGGGAATTATTGGTGCAACCAAAGCCCTGGCCATTGAACTCGGTAAGCGAAAAATCACCGTAAACTGTGTGGCGCCGGGTGTTATCGAAACCGGCATGATTGAAGGTGCGGTGGCCGATGAAGCGAAAAAAATGATTCCGCTGGGGACATTTGGTAACGTGGATGATGTTGCCAATACGATTGGATTTCTGGTTTCTGATGAAGCCCGATATATCTCCCGTCAAGTGATTAGCGTAAACGGCGGCATGTACTAACTTTTTGTGAGTGAATCTCAATTAATGGAGAAATGATGAGATATTTAACGACAGCCATGATGGCACTGGTACTAACACTCAGCGTGTTGTCCTCAAAAGCCTTTGCAGAATTGACGCCGCAAGAGCAACGACTAGCGGATATGATGCTTTCCGGCGACATGACGCAACTTCGAGCGGCATCCAAACAAATTTACAGCGCGAAAATAGCAAACCCTGAATTGCTAGATATCGCTGCAGCCATAATGTTGAAAAAATACCCTCACGCAACGCGCAGTGAAGTGGACCCACTGGCTTGGGTAGCGCGCGCCATTGGCGCATCTGAAAATGGACGTTATTACAGTGTGTTGTCTGAAGTGGTGGAGAAAACCACCCTCGATAAGCTGGAGCGTCATGCGGATAAAGCCTTAGATGACCTTCCGGGAGCTGAAGGTGAACAGTTCGCTTACGGCATGTACATGTTGCCTGAAAAGCTGTACAGCAAGGAGTTGGATAGCTCAGTGATTAGCCGCCTTAAGTCGCAAATGACAGCGGGTGATCTGTCTAACCTTAAGCAGGCTGCGAAAGAAATGACTTCAAGAGAATTGAAGAGCCAGGCGCTCTGTGACATCGCAGCCGAAATCCTGCTGAGAAATTATGCGTCAGCACAGAAAAATCAACTTGATACCTTTGCCTGGTTAATGAATGCCATTGGACGCAGCGGCATGGCGCGTTACCACGATGTGTTACTGGAAGTTGAAGAAAACAGTGAAACGAGAAAGCTGCGCAGATATGCGGAATCTAACCGCGAAGCGCTCAATGAAGAGACGGCAGAACAATACAAGTTAGGAATGTTCGACGAGCCTCTGCCTGATTACGCATTCTGATAGTGAATCATCACAGAAAATTGGGCGCTGATGCTGTATGCTTAGCGCCTTTATTTTGTTAGTTAGTTAAAGGTTACCCCGCAACATGAGTTCCGAGCAAGCAAGCAGTTCCGGTCAGGGAAAGCGCCTCAATAAATACATCAGCGACACCGGCCATTGTTCCCGTCGGGAGGCTGACAAGCTGATTGAACAAGAGCGGGTAACCATTAATAACAAGTTGCCTGAACTTGGCACCAAGGTGCAGCCTGGCGATAAAGTGAAAGTCGACGGCAAGCTCATTGGGGCTGTTGCTGCAGACAAGTCTGACCGGATTTATATTGTTTACAACAAGCCGGTGGGGATCACCTGTACCACCGAGCGTCATGTGAAAGGCAACATCATTGATGCCATTGGTCACAAAGAGCGCATCTTCCCAATTGGGCGATTAGATAAGCCGTCCGAAGGTCTCATCCTGCTGACCAGCGATGGCGACATCGTGAATAAAATTCTGCGGGCGGAAAACGCTCACGATAAAGAATACGATGTAACAGTGAACCAGCCCATCAGCGGCCGTTTCCTGCAAAAAATGTCTCGCGGTGTGCCTATTCTCGGCACCGTGACTAAGCCTTGTACGGTAGAATCGAGAGGCCGTGACCGTTTCACCATTATTCTAACCCAAGGGCTTAACCGACAAATCCGTCGTATGTGTGAGTTTTTAGGCTACGAAGTACTGAAGCTAAAGCGTACGCGCATTATGCACATTACCTTAGGCAATTTACGACCCGGACAGTGGCGTAATCTTACGCAGAAAGAACTGGATGTGCTGAATAAAGCGGTGGAAGGTTCGTCGAAGACAGCGCCGGAAAAGCGCTAGCAACCCATTTTATCTACACATTAAAAAAGCCGCCTGACTGCAGTACCAGTTCAGGCGGCGATAATACGTATGTCACATAAAATCGATTTAGCTGGCCATACGGGGTGCGCAGTCAGCGAGTAACGATTCAGCACTCGGATATTTCTGATTTCCCACCTTACAGAATCCACCAAACGCATAGAGCGCTTTCAGTTTACGCTCTACCTGTGGCGTGATGTCTGCTGCCGACAGTTTATGCGTTTCAATTCCTTTGTTGTCATGTACCTGGATATTCATCATGGTAATCTCTCTGTGGTTGTACAAGTGCGATAACTGCAAAAGATAAAGCAAGGACGTTGCCAGAATGACACCGAAAGAAATGGCAATAACCTTTACCGCAGCCCCGCGCCTTGTGTTATGGCATTTCATAAATATCTGAAAAGTTGTCTGGCTGAAAAAATGCACAGGAAGACAATATCATCATAGCCCAACATTCACGCGACTGTGTTAAGCAGCGTGAATTTTATTCCAACTATCGGGAATTTTTATTCCACCGGCGGTGGCCCTTAGCTTACTTACTCAGAGTAGGGCGGTGGTGTTGCAAAACGATTACAGAAATGACTACAAGAAAAAGGTGTTTCGTCGCCCTAAAGACATAAAAAAGCCCCGGCTGGGCTAACTTTACGTTACCGCGCCGGGGCTTTATTTGAATTTAAATTTCAATCTAACAATTAGAATTTATATTTAATTTCACCGTACACATATTGGCCGCGCAGCATATGGGTTTCAGCCACATAGCCGTATCCACGGGCAGTGAAGGGAGGATCGGTGTCGAACAGGTTATTTACGCCCAGGGTAAAGGTGGTTTCATCATTAAACTGGTAGTAAGCCTGTAAATCCAATAGCGTTTGAGAGTCAACCATATCTGCTTCAGACACTTCGATTTCAGATAAGGCTTGGAAGCTTTCAAATTCGCCAATGTAGCGCACAATACCCGTCAGACCCAAATCACCAAAGGTCCAGTCTGCTGTCATGCGGGCGCGGTTTTTCGGATAATTCAGCTCACCGGCGTATTCAATACCGTCTTTTTTGAACGAATCAATATAAGACCAGTCGAGACCAAACTTAAGTTGGCCCATATCGGCCAGATCAAGCAGATAACCAGCAGATAAATCTAAACCACTGGCTTCCTGCGAACTCAGGTTTACGTAAATGTTGTAGATCCGGTCGATTTGCCCCAGAGTTTCGCCGGGAAGTGGATCAAAACGGATACACACCGTACTGTCTTGGTTGTTACATTCGGCAGCATAAATGTTCTCAACCGGGTTCTGATCAATCTTGTTATCTTGTTCAATACTCCACAGGTCGGCAGTGAAGTCGAACTCATCAGTAACTTGCCAAACAATACCGAAGTTCCAGGTGGTAGATTCTTCTGGTTGCAGCACCGCATCCGACGTGTAGATAACGCCGCGCTCACGTTCGCCTTCACAAATACCGTCTGACTGACAGCGGTAATAGTCGTCTACTAATGGTGAGTCTTGTGATGGGCCTAAGCCGATTTGTGCCAGAGACGGCGCGCGGAAGCCCTGACCCCACGATGCACGTACGGAGAAGTTATCAAGGGGACGCCATGACACGGCCACCATTGGATTGGTGGTTGAACCAAAATCGCTGTAATCATCGTAACGGCCTGCCAGTGTAACGTCGAAGGTGTCGGTGAAAGGCACCAGGAACTCTACGTAGGCGGCAGAAATGTCACGGGACGCTGCAGCAGAAATGGCTTCGGTACCGAAAATCAGGCCACGTTGGAATTGCTCATCTGGGTTATCGGCGACATCTTCCTCACGGTATTCTAAGCCCGCTGCCACTTGCACAACCATGTCTGACACGGTGAACGCATCACCGGCAACATTGAAGTTGAACGAGGTCATGTGTGATTCACCCTGACGCACCAGGCTGGTGGAGATATCCGCTACGACATCTGGATCATTGTAGGTGCCGCCAAACGGGTTGTAGTTTCCAGCATCGATTTCTCGTTGCAGATAATCTACCCGAATCCAACCGTCACCAATACCACCGGTTTGCAGTGATTTACTGCGGCCTTTTTGGGCCGAGAGGTCGTAATCCCAGTTATTGATGTTACCGCGAATACCGGCCACTAAACGGAATGTATCAGACTCGATATTCCAGATACGCGGGCCTGCATCTACGGTACGGTAGTTGTTGATAATGATGTCCTGACCATAAGGGTTGTCAGGGTGATCGGCGTTAACCGTTAAGCCTGCGGTACGACCTAATGGCGTTGCAGCACCGTAGGCGCGAGATGTGTTGTGCTGACCGGAAAACTCAAAGTAACCTTCGGCATAGTCATTAAATTTTTGGTTGGCCATAACCATGATACCGGCACGTTCTGCCTCGGGCAGAACCGCACCTTGAGGGCCATAGTCGTAGCGACAAACGTTATTTACGATGTTTTCATCTGGGCAGGCCGCGTCGGGCGTTAATACACCGTCTACGATAAACGTGCCTGGGAAGCCCGAACTCGAACGACCATCAATACCATTTTCTGGCTGATACACGGTGCCGTATTGGCCTACTTCGTTGCGCATTAACGAGGTGTTTTTAAAGTAATCCAGAATAACGGTGGCGTTGCTGTCGTCGTCACCCGTACCCCAAAGTACACTGAAATTCGTTTCTTCATAGCTTGGGCCTGTGGTGCCACCAAAACCCGCGGTAATTTCCGTACCTTCAAAATTCTTACGCAGAATAACGTTAACTACCCCGGCAACCGCGTCGGAACCGTATACTGCTGATGCACCATCTTTCAGAATTTCGATACGTTCAATGGCGGCAACAGGAATGTTGTTGATGTCTACGAAGGAATTCACGATGCCTTCAGCAAATGCGCTGCTGGCAACACGACGACCATTGATCAGCACCAAAGTGGCGTCGGAACCAAAGCCACGTAAACTGATTGCCGCACCACCGTTAGCGGTGGAATCCTGGTTATTTCCTTGCGTTGAGAAGGTACCCATACCGGCAGACGGCATGGTGTTGAGGAGTTGTTGTAAATTGGCGAAACCAGAACGGTCAATATCTTCGCGACCAATGACTTGAACAGGTGCAGCGCCTTCCAAGTCGTTTCTTTTGATATTCGAACCGGTTACCTGAATGCGTTCGACTTCTTCGGCAGCTTCTTGTGCTTGCGCGGCAAATGAGCCCAGTGCGAGGGAGATCGCTACTGGGAGTGTCGCTAAACTTCTTGTTTTCATGTTGTTCCCTAAATTATAAATGCACACTTATTGGATAATTCCACGTTTCGAAAAAACAGCATGACGTGGTCAAGTCTTGGGATTTCCTTGCTGCCCAGTTAATACTTATTGGAAATTCTCATTTGAAAAATAACGTGATTTTACAATTTAATAACATGCGTCAAATCAATGAGATACTGGGATGGTAGCAAGTATAATGTATACGTGTTGAAATTAGAGTGTCAATGGGGAATGTATACTTTTGTCTAGTATGTGTCAGTTTGTGTAAGCAAATCAGCTTGTTGAGTTGCGTGAAAAAGCACCGTAATTTATGCAATAAAACCTTTTTCTGGCATCACTGGTCAACCTGCTACATAATCGGGCCTGAAGTTTTTTCCCTTCCTGAATAACATGATTAGAAAAACAACGTTTGGCTTCATTGGCCTGGGTATTCTGGTGGCCTCCGCGATAACCATTAATGCCATTCACCACCTGTACAGCATGAAGCGCATTTCCTTCGATCCTCAGCTTAGTGAAATCTCCGGCATTGAGTTTGATAAGCGTGGCCGCCTGTGGGCAATTAATGACAGCGGTGATGATCCGGTGCTGTACCAACTAAATGACGACGGTTCTATTGCTCGCCAAGTAGCGGTGACCAACGCAAAGAACATCGATTGGGAAGACATGACCCAGGATGCATTCGGGCATTTTTTCTTAGGTGATTTCGGCAATAACAACCAATCGCGAAAGTGGCTGACCATTTATAAAATCGAAAACCCAATCGATATAAAGTCTGACGAGACAGAAGCGGAGATTATCAAGTTCACGTACCCTGAAATGGACGGTTCGGAGATCGCCCCTGATCAACGTAATTTCGATTTAGAAGCCTTCGTGGAATTCGATCATAACCTGTATCTGTTTACCAAAAACCGGACTTCCCCCTTCGATGGCATTACCAACCTGTATCGCATAGGCGATTCTGCAGCTAACTTTGATGCTGAGCTGATAGGGTCATTTAAAACCTGCACAACGCTGGAAAAACTGTGTTGGATAACCTCAGCGGCATTAAGTCCTGATCGCAAAATGCTGGTACTGCTGGACTCCACCAGTCTTTGGATTTTTGAGAATTTTGAAGGCGATAATTTTTTCTCGGGTGATGTGTCGCGGATTGATTTGGGGATTGTGACGCAAAAAGAAGCGGTGTCTTTCTACGACAGCAATACCATTGTATTTACCGACGAAGAGTTCAACGGCATAGGGGGCAACGCCTATGTAGTGAAACTAGATGAAACAAAGCGCAAGCGAATTCGCCGTTATCAATCGGATACCGTAGCTGATGAAGAGCCCGAAGCCTTGGTGCCAGAACCGCAATAAACCACATGAAAAAAAGGGCGATAACGCCCTTTTTTCATATCTGTAAGCAAGCGCTTTAGCTGCTATTGGTATACCGCAATACTATTAAGTAACAGTGTGGCATCGGTATTGTGGTTATCCAGCGTAATGGTCATGGTGTGATTACCGGGGGCCAGGTCGAAATCCCAATTCAGAAAGAAGCGGCGGGTGAGATAGTTCACCGGCGCGGTTACTGTTTTTGCTGGCTTGTCATCAATCTTAATGGTTGCCGTAATCACGTCGCCATCTTTGCCAAGCGCGTCGGCAATAACCGTAATTCCCCGGCCATCGAAGCGATATTTGAAGGTGTCCGGCATGGTAATGCCGCCTTGATAATCTGCCAGGAAAAATGGGTCGTAACGCTCTTTATACGCCGGTTTCAAGTCAGAAAATGATTGCTCTAACGGCTGGGTCACTGGTGGCTGCACTGCAATGGTTACAGAGTTATCACTTACTACGCCATTTTGTTGTTCGATGTTTGCCAGCGCATGCTGATAGGACAGATCGTACACCTCATTTAATGTGAGGGTGGTGAATGGAAATGGTTTGTTAGCGATGGCGGCAAGGCCTTTGGACCATTTCTGCGGGATGGCGTTGTAGCCCTGCATCGCCCCAAGAATGCCCGCCGCCGTGGCGGGGTTACAGTCGGCATCGTCACCGGCACGGGTGGCAATATCCAAAGTTTGTGCAAAATCACCCTTGCCGTAGAGAAGGGCAAGCACTACCCAAGCGGCATTGATTTTGGCATCGATATTAAAGGGGCCTTGAATGCCTTTTGGGTCCATGTCGGTGTGCGACCATTTACGGTGAATCGCAAACCAGGCTGCGCGCCAGTCTGTGTCTTGTTTGGCATGTTCGGCTATGACATCTGCGATGATTTGGTGAAACTGGCTTTGCGATGGAATCATCTCAAGCGCATTAGCGAGCACGGTACTGATGTTATCTTGTACCAATGCTTCAGAGTAAAGCGAAGCCACAAACAAACCGCCGTAATAGCCATCACCGTAATTCATGATATGGCCGATTTTGTCGGCGAAATGAGCGGCTGTTACAGGCATGCCGGGTGTCATTAAGCCGATAAAGTCCGCTTCAATCTGAAAATCGATATCGTCTGCTGCGGGATTGTTTTTCCAGTGACCTGACTCGGTGGCGGGTATGCCATTCAGCAGGTTATTTCGCGCTACCTGGTTAGCAAACCATAGTGGGTAGCCGGCATGGGCAAAAGCATCGCCATAATCCTGCGCGGTGGCATCAAGGCCTTTCTCCGCAATGACATTCACAAAGGTGAGATCCACATAAATATCGTCATAAGCGCCCGGTGTCGCATCGAAGGTCTGGGCAATACTGTTGTCGTTCCACGCCAGGTGGTGATTGTCGGGAATAGGCGTACTCATGTACTTAAATTCAACCGGAAATCCGTAAGTAACACCTATAACCTGTGCGGCCCAAGCGCCTTTGATTTTATCTTTGAGTGTGGCATTTGATAGGGTGATGGATTCTGCATGAACCAGGGCAGGGGCCAATAACAACAGGGCTGCGAGAGTCTTCATTTTGTTTTTCCGATGGATAGCAATTGCGGTGAAGAAAATAAAAATCCGCCCCGAAGGGCGGATCTGACAATGATTAATAGTATACGATTTTTACACGAGGTGTATTACGCGCCGGTCTACAGTTCCTGTATACCCATCGAATATAAGGTAAAGCCATAGATATCGGCATATTGTTCAATGGTTTTGTGTACTGGTGTGCCAGCACCGTGACCTGCGTCGGCTTCGATGCGAATAAGCATGGGGTTGGGGCCGCCATTCTTGTCTTGCAGTTCCGCAGCAAATTTAAAGCTGTGTGCTGGTACTACGCGATCGTCGTGATCTGCTGTAGTGATAAGCGTGGCCGGGTAGCTTTCACCTTCTTTAACATTGTGAATGGGCGAGTAACCAAGCAGGTATTTAAACATTTCTTCGCTTTGTTCAGAGGTACCATAATCATAAGCCCACCCTGCGCCAGCAGTGAAGGTGTGATAGCGCAGCATGTCGAGTACACCAACAGCAGGCAACGCCACCTGGGCGAGATCAGGTCGTTGAGTCATCACTGCGCCTACCAGCAAGCCGCCGTTTGAGCCACCGCGCAGTGCCAGATATTGTTTGCTGGTGTAGTTGTTTTCAATCAGGTATTCACCGGCTGCAATGAAGTCATCGAACACGTTCTGTTTCTGTAACTGCGTACCTGCTTTGTGCCAGGCTTTACCGTACTCGCCACCACCACGAATATTTGGCACAGCATAAATACCGCCCAATTCTAACCAGGCCGCCACGGTTGCACTGTAGCGAGGTGGTAGACTGATATTAAAGCCACCGTAGCTGTAAAGCATAGTGGGATTTTTACCGTCCAGTTTAAGCCCTTTCTTGTGGGTGATGATCATGGGTACTTTTGTACCATCTTTGGAGGTATAGAATATTTGCTCTGAGGTATAGGCATCGCTGTCGAAGCTGGTGGACGATGCGCGCACCAATTCGGTTTCGCCACTTTTGATATCGAGCTTATAGGTTGTTTGCGGCGTGCTGTAATTCTCGAACATAAAATATGTTTCGGTGGCATCTTTGCCGCCAGTGAATGAGCCGATGTCACCCAGGCTGCGCCCAGAAGATTCAACAGAGCCAATACCGGGCAGGTCGATGTCGCGAACAAAGCTGCCGTCGAGGTTGTATTGTTTAACCTGTGAAATGGCATCGACCATGTATTCGGCAAAGAAATAGCCGCCAACGGTGGTAACCGACAACACATTGTCGGTTTCAGGAATCACATCTTCCCAGTTTTCCAGTGCCGGTGCGTTTACATCGAAACGAATCACTTTGCCGTTAGGTGCGTCCAGATCGGTTTTCACATAAGCATAGCCGTCTTTGATCAGCAGCAAATCAGTATCGGCTTCCAGTGACGGTTTCAGGGTAATGAAATCACTTTCAGGTTTGGTTAAATCTTTCATAAACAGGCGATTGCCCGAGGTAGATTCGGCCGCGAAAATCAGTAGGTATTGGTTGTCTCCGGCTACCGTTGCGCCGATGTAGCGGTGTTTCTGTTCAGCGGTATGTCCAAATACCTTATCGTCGTTGCTTTGTGGCGTGCCTAGCTGATGATAGTAAATTTTATGCTGGTCGGTTTTCTCGCTTAGCTCTGAGCCCTTTGGCTTGTCGTAGCTGGAATAATAAAAGCCGTCGTTTTTAAACCAGGAAATACCGCTGAATTTCACGTCTACCAGTTTATCTTCAAGCAGCGTTTTACTGATTGTGTCCATCACATATACGGTGCGCCAATCACTGCCACCCGTTGAGGTCATGTAAGCGGCCAGGGTGCCGTCTTCTGAGAATTCTACGGAAGCCAGAGATACCGTGCCATCATCGCTGAATGTGTTCGGATCGATAAAGACTTCAGGCTCACCACCGTCTTTCTGGCGGTACAGCACGCTTTGGTCTTGTAGACCGTCATTTCTATAGAAGTAGCTGTACTCACCTTCCTTAAAAGGGGCGGAGATGCGTTCGTAGTTCAAAAGGGTACTGACCGTTTCGGCAATTTTCTCCCGATAAGGAATATTACTCAGGTAAGCCTGGGTAACAGCATTTTCGGCTTTAACCCAAGCTTCGGTTTCAGCGCTGCGGTCGTCTTCCAGCCAGCGGTAGGGATCGGCAATCTGAGTACCGAAGTAGGTATCTACCACATTGCCTTTCTTTGTTTGCGGGTAGTTGAGCGGACTCTTCGTAGAAGCGGTTTCTGACATCGCGGTTTCCGGTTTTTCTGCAGACGGCTGACAAGCCGTAAGTGCGGGTATAAGTAAAAGTGGAGTGAGTTTCCTGGTTAGGTGGCGCATTCGCTGTCCCTGTTTGTTGTTATTGTTAAATACCAATATAAACGGGGAGGTGGAATTGAAGCAAGTGCAGACCTGGTTCACGTATAAAACGCCTGTTTATTAGGTGTAAAAGTTGCCCGGCCGGCGCGTATTGGTAACGGTTAAAACAAAAGGGACTTGGCATATCTCACTTGTCTCTTGCTCTAATATTTTTAAGTCATGACAATTTTTATGTTTTAAATTATTGATATAAATGGATTTTGTGGCCTATCTAGTTAGAGTTAGACAGGATTTAATCGTGCCAGCATCTTATCCGGAACAGAATTTGAAACTCTCCTTTGACTATTCCTCTTTTAATTCCAGCGTAATCCTTCAAAGGAGCAAGTTATGTCTTTTATTTCTGCCGGTCATTTGCAACAGTTTGAAAATCTCATTCCAGTTCGTAAAACACTCGACGATACCGACATTCTTATTATACGAGATGGTAGTAAAGTTTTTGCCAGCAGCCCTGACTGTCCACATAAAGGCGCGCCCCTGGAAGACGGGGCGGTATGTCGTGGCAAGCTGGTTTGTCCGTGGCACAAAGCGGCTTTCGATATTACTTCTGCAGATGTGTGCGAGCCACCGGCGCTTACTGGTCTGAAACGCTACGCCACAGAAATTAGAGAGGGTGAAATTTTTGTCGATACCAGCGTGGCAACAGAAAGTACCGGGGAGCGACCAAATCGATTAACAGCAGTCAGCGATCGTGCCCACGTAGTGATCATCGGAGCTGGCGCAGCTGGTAGTGCCGCATTACAAACTCTGGTGAATAATTGTTTCAACGGCCAGATTACCGTTATAGACCCAGATCAGCACGCGCCTTATGACAGAACCTTACTCACAAAAGCCGTGCCAGCAGGTGATATGGAACCTGAAGACGTTCCCACCTTAGATGCTGTTGATGCGATGCAGCGCACAGAAGTGACCCGCTTAATGTCGGCAGTGGCTGAAATCAATACCCGAGCGAAACGGGTTGAACTGAAAGACGGGCAAACCGTTAACTTTGATCGCCTCATTGTTGCAACTGGTGGCGTACCGGTTCGACCAGATTTGCCTGGCGTAAATCTCTCAGGCGTTCATACGCTAAGGAATGTGGAGCAGGTTACGCACGTTATTGACGATGTGGAGAACACTAATCAGATCAGTATAGTGGGGAACAGCTTTATTGGCTTGGAAGTTGCCGCCGCGTTGAAGCAACGCAATAGCCGGATCCGGGTGCGGGTGATAGCGCCCGATCCGGTGCCGTTTGAAAACCAGTTTGGCAGCACAGTGGGACAATATTTCCGTAACTTACATGAAGGCAAAGGCGTGGAATTCGTTAATGACGAGGTGACTGCATTTACCGGTGCAGAAAAGGTGACTGGTATAAAACTGGCATCAGGCCAATTTATCGAATCCGACTTGGTATTATTGGCTACCGGTGTCAAAACAGATACACATCTTCTTAACAGTTTACCCCTGAACAATGATGGTCAGATTAACGTTGATGCATACCTTCGAGCGTCAGAGCATGTATATGCCGTGGGCGATATTATTAGCTACCCCTACAAGGGTATCCCGATGCATGTAGAGCACTGGCGTACCGCCCAACAGCAAGGTAAACACGCAGCACTAAATTTGCTGAGGAGTCTTGGGCAGCAAGGAGAGCTTCAGGCATTTGATAAAACGCCTTACTTCTGGACAAAACAATACGATGACAAGTTTGAATATGTCGGACATGCAAAAAGCTGGGATGATATTGAAACGGTGGGAGCGCCAGGCGACGAGCATTTTCTGGCAGTTTTCCGACAGGAAGGCAAAGTGGTTGCCGCATTGGCAAAGGGTTATCCCAAACTGACAGCAAAAATGGTCATCGAAATGGATGACCATGTGCCATTATCGTCGATAATGGCGAAGCTGGAAGCTGCCTGACTGCATAGGGCTGCTGATTTCGGTCAGCAGCCACGCCATATTTATTCCCACTGATAATCAAGCTTTAGTCCAATAGTACGCGGTCGCGAATAGGCTGACGTGGCGCTGAATCCGAGAAAGCCAGGGCTTACATAAACATTGGTTTTCTGTGTGTCGTCTTCAATATTGGTTACGAAAGCCGTCAGGGTAAGTGCATCGCCGGGAAAAGCATAGGTGACGGTGGCATCTGTGCGCGTGTAGGCTTCAACTTTATCAATTTCAGGATGATTAAATTCGCGCAAATACATGTCATCCTGCCATAGGAAATTCAATGCAGCGGTAATGTAGCCACCGTTGCTTACTTCTGTGCCGAATTCTATGCCCGTCTGCACACTGCTTTGCGGCACAAAAGGGATCTTGTTACCGGCTAAATCCGTGCGACCTAGTCCCGCGGGATCTTGTTCATTAAATACGGGCGCCGGATCGCGGGTGTCGGTACTGAACAATTCGTCAAATTCCGCATCGGTTAATGTGTAGTTGAAAAACAACTTCCAATTGGCATCGACGATATAACGACTATCTATTTCAAAGCCTTGAATGGTGCTTCTCGCAGCGTTTGAAGTAAATTGTCCGGGTGCATTGTTCACGGTGGTGAGCGTGGTTAGTTGCATATCTTCATAGTCGTAGTAAAAGCTATCAAGATTGATGCGCAAGCGCTTATCCAGCCATTCAGATTTAACACCAAATTCATAGACCATCAGTTGCTTAGCATCGTAAGGTAAAACATTCGATGTGAGGTTAAAGCCTCCGGCTTTATAGCCTGTGGATGCCGAGGTATATACCAGAATGTCTGAAGACGGTGACCATTCCGCCCCTAAACGCCAGGTGGTTTCTGAAAACGAAGCATCGCCAGAATAAATATCATTCGGTATATACAGAGGAAAATCGCACTGCACTTTTTTCGTTAACCGGTAAGTTGACGAGCCCTCTGAGCTCTCTTAAGTTGCGTTCTCCCCACACTGACGCCTGCCTTGGCCTCGAAATAATACGCGTTAGAATGTGAATAACATGAACATCCAGTAGGTTCCGTCGTCATTCATCATGGTAGTCGGGCTAGGTCCGCCAGTAATACCAAATATCCCGCTTCGCATGTCATCGTATCTCCTGTACAAAATTTGACGTCGATTTTTACCATACTGGTTTTGTAGGTAGATGAAAAGCCATTATTCTTTCAAATATTTTTGTTGTGAGTCGAATGTTAACAACCTTTAATCAACCAAAATATGAAAGCGCAGGTATCCATTGGTGACACGTTCGAAGCCGTTTCACGTTCGTGCATTCTTTTTAATTATCAGGAGAAACGAAATGAAAATGTTCAAAACCGCCAGTGCACTTCTTGTTACCGCTTCATTGAGCTTCAGTGCAATGGCTAATCATCACAAAGGTGAAAAAGACATCGTTGATACCGCGGCTTCGGATTCTCAGTTTTCTACATTAGTGGCTGCTGTGAAAGCAGCTGGCCTGGTAGACACGTTGAAGGGTGAAGGTCCATACACTGTGTTCGCTCCAACCAACGACGCTTTTGAAGCATTACCCGAAGGAACGCTGGGGGAACTGCTGATGCCGGAAAATAAAGACAAGCTGGTGGAAATACTGACTTATCATGTCGTCGCCGATGAAGTGATGGCTTCGGAAGTCGTTGAAATGGACGAAGCAACGTCGGTTGAAGGTGCGCCAATTGATATTACAGCTACCAGCAGTGAAGTGATGGTGAATGATGCCAAAGTCACAGCAACAGACATTGAAGCGTCGAATGGAGTGATTCATGTGATTGATAAAGTGATTATGCCTGCCGAGATGTCAGCCGGTTTATAAAAGCGGGTAAAAGTTTAGTGAAATCCCCTGTGACAAGGTGAAGGTAAAAATCCGGACGTGCGTTCGGATTTTTTTGTTTGGTGGTTGGCCTCTGAATTGGTCCCTACCTTGCGGTGGCTATTAAAAGAGAACTCATTGATGATAGAGTTGTCACTAATGAGCCTGCCGCAAAGGCTCTAAAGGAATTAAGACTGTGCTTATTCTTTATAAGGAAATAATAATGAGAAATATCGTTTGCATTATTTTGCTATTCATCCTCTCATCTTCGGCAAAAGCAGCAATGAAAAGAGTGCCTCTTGAAACCACAGCTACAGGTCATCTTGCAACTACCGCTGTCATCAACGGCACTAAAGCGAAGTTTGTAGTAGATACCGGTGCTACAGGCTCTGTAATTGATGTGCATCAATTGGCCTTTTTCGGCGTGGACAAACCTAACACTACAATTGATGGTGTAGGACTTGGTGATGAAAAGAGCGGTATCGTTTCAACCTATAATATCAAAATTGACAGTTTTGAAATTGCTGGATTTCCGATAGCGTTGACAACGATATTCTCTAACGATAACTCAATGTTGGGTGAAGGGTATGCTGGGCTGATAGGCAGAGACGCACTCATTGAGTTACATGCGCTGATTGATTTGTCTTCCCCCCAATTGCTTATTCCTGAGCAAGAAGGCGACATCCAATCTTTCTTCGAGCAAGAAATTAATCAAACTTATAGAGTGGAACCACTTATTCCAACTCCTATGGGATTCAGTTTGGTTCAAGCTACGATTAATAATACGCAAGTGAACCTGTTAGTGGATACTGGCTCCACTCATATTGTGCTCGACAGTGGTACAGCCAAAGAAACGCTAAAACTAAACTTGAGCGTCCATCCTAAGGCCAAGACTATAAACGGTGCTGGTCAAGAAGTGTCCATGCAGGTGGCATCAGGAGCAAAGCTGAGGGTTGGAGTTGTAGAAACTCAACAGGATTTATTTGTCAGTGAGCTTGGTGCTTTGAAAGGCGCTGTTGAGCAGGAGTATGAAGGCACGTTTGCCGGGATATTAGGTAGCGGTTTATTATCTGAAAGCACAGCAATTATAGATGTGAAACGCAGTAAGCTTTATCTGAAGCAGTAATGCATACAAATCCACGCTTTTACTTTACTCTGCCCGATGTCTATCTCACCGGGATATATTTTCATAGTCTGTGAATCTCTTTCTCTTTGGACTTATTTTTCCTCATTCTTTTTATCACCCTAACCTTTAGGTGAAGGTAAGTAACTCTCTGAATTTTAGGGTCTTATAGTCATTTTTGCTTTCTAGTTTCCAGGCAGATAAACCGGTACAGAACTTGAATCCCCACTACCAGGCGAAAGCAGAGCAAATGCTCGCTTTACATCTCAATGAGTGTGAATAGGGAGAGGCATGGAGTTTCCGCAAATCGATAAAGCGTACGAGCTGATAAACGAAAAACTGCAAACCTGGCTGGAAGGAGGCATTAAGCATCTTCCTAACATTGTGGTCGCGTTGTTTATCGCCATTGCATTCGGACTCATTGCTAAAGTGGCTGGAAATATTCTTCGTAAAGGCTTACGAAGGGCGTTTGAATCCCGGCAAATTGCAGACCTTCTTACTTCCATAGCCAAAGCGTTTATCGTTTGTGCGGGTATTTTCATTGCGCTTGATTTCATCGGTTTACAGGGCACGGTAACGTCTCTGCTCGCCGGTGCCGGTATCGTGGGCCTGGCCATCGGTTTTGCCTTCCAGGACATTACAGAAAACTTCATTGCCGGTGTGGCTATGGGCATTCGCAAGCCATTTGAAATTGGTGATGTGATACAGGCCAATGACGTATTTGGTAACGTGGAAGAAATCAATTTACGTAACACCTGCGTTCTGACGTTTTACGGGCAGCGGGTTATCATTCCGAATAAGATCCTGTTTCGAAATATTCTTACTAATTACACCGTTTTACGTCACCGTAGAATCGAAATTCCCGTGGGTATCTCCTATGCCGACGACCCAAAAAAAGCCCGTCAGGTCATTGTGGATGCCATGAATGAAAAAGACTATGTCATCAATAAAGATGAGACCAATGTTTACGCCGAATCTTTTGGTGACAGTAGCGTAAACCTGTTGCTGTGGTTTTGGATCCGCTACCCCGGTGAACCCAATTATATGGAAGTGAGGCACGATGCCATTGTGACCATTCAGCGAGCGCTGAACGAGGCAGACATCCTTATTCCATTCCCAATTCGAACGTTGGACTTTGATGCCAGAGGCGGCGAGAAGCTTAACGCGATGCTGAGCACATCGAACTTTTCAGATAAAAGTCGTGAGCGCGAGTCTGGCGAAAGCCAGGTAAAAAAAGACAGTGCTGATCAACCCGGTCCGGGTGATGCGGCACCGGAAAGTTAACAGGAGAGTTAAAATGAGTGCACTACAACAATCACGGGCATTACGCGGTAAATATCTGGTAATTCTATCGGCATTCCTGGTTAGCCTGCTTAGCGGCTGTGCTACTGTGGAAGGCATGGGCAAAGACGTGCAGTCTGCCGGTGAAGCGATAGAAGATGCTTCTGAAGACGCTCAGAACTAAAGAAGCGCCGGACGAACCTGTTAACAGGGTTCGTCCGCAACAAACCGAATATGTTTGCTCACATTTTTAAGAACGATTTGTTCGGCTGACAAATTGAACGCGATAAGCTGGTGAAGCTTAAGTTCGATATTTTGTTCTCTCACCCTCGCAATGTCCTCCTCGCTGGAGAAAACGCAGGTGACCATCAGACTTTCTGGAAACTGATTATAGTCTGCGGTATGCGTTAGCCATTCAAACCCGCAATCCCAGTCTTTCGCAATTTCACAGGCATTCGTTAACGCTCTAATGACCGTGTTATCGAGCTTTTTAAACGATTTCTTCATCTACATTTAGGCCTGCTGTTGTGAAAGTCGAAGGCGCTTGTTCCACTGCGCATTAATCAGTAGTGACGCCACGATAATGCCACCGCCTAAACAAAGGCGAACTAAATCTGCATCACGATTCCATACCAATACGTTAATGATAAGCCCCGCTGGGATGAGTGCATTGTTCATGATGCCCAAGGTGCCCGCATCCACTTTTACTGCCCCGAGGTTCCAGAAATAAAAGCCCAGGCCAGAAGCCACTACACCCAGCCAAATCAATACTGTCCAATGCGTGGTGGTGGACGGCAGTTTATCGGCATCGCCAAACATTAACCACGACGGCAGTACTACAATTAACGCGCCAATGAAAAACAATGCGAAGCTGCGCCTAGGCGGTGTTTTAGGCTGATAGTGGCGCATAAGTCGGGCGTAGCCCACTTGGCCGATGGCAAAGGTAAGATTGGCCACTTGCAGAATAAGAAAACCGGTAACGTAATTACTGCTTACGTCGTCGTAGCGAATAACAGCTG
>Ga0208204_100122_pt1 | contig 34231 bp, 35 predicted proteins | sample DeeseametaMP2252_FD_184173 | JGI IMG/M metagenome (GOLD analysis project Ga0208204, IMG submission 184173) | Marine microbial communities from the Deep Pacific Ocean - MP2252 (SPAdes) | ecosystem: Environmental > Aquatic > Marine > Oceanic | place: West of El Salvador, Pacific Ocean | collected...
ACGCAGCCTGAAGGCTACCTTGCATCGCATCATCTAACGAAGACAAGGTTGCGTCTGATTCCATTTCCTGCTGCCGGGCGATGACAGCAAAATGCCCTTGCAAATAACTGGCAATGAACAGTTCATCATCGTCACCATGGTCAACTACACCGTCTAGTGCTTCTTCAATTTGTCCGATTTGTTCAATAAACGCGGTGGAAGCCGCTGCCGGATACTGCATTTCTGCTCCTGTTATAAAATTCGCTGATAAGTCATTCTGCCGGATAAAGTACTTTGTCTCGGTAACCGGTGATCACTGAGAAATATCCTGCAAGACTGCTGTCGAGTTCACCGTCGCCGGTATCAAGCCGCAGCGGGCGCCCTTCTAATGACTGTAGTTTCGTTTTTGTGGCACAAATCAGCATGTTTTCTTTGCTAATTTTACGTAGGAATGCCGGTGATAGCTGCTGATTGCCGCGGCCAAATATGTGGCCTTGCCCGCCAATCACGGTGATCACAAGTTTTACCGGCTCACCTTCAGTGAGTGAAAGAAGTTGCGAAGCCGTAACATCCGAAGCCACAAGCGCGCCGCCTTTGACGATATCCACCCCTAGCAACGTGTTATTCAGACCGAGTCTTTCCATGATGTAGGCAACGGTGGAACCTGAGCCCATGACGAAGTAAGTTTCTGGCTCGTCATCCATCATTTCACTCACTTCTGCGGCAATATCTTCAAGGACTAAGTCATCGCTTTCTTTGCCGCCCATTTTCACCGCCTGTACATAGGTCAGTGCATCTGGCACCCGCATTTCACCAAAATGTTTGGCTAATACTTTGCCATTTCGAAAGGCATCTTCATCGATGTCGCGAACTTCTGCGTCGGTTTCGCTCACCAGTTCACCACGAACCATCATCGCCACCACTTCCCCCGCCGCCACTGGGGTAACCGCATAAACGCCGGAATGGATTTTACAGCCTGCTGGCACACCAAGCACCGGCACTCGCTGCTGCGCAATACCACACACATTGCGTGCGGTGCCATCACCGCCCGCGAACAATAACAGGTCGATACCCGAAGCCAGCATCGCATTCACCGCAGCTTCTGTGTCTTCTGCTTCTGTTTGTGGCTTTTCTGGTGTGAACACCACGGTGGTGTTAAGTCCGGCCTGCTGACAAATATCTTCGCCCATTTCACCTGCTGCTGTTACCACTTGCACATGTTCGGCAAGTGGCTCCACAAGCTTCAGCGCACGGGCCATTTTAGCGCCAGCAAGTTTTTCTGCACCGGCTGACAACGCTTGCTCACGGATTTCCTTGCCGTCGCTTCCTTTGAGTGCCAATGCACCGCCAATACCGGCGTAAGGATTTATTAAAACGCCCAGGCGAAAGTGTTTACTCATCGTAAGTTCCTCACCAATTCTGCGTTAACGGGGGCGGTGTTAAAGTGCAATTGTAACGCTTTCATCAACGTCATTGCCCGTGGCGGGAAACCGGTTTCGGCGTACTGACAAAGCTGCGCATAGACCGCCTCGGTAAACCCTTCACGGTCAGGCTCTGCGCCATTCAGGTTGTCGGTGCTCACGCGAAAACGGCGCCCTGCACTTAACGTTAACGCCCATTCCACGGCTTGGGGTTTAATTTCCACCTGTTCAAACGCTTTCTGCTGAGACTCATCCCGTCCATCGGGACAGTACCAATAACCGTAATCTTCCAGTAAGCGGCGCTTTTCCCCCGCGATACACCAATGGGCGATTTCGTGCAGGGCACTGGAAAAAAAACCATGGGCAAATACGATTCGGTGATAAGGTGTGTCTTTATCTGCAGGCAGATATATCGGCTCATCTTCGCCGCGGATCAGGCGAGTATTGAAGGTGTCGGCGAAGGTATTGTCGAACAACGCAATGAGTTCATCGACCTGTGGGTCGAAATCTTCATCAAGCGCGGGAACCGTGTTGTTCGCTTGAGCATTGGCGACAAATATCTGCTGCATATATCCTGATACTAACCGGGTGACTGAAAGGTGGCGAATAGTACCAAAAGCCACACGTTCCGCCAAATGGTGAGACAAATCACTGTTCCCCACGTATGGTATGCTTATCTACATTGAGTGAAACTAACAGGGGACTATTTTGGCGGCCACTCAAGACATTGTCGGGCACATACATCGGGTAAACGCACTTAAAAATCTCGCTGAAAAAATGGGCCAAATGCCTGCAATTCATCAACTGCAACAGTGGCAGTGCGAACGATTGCTGGTAACCCACAGCGACCTGGCGCAGCAACCCGCTTATCAACAAGCGATGGCATTTTTCGTAGAAGAATTGTATGGCCCCAAAGATTTTAGCCAGCGAGATGCCGACATCGCCAGAGTGGTGCCTAAGCTTGCAAAGGTACTCCCCAATACCGCCATGAATGCGCTGAACGATGCCTTAGCACTCAATGCATTATCCTTCGAGCTAGACCAAAAAATGGTTAGCGCGCTGGAGGGAAAGTCACTTCATGATGAGCCGCGTAATAATGACATTTATGCCATGGCATACCGGCAAGTGGGTGAACAGGAAGCCAGAGAACGGCAGATAGCTATCATTCGCGACCTGGGTCATCAATTAGCAGACGTGGTTGATATTCGCGGTATCGGCATGCTGATATCCCTCTCTCGTCGGCCAGCAAAACTAGCAGGGTTATTGTCTTTACATGAGTTTTTGCAACGTGGCTACGAGACGTTTAAGAAACTGGGAGACGTGAACAGCTTTATCGACCCGGTTATTGCCCGTGAGGAGCAAATAATGCTACAACTGTTCCAAACCGACTTCGACTTAGAAACCGATAACCCGATCCCTCATGTCCCAACCTTGTGAAACTACCGTCAGCTGGTTGCTGCCCTCGCCCTTCGTGCAAACCTGGAAAATAGAGCCGCAACACATCGATCATTATAACCACGTCAATAATGTGGCGTATCTTGGCCGGTTAGAATCCCTCGCCTGGGCCCACTCGAATCACTTAGGCCTTAAGTTTGCCGACTATCAGGATGTGGGCAAAGGGATGGTTATTCGCCGCCATGAACTGGATTATCTACAACCCAGTCATTTGAATGACGAGCTCTTGTGCGCCACCTGGATCAAAGAATGCGATGGCAAAATTACCCTAACCCGACAGTTTCAGTTTGTTTGCCCACGCCGCAATAAAACGGTATTCCAGGCGAGAACACAGTTTGTGTGCGTTAACATGCAAACCGGCGCCCCCGCTCGCATGCCCGCTTTATTTCGTGATATTTATACCACTGCCGCGGTAAATTCATGAAGAAATGGCTGGCAGGTGCGTTATTTATTTCTCTGTCTTTGAATGCTGCGCTGTTGTGGTTTATCACTCATACTCGTCCCTCCGCTGAACTCACCGAATTAACGCTAACGTCGTCGGCAAAGAAGCCAACAGCAGTGCCTGTTGCAAGCGCCCCTTCATCAGCGGCAGAGTATTCCCGACCCACTTCGGCATCTGTTAGCCCAATTCCCCATTTGAGACAATTGTTTGCCGACAACAACCCGGATTTTTATCCGGCCCTGAGTGCTGCATTACGGGCAGAACCTGAAAACTGGGAATTGCTGATGCTGGAAGCGGAATGGATAAAACAAGAAAAGCCACTAAGCGATGCCATTATTCACTATTACGGTTTACTGGAACGCAATCCACCAGCGCAATTGGCAAAAGAAATTCGCGGTATTATTCCCCCTCTAATTGATAACGCCGTGGACAAACTGCGCCTTGCCGGTGAATGGGATACCCTGGCTCAATTTATCGAGCCACTTTTTCAGTTCGCACCGCAGAACCGCACATTTATTATGCAACTGGCTGAAGCCTATGGCCGACAAAATAAAATGACGCTAATGGAAAATGTGCTGGCGTCGGTGCTACCTGATGACCCTCAGGCGGAGGCTATTCGTGCGTCGGTATATAAAAATCTGGCCTCGCAACAGCCAAACAATGATGAGGCGCTGTCCCGAAGGGCTGCGGTTTCAGAACACGCATTCGTGATGGATCTCGAACAGACCGGTGATCATTACCTTGCCCCAATTAGGCTTAACGGCCGCTATTCACGCTTACTCGTCGACACTGGTGCATCTATTACCACAATTACTGCTGATGTCTTTGCGCAATTAAGACACCGGGGGAATTACCGCGACCTCGGCAAGTTTACGTTGAATACCGCCGGAGGGCAGGTTGAAGCCCGCATGATTACCTTAGAAAAAGTCGAGTTTGGGCCTTTTACCCTGAGTGACCTTGCTCTGATGGTATTACCTGAAGACACGTTGATCGGTGCAGAAGGATTGCTAGGCATGAATATTCTGAAACGTTTCGATTTTCGCATCGATCAATATCAAAGCGCCTTGCTGCTCGATCCCATTCACTGATATCTAGAATATCAGCCAGCCACTCCCCATTAATTCAATACGCCGTTAAAACTGAAAATTCATGGATTGCGTATCTACGCCATGAAATCCAAAAACAAGGACTACGCCATGAGCCATCGTCCAATCAATGAAACCCAGCTCAGAAAGCTCATCACCAGCACGCCGGTAGAAGGCTCACCGGAAGCCATGCGTAAAGCATTTGCACACATTGCCGGATTACATGACACCAGCGACGTGGAAGAAATTGACCGCGGCGGTGTTCGATGTCTTGCAATTGGAGTAGGCCCAGAACTTATCTGGTTCCATGGAGGCGGCTATATATTTGGCAGCCCGGAAACCCACCTGACTCTGGCTCGTGAACTGGCAAGCTATGGATTAAGGATTATATTACCCGCCTACAGAATGGCGCCCGAATACCACTGGCCAGCGCCGCTGGAGGATGCCATTGCTGTTGCAGAAGACACTTTTGCCACCACAGGCTCGCTCAACTTAGGTGGTGACAGCGCCGGCGGACACTTGGCGATTTGTGTTGCACTCAGACAGCAGGCTGACTGTCTTGCCCTCGTGGCGCCAAACACCGACCGTTCGGGAAAAAGCACTACCCGTAAACGGACTACCGACATCATGAACGAAGACAGTGCCGATGCTGCGCTGGCATCGATGATCATGCCGAATGTTAACCCGACTCACCCAGACGCATCACCGTTGCTGGGCGACCTTAGCAAGCTGCCGGCTATGCACCTTGAAGTCGCTGCCACTGAAGTGCTACTGGATGACAGTTTACTGCTGGCGCGGCAAGCAGCCCTTGCAGGCGTGGAAACATCGTTGCATGTCACACCAGGGTTATTTCACATGTTTCCACTTTGGCCAGATTGCCTGCCCGAAGGCGCAGAAGCGCTGCAGAGAATTGCCCGTTTTGTATTGGCAAAAAATGAGGGGCTTGATGCGGGTTAGTCAAACTCTCCTGCCGCCGCCCTTGCGACCAGTTCATCCACTACATAGCGAATTTTTGGCAAAAGCTGGCGGCTTTTCGGCCAAAGCGCGTTGATGGGCATTTCACCACCGGCATAGTTATCCAGCACGGTGACAAGCTCGCCGCTGGCGATATGCTCACCCACCAGCCACAGCGGTAACTGAGACAAACCAGCGTCGTTGAGTACAGCGGTTAACATGGCATCACCGTCAGCAAACTCATGGGTGGCTGGCGGCGTGATTCGGCTCAGTACACCTGCAGTATTTTTCAGGAGCCACGACACCGGCTGATTACGACGAAAGCCGACCACGGTCCGGTGGTGACTCAGCTCATCCGGTGTTTCGGGTATACCATGATAATTCAGGTAGCTTTTTGAGGCGACAACCACCAGCTTTTGTGTAGTGAGTTTACGGGCAACCAACGTACTGCTGTCATCCAGTTCTCCGATGCGCACCACCAAATCGATGCCTTCATCAATCAGGTCAACAAAGCGCTCGCTGAACGACAATGTCAGAGTGAGTTCCGGATAGCGTCTGGCGATTTCCAGCAGAACCGGCAGCAACCTTTTACGACCGAATGCGGCGGGTAAATCAACCCGCAGACGACCCGACGGGCGGGCTATACGGGACGTTAATTCCTGCTCGGCATGCTGCAGAATATCCAATGCATTCTGACAGCTTTCAAAATACCGTTCGCCTTCCGGCGTCAGGCTCAGCCGTCTGGTGGTACGGTGAAAAAGCGTGATACCAAGGTGCTCTTCTAACCTTGCTACCGATTTCCCCACAGCTGATTTTGTCAGTCCCAGTAATTCACCTGCCGCGGTGAAACTGCCGCTTTTTGCTGTGGTTACAAAGGCGGTAATACTGCCGATATTATTTATATTCTGCATTGCATACCTGCTTATAAAGAGTTCTGGTAACAGCTAATCGACGGGCACGACTTTCTCTATCAACGGATACCATCCATTTCTATTCAGTGTCACCAGCGTGTGGTAACGAATAATGGCGCCGGCATGTGCTGCCCGGTATGAACCAGTTGAATATCGTTCTCAAAAATGTCCAGCTGCCTCGAGGCGGGCACCGTCAACCCTTCGAAAAAGGCAAACCAGAGATGGATGATTTCCTTAATGGCTGGGTGGACGATTGCACCAGAAAACGTTCGGCTCATATTTACTCTCACTATTTTTATTCAGGGAAAGTAAGATAGCAATTCAATTGTAGAATTTTTTTCTACATAATGAATACATCAAGCCTGTTTATCGAATTTATATTTGCAACCAGAATAGTCTCCGCTAATCAATGAACGATTCCGGAGAAACTTATGCAAAGTAAAAATATTCCTCTTTCCGTGCTTGACCTTATACCTATCGGCGAAGGTTTCTCAATCAGCGAGGCAATTGCTAACAGTGCCCGTCTTGCGCAGGCGGTTGAAGCGGCCGGCTTTAACCGTTACTGGGTGGCCGAACACCATAACCTGAAAGATATCGCAAGCGCGGCTACCTCTGTCATTCTGAGTCACATTGGCGCGAAGACATCGAAAATCAGACTGGGTTCGGGCGGCATTATGCTACCTAACCATGCGCCACTGGTGGTTGCAGAACAGTTCGCTACGCTGGATGCACTGTATCCGGGCCGCATCGATCTCGGCCTCGGCAGAGCCCCCGGCACGGATATGGAAACGGCCCGCGCACTGCGCCGGGATTTAAAAACCAAAGGCACAGACTTCCCCGAAATGCTGGAAGAGCTGCAATATTTCTTTTCTGCAGAAAGCGCCAATAAGCGCATTAAGGCGGTGCCCGGAGCTGGCTCGTCGGTGCCTGTCTGGTTGCTGGGCTCCAGCACATTTAGCGCACAGTTAGCGGCGAAAAAAGGCTTACCTATGGCTTTTGCTGCCCACTTCGCTCCGGATGCCATGCAGGCAGCCATCAACCATTATCGTGAAAACTATCAACCGTCGCAGCAGTTCCCTGAGCCGTATGTGATTGTGTGCATTAACACTGTAGGGGCTGATACGCAGGAACAGGCTGATTACCTGGCCACCACCGAACTACAGAAATTCCTGTCGTTGGGACGCGGCACAGAGCAATACCTGCCAAAACCGGTGGATGACATGAATGCAATCTGGAGCCCGGCTGAAGCGATGCGTGTAAAAAGCCAGCTAAGAGAATCTGTCTGGGGAACACGCGAGGTAATTCGTGATCGTCTTACCGATCTGGTGAACCGCTCCGGCGCCGATGAAGTGATGGTGAACTCTTGGATCCATGACCCTGAAGCACGAATTTACTCGCATCAGGTCATTGCTGAGGCATGGGTTTAAGGAGGTAATTATGCATTTACTTGATGAATTAAATACGCCGTCACTCACGCTGAATAACCGTGTCGCTATGGCGGATCGGCGGTGGTAAACCGGGCCCGGTTATTACTGGAAACCGTCGATGCCGTCATTGACGAAATCGGTGCGCAAAAAACAGGTGTTCGCCTGTCGCCGTTCCACCGCAACCTCGATATGCCATTTCAGGCGGATACCGAAGAAACCTATCTTTACGTTGCGAAAGCACTGAATGAGAAAGGCTGTGTATACCTTCATATCAGTCTTGAAAATGACACTATCCCATCCGGCCTGCTGAACAAAATCCGCCAGGGTTATCGTGGCGTGCTCATTGCTGCGGGCGGACTAACCAGGGACAGCGCAGAATACTTACTGGGGGATAACCTCATAGATGTCGCCGCTTTTGGTACCCCTTACATTGCCAATCCGGACCTTGTAGAACGCATTCGTCACGACTGGCCACTCACCCAGGTCACCCGTGAAGCCTTTTATGGCGGTGGCGCTGAAGGCTACATCGATTTCCCCCCTTTTCAGCCTGAATAAAGGAACCTGATTATGACAACAGAACATCAGCAGCAACAAATCGACGCATTGCTCGATAAAGAAGAAATCCGTGCACTACGCCACCACTACAGCGAATTACTTGATAGTGGTGAAGCAGACAGAATGAGCGAAGTCTTCACCCGGGATGCGGAAGTAAAAGTCACCGTTGGCAGCATGAAGGGCCTGGCGGAAATCAGCCACAGCCTGAAAGAAGCTTATCGCTCATTCGATACTCAGGCACGGGAACATTTTCCGTTTATGCATGCAGTAACTAATCATCACATTACGCTGACCGGCAAAGACACAGCAACCGGTAGTTGCTATCTGCTCGACTTTGTTACCGACCGCCCTCAGCAATCCCATCCGGTACTGCTGCTGGGACGATACCTCGACAGTTACGTGAGAGTTGAGGGTGAATGGCGAATTGAAAAAACCGAGCTGGATGTTGTCTGGCCCGTTGAAAATGCGTAGCACGGGGGTTATGACAATGAAATCATTACCGCAAACCAACGCATGGAAACGGGTATTCAGTCCCGGCAAACTGTCTGTAGGATTATTAACGCCCATTGAAGCCTACCCTGATTCGCCGTTTCCCTTGCCAAACAGGCGGTGACAACCGATGTACTCACCGGCGGACGCTTTATGCTGGGGCTCTCTACCGGTGACCGTCCGGTTGAATATCCGGCGTTCGGCGTTGATTTTGAAACCCGCGGAGCACGGTACCGGGAATCTGTTGCGCTGATTAACGAAATGCATCAGAAACGCTTTCCCCGGGTGCAGAGTGGCTGGCAAATGGGATTCGACGCCCCTGCCATGGTCAGTGAGTTGCATGCCCCCTGGGTGGCGCTGCCGGATGTAGCTCCACCTGATAATTTGCAGGAAGCCCTGGAAGAACTTTACTGCCGCTATGCATTCTCCGTCGATCAGAACGATATGATGTTGCTAAAGTCTTCATACAGCGAAGATATCGCCGGGGGATTTGCGCCTGTGGGGAATCTCTCAGGGCGTGAGCAGGTGATTGGCACGCTGAAAAACTTCCGTCATCTGGCACCTTACTGGCAGCATTTTGCTGAGGTTGTGCGCTTCGAGGAAGAACCGGATGGTCAGCATGTGAAACTGATTGTCGCGAGAATCATTCCCGAGCGCCCGGTGGACGATGCAGGTAATACCGTTTACGGCGCCCACTATCAGTTGCGGGCGCGTAAAACGTCAACTGGACAGTGGCAGTTTTGCTGGACCGATTACCGTCCCGGCTGGTTCACTGAGCACAGCCTGCCGGAATTTGATATCGGTAATGCAACTGCCTGAATGGCAAAACAACGTAACCGTCGGCGCGTCATAGCGACGCCGCCACCTTCGTGCCTTGTTCAATAGCCCGCTTCGCATCAAGCTCCCGGGCTTCATCGGCACCACCAATCAAGTGACAAGGCTTTTTCAGGCCTTCCTGAAGTGCGCGCAGCGGCTCCTGACCGGCACACACAATCACGTTGTCCACCGCTAACACGGTGGATTCACCATCGATGATGCAGTGGATACCGTTGTCGTCAATGCGTTGGTATTGCACACCGGGGATCATTTTCACCCCTTTCATCATCAAATTAGCCCGGTGAGACCACCCTGTGGTTTTGCCAAGGCCAGCACCAATTTTTGATGATTTACGTTGAAGCAGAAAAATCTGTCGCGGCGACGGCTCTGGCTGGGGTTTTACACCTTCAACACCGGCCCGTGCAGTTAAGGTCATATCAATGCCCCACTCTTTCATGAACTGGGGAATATTCAGACTTGGAGAATTCTTGCCATGAGACAGGTACTCAGCCACATCGAAACCAATACCACCCGCACCAATGATCGCGACCCGTTTACCCACGGGCTTTTTCGCTTTTATCACATCGAGATAGGTCATCACGCTGGGATGATCGACGCCTGCGATATCCGGTACCCGTGGCTCAATACCTGTAGCAAGCAGTACGCTGTCGGCTGACGAGTCGTTCAGCATTTCAGCCGTCACTTCAACACCCAGTTTTACTTCTACACCGTAAATCTCAAGCTGCTTGCTGAAGTAGCGTAGCGTTTCACTGAATTCCTCTTTCCCCGGGATTTGCCGTGCAATATTGAACTGGCCGCCAATCTCAGTGGACTTGTCGTATAGGGTGACACGATGACCACGACGGGCCGCTGTCACCGCCGCAGCCAGCCCGGCAGGACCCGCGCCAACAATGGCAATGTGTTTAGGCGCATCCGCCGGTGCAATCTGTAATTGCAGCTCATGACACGCTCTTGGATTGACCAGACAACTGGTGAGTTTACCGTTGAAAATATTATCTAAACAAGCCTGATTACAACCAATACAGGTGTTGATTTCGTCACTGCGGTTTTGCTCTGCTTTAACCACAAATTCTGCATCGGCAAGGAAAGGCCTGGCCATCGAAACCATATCAGCGTCTCCCCGGGCCAGCACGGCTTCCGCCACTTCCGGCGTATTGATACGGTTGGAGGTAATCAGTGGTACTGTCAGCGCGGCTTTAAACTTCGCCGTCACCCAGGTGAAGGCGGCACGAGGTACACGGGTTGAAATTGTGGGAATACGGGCTTCATGCCAGCCGATCCCGGTATTAATAATGGTGGCACCAGCTTTTTCGATTTCTAACCCTAGTGTAACCACTTCATCATAGGTAGAACCGCCTTCGACCAAGTCCAGCATGGACAGGCGGAATATAATAATAAACGCGTCTCCCACCGCCTCACGAACACGGCGAACCACTTCCACAGGTAAGCGAATACGGTTTTCATAACTGCCGCCCCAGTCATCGGTACGCTGATTGGTTCGTACGGCGATAAACTGATTCAGAAAATACCCTTCAGAGCCCATGATCTCCACGCCGTCGTAACCCGCTTTTTGCGCCTGTGTGGCGGCAAATACGAAATCATTGATCTGCGATTCTATTTCGTCTTCTGTAAGCGCTTTTGGCTTGTACGGATTAATGGGTGCCTGGATAGCGGAAGGAGCCACCAGCTTTTCAGAATACGCGTAGCGGCCAGTATGCAGGATTTGCATACAAATCTTCCCGCCCTCGGCATGCACCGCATCGGTGACTTCTTTATGGTGTGCTACCGCTTTATCGGAATCTAAGCGTCGGGTCATCGGGTGGGTAGAACCTTCCTCATTAGGCCCAATGCCCCCGGTCACGATTAGCCCCACGCCACCACGCGCACGCTCGGCATAGAAGGCGGCCATGTGTTTGTGTCCACCGGGCATTTCTTCCAGCCCAGTATGCATAGACCCCATAATGATACGGTTTTTTAACTGAGTGAAGCCCAGCTCCAGTGGACGGAAAAGATGGGGGTAATGTGTGGTGCTCATGACTTGCCCTCTGTATATCCAAACGTTGATATTAGTTTAACAAATTGTTTACTGCACAAACTTGACAGCGTCAAGATAACATCAAAGTTGACAGTGTCAAGATTAAAAAGGACACTTCGCTCACTTTAGCAGCGATACGGTGACTTATGGCTAACAGCTCAAAATATCATCACGGAGATTTGCGTACGGCACTGCTTAATGCCGCCAACGCGATTATTGAGGAGCATGGCATAGACGCCCTTTCACTGCGCAAGCTCGCAGAGGTAGTGGGCGTTTCACGTACTGCCCCTTATCATCATTTCAAAGATAAAAACGCCTTGTTATGCGCTATTGCCGCGAAGGGTTTTGACGATTGGCACACATCAGCAAAAACCATATTTGAGCAGCAGGATAAAGCGCCTGGATTGCGCTTTAGAGAATTCATTCACCAGTATGTTGGCTATGCTGCCCGCCACCCGCAAGTGTATGAACTGATGTTTGGTCGAACACTGTGGCATAGTCATCAAGCCACCGACCTATTAAAAGAAGTGGCCTATCCGTGTTTTCAATATCAACTTACGATGACCCGCACCTGGCAGGAATTCGGCTTACTGCCTGACGATCAAGATGCGTTGCGCTTGGCCCAGGTTACCTGGAGCACCCTGCACGGTATTGCCCGGCTATTGATTGACGGTATCTATGCCGATGCCAGCCATGTGGCAGAAATGTGTGACTGTGCTGCAGAGGTCTTTATGCGTTCTGCCACAAGCCGCGAAGAATAAGATCAGCCATCCGCTCAGCAATCATGACAGTAGGAGCATTGGTATTGCCGCCCACCAGTGTTGGCATTACCGAGGCATCAATGACCCGAAGTCCGTTAACCCCCCGTACCCGACACTGATTGTCTACCACCGCCATAGGGTCATCGTTCTGGCCCATTTTGCAGGTACCCACCGGGTGGTAAATACTTTCAGCATGATCACGAATAAACTGCGCAATTTCTTCGTCTGTAGACGAATGTGAAACCGGCGACACGGATTTTCCTCTCACCGAATCGAATGCGGAACAGGACACGATTTTCTGCGCTTGTCGCACGCCGTCTATTAATACTGTGAGGTCATCGGGATGAGCGAGGTAGTTCGGATCGATAAGGGGATGGTCATCAGGGTGACTACTTTGTAGCAGCAGTCGCCCTCTGGATTTTGGGTACAGTGCACATACATGTACGCCAAAACCATAGCCATGCACCATGCGTCGTCCGTGGTCAGCGAGAATGGCAGGCAAAAAGTGAAACTGTAAATCTGGTAATCCTTCTGAAGCAAGTGACGAACAAGCAAAGCCTCCCGCCTCGGCAATGTTTGAAGAAAACGCCCCGCGACGTCCGGTTAAATATCGCCAGGTGGCACCGGCGTACTTTGGTACTGCCGATAGCGCCACACCATAACCGTGATGTCCTTTCGCCCGATACTGCACAATGGCATCCAGGTGATCTTGCAGGTTACAGCCCACGCCAGGTAAATCCACCTGTACGTGAACTCCTTTGTCGGCCAACATTTCCCCGGGGCCGATACCAGAAAGCATCAGCAAGTGGGGAGAGTTGATTGCACCGCCGCATAACAGCACTTCCCGGGTAGTTAGAATTCTGCGACTTTTGCGCTTAAACCGCACTTGCACACCCGTCGCGGTGCCGTGATTAAACAAGACTTTTTCTGCACTGGTTTTGGTGTAAACCGTAAGATTCGGTCGGTTCAGCACCGGTTTAAGGTAAGCCTGTGCAGTAGACCACCGACGCCCATTTTTTTGAGTAACATGGTAGTAGCCAAGGCCACAACGCTGCTCGCGATTAAAATCATCTCTCTGCGAATGCCCAGCTTCTTCAGCGGCGGCGATAAATCTATCGGAAAGCGGATCGGTATGCTTTAACGCTTCAACTCGCAGCGGGCCGCCGGCACCATGATAAGCATCTGCGCCCCGGAAGAAATCTTCAGCCTTGCGAAACCATGGCAATACATCATGATAGGCCCATCCATGTGCCCCTTCCTGATGCCAGCGGTCGTAATCCTCTCGCTGCCCTCGAATGTAGCACATGGCGTTAACCGAACTGCTGCCGCCTAATGTTTTCCCCCTCGGCCAGAACAACTCGCGATGGGATAAAGCCTGCTGCTCTGCAGTAAAATAGCCCCAGCCTATGTTGTCGAAGCGGCTGAGCAAAGCAAGGCCAAAAGGAATATGAATAAGCGGATTAGTGTCGGCGCCTCCCGCTTCAATCAAACACACTGACAGGGATGGATTTGCTGACAAACGGGCAGCCATGACGGCCCCGGCCGAACCACCACCTACAATTACGTAATCGAATTTCTCTTCATTCATTGTTCAATCCGTCAGCGCCAACTGCTCGTACCAGTTTAACAAATTTAACGTCGTTGTCTGTTTTATTTGTGTTACTGTTGAGCGGTTAATTCGAAACGCGTCATAAATACACGTCACAGCTAAAGGACAGTCGACACCATGAGCTGGCAGGAGCGAAGCAAAATATGGGTATGTGGTATGCTGATAAAAATCGGCCGACTCACCCATGATGATTTCAGCCGCGACGAACTCAACGCGTTAATTCAGCCCCATTTCCCCCGCCTGTTTCACATTGATGTGCCCGCCGGCGCCGGTTCAGTGCACGTTACTGAAGCCCGGGTACAATTTAACGCGCAACAACAGCGTTTAGCGTTGGAATGCTTTGCCGAATTGGAACTGAACGTTCTCGATGCAAAAATCTACCGCGCCCATGTCATATTGGTGGTAAGTGCAGTGCCGGTTTACGTTCCTGCTGAGGGCATTGTGCGATTAACCAATGTGGATGTTGATGTGATTCAATTGGTTAACGATAATTTTAGTTTTATCAAAGACACACAAGATCTCATTTCACAAATTTTGCCTGGCCTCACGTTAGGGAAAAGTCTTAGTAATCTGCTTACGCAACCCTTGATCAGCGTTGCCAGTGTGGCAACTACGGGGCGCAGCGATAAAATTGTGAATTACCTGCAACTTTTTCTCAGTGCCGATAAGCAGAAAATTCTCGACCACCATAAACCGGATATCACCCGTCGGTTACTTTCCCTGCTTGATGAAGATACCTTGTACTATAAACTTAGCGAAGGGTGGCGTGAGCTTACCTTTTTACGTTGGGGGAAACAGGTATCAGTAGAAAAAGACAGCCTACGATTTAGCTTTTAGCCGTTAACCGCTGATACTTTCTTTTCGCTGATTTTTTCTAATCGGTGACACTCTCTATTCACTGACGATAGAGGGCGGATAACGGTGAATTTGTTCACCAATATCATCAATACCCACAGTAGGATCATCTACAGACTGCTCAAGCTTATTCAGCGCTTCCTGGGCATATTTTGCCAGTGGGTTTAAATCTTTCACATGACGATTACAGCACACCAGACCAATATTTGCTTTGCCGCTGTATGTCATCACGGTAATGTTCACACCCCCGCCCGGCGTCATGGTCGATACCGGATAACAGGCTAGCAACTTGCTGTCTTTTAAGTACCTGTGTTCCACAGGGCCAGGCAGATTTGAAATAAGAATGTTGGCGATGGGTTTTACCCAGTCGGACAGACGTAACCACTCAAAAACCAGTGATACCGCTTGAATAGCGATTGTGTAACCGCTGAAGGCCCTCGGTGTGGCCGACTGAGCAGCATTTTTGACAATTCTGTGGTTCACAATAATCTGCCGTAAACGAAGATACGGATCTCGCTCGCCGTGAGCCAGTTCAATGGGCACAATGGCAATTTTGTTGCCGGTGGTTTTTTCTCCCGGCTTGCGAAGATTAATGGGAATGTTGGTGTAAAGTGGTCGGCTAAAGGTTTGCCCGTAATCATGCAGAAATCGATGAACGGCAATATCAAAAATACAGAGCAATATTTCATTGGCCGAAGACCGGGTTCGTTTGGCCAATCCGCGCACACGAATAAAATCAATATCCATGGTCGTTACCGCCCTACCCGGCTTTAACTGACCGGTTAGTGGGGTTTTCGTACCGGTAAATGGCACAGGCATATAGTGGGTGTTGATGCGCATGATTTTCATCAACAGCCGCACAACGATGCAGCAACATTCCCACGCCGCCTTTAAAAACTGTAGGCTGGCATAAGCGCGGTCGCGCCAACGCACCAGGCTTTTACGTTTATGCCGCAACCGTTTAAGCGCCCACACTGGCACGAAGTCATCGTGATTTGGCTTCGCCATATAGCCGGCCTGAAACCAACGTACCAAGGTGGCGCCATCGCCGTACATATGGTGAACCCGGGCGTAAATCACAAATTTTCGACTCTTGCCGTCATGCATGAATACGAACTGCCATAATGGCTTGTTTGGATCTAACCGCGAAGCATGCAGGGTTTCAATTAGCGCATCCAGCTTCTGTCTGTCGTGCACATCTTCAATATGATGGCACTGCACATGGTAGTCCATGTCCATCTGTTTAACCGGCTGTAATCCCAGCGGATACGATAGCCACGTTTTTATCCGGCAATTAAACGGCGGCGTAACTTTATCATGCGCTTTCACTTCCCGATAAAGTGCATCCACATAGGTCGTAGGGTCTGCGTCGTCAGGCATTGCAAGTATTTGCAGACAACCCACATGTTTGGGGCTGGCGTCAGATTCCGCCAACCAAAAGGATTTATCAAGAAATGACAGTGAACGAGACATCAGTCTGACTCGCTCGGTGGCTCGCTTTGCGCGCTTTGCAAGTGAGGACGTCGAAGATTGGCCAAACTATGGCTGTCGATGCCCTTTTGCAGAGACCACAACTCTTCTTCCGGTAAACGTAGACGAGGTAACAGACTGATAAGCACCAACGATAAACAATGATAGCGCTGCGCATCTTCGTCGAGCGGGCGGCTCAGCTGATCATATTGGAATGATTGGGTAAGAATGAGTGACAGCAGTTCTGTAAGCAGAGGCAGTTCGCTTTTACTGGCCAGTAATTCATTTCGCACCGTCATTTGTTGCAGCAGTCTATGCAGCTGTGACTCCAATGCATCTATTACGTTGTTTCTTATTTTGTGACTATGCGGGTATTTCTCTGCCAAATCCCCCGGGCTGCGATAAAAAAAACGGAAAACATGCATTTTTTCGATAATCAGGTACAGGTAGTAAAAGGCCTCAGCACCTTCCACTTTGTCGAGCAAATCACGCCGTAATACCTGCAACATCTGGCTTTTGTGCAACGCGATTAACTTTTCTACCATCACTTCTTTGCCTTTGTAATGGTAGTATAAATTCCCCGGACTGATATCGAGCTCCAAGGCGATATCAACACTGGTTACACTGTTTTCACCGTGTTCATTGAACAAGCTCAATGCCGTATACAAAATGCGCTCAGCGGTTTTCATAATCAGAATGGCGCTCCGAAAATGAATGTTAGCTGAGCAATACCGGCAGCCAACCCTAACAATGCCCCGGTAACAATGAGCTTCCACTCATCCTGCTTATAAGCCGGCCGCAACACCCCTTCAAATTCTTCGGGAGACAGCGCCTGCATGCGCAAACATAAATCATCGCCCACCCGTAGTGCGCCATGGGCGTAATCGTAGGCATAGAACAAGTACTTATCGGAATTTTCAAAGATGCGCTTCACCGCGAGTGACTTCATGCGGAAATAGTTATCTGACCCCACGCCTAATGCGAAATACGGCTGGGCAACGGCGACATAGCGTTCAATAGCATCATTCACATGCAGCTCTATAAGCTCTAGCAACTGCGCCGAACCTGAACCATGCAAGATCACATGCGTGATATTTTGTGGCGTGATCAGTTTTCGCTCTATGATATCGGCATAAACCTTCGACACTTCCTGCTGCCGTTTCAGGAACATGCCCTGCAACGTAAAGGGGCCAATCTTGATAGGACGCTTGGGCTGAAAAATAATTTTGATGGCAATCCAGTTGGTGATATATCCCACCAGCAACCCGCCCAGAGGAAGCAGCCACCAGGCCTGAAAGTAGTGCCACAACAACATGGTAGGTAAGCCAAACAGAAAGCCGAAATAGAACCCAGAACGAACAATGAAGGGGAATTCTTTTTCACCAGCAGTAAGAAAGATTTCATTAATGAGTTCAGGAGATTTCACCAGTTGCTCTACCACCAGCTCCTTAATATCTAAGATTTCGTTGATATTGAGCTGAAAATCGGTGACCAGTTTTTTCACCACGTGAGGCATGTCGTTTTCGATGCGACGATAAACCAGATTTTTGCCTTGCACAGGAATGGCCGCCCATAAATCCGGTGCAGACTCTTCCATGACCTCGTTAACCACGGCGCGTAACACCTGTTTGAGCCTGCGCTCGATAGACAGCGCCAGCACGTCGCCCTCTAAGCGCCCCGCCAATTCCTCAACACTAAGCAGCTTACCGAGCACCAGCTCGACTTCAATTTCAGCCATTTCCCTGCGCTTGGCCGGGATCAGGCCCTGCCAACCAAAGCAAGGACGGTAACCCACGTACTCGATAGGATAAAACATCATCCTCACGGCAAGGTAGTTTGTTAACCAACCAACTATCGCACTGATCAGCGGGATAGACAGCAAGCTCAGCGTTTCAGCGTTCCATTCCATGCAAGCTATTGTGTTCTGGCTATTTTATCAACATAGGTTCAGGCTAAAGGCAGAACCGCGAATTAGCAAACATTTATCAGCAAAACATGATCTGGATAGCGCAGCGGATAAATCCAGGGGACGAAATTAGGGTGTAATTTCAAATCAGGCTTCCTACACTCTTAATAATCCTGCTATCAGGCTTGTACTCGTTGCTTGCAAACCGTTACGAAAGTGGCATAGAGGAAGATCATGCGTGTGAGCATAGGCGGGCTTGGGTAGCATCGTTAATGAGGTAAAGTATGGCCATTTTCACCCCCGGACTATCTGCAATTGAAAAAGAGATAGCGAATGCTGCGGATTACCCCACTTACCGTGAAGCCAGTCTCGCTCACGATGCGCTGACTGGCGCTGATGAGTGGAAAAACGAAGACGTTAGTCAGCATTATGATTACCGCCTCATTCGTAAACGGGTAGAAAGAATGCAGGCAGCAAGAAAGCTGCAGGATGTGTACGGACTGATGTCTATCATCCATGAGGGGCTGCATGGGAATCTTGGGAATATCGCCAATCCCGCTCTGCTCGGCCAATGCCGAATAGGGACAAAGAATCTTATCCAGACTTTTATCGATGAAGTCATCACCGCCCTTAACACCATTTATGAAGCCGACGAATCATTGGTAGACTTCTATGAGAAAAAACGCTTTTTTGAAGAGACAACGTATGCGTTTGGTCAATCATGTCTGATGCTGTCTGGCGGTGCCGGACTCGGTATTTTTCATGCTGGAGTCGTGAAATCACTGAACCAGCAAAACCTGCTGCCCGGCGTGATTTCCGGTGCCAGCGCAGGCGCAATTATCGCCGCCCTTATTGGCACACGAAAACAATCAGAATTAGAAGCGTGTTTAGCCCCGGAATTTATTCTGGAAAAATTCAGATACTGGCGGCACTGGTCGGGATTCGGGAAAAAATCACTGTTCGACAGTCGGGCGCTGGAAAACACGTTAATTGAATTGTTCGACATTATGACCTTTGACGAAGCTTTTGCGCTTTCCGGTAAGCACATAAACGTAAGCGTCTCTCCTGCAGATTTACATCAGCAATCGAGAGTGCTCAATGCAAAAACATCGCCCAGAGCAGTCATTACGCAAGCCGTGCGGGCATCAACCGCCGTGCCGGTGTTTTTCAGCCCTGTGCAATTAAAAGCGAAAAATCTTCAGGGCGATATTGTGCCCTACATTCCAAATCGCCGCTTTGTCGACGGTTCGATGATGGCCGATTTGCCCTATAAACAATTATCACGCCTTTACGGCGTTAACCACAGCATTGTCAGCCAAACAAATCCCCTTGCTATCCCTTTCGTGCCCGCCAACCGAAGCGAAGAAACCAGCATTACCGGCCTGACTTTCCGACATGTAAGGCAACTGGCGAAAAGTAACAGTGTGTTTGCGTTTGATGTTCTGGAGAAGTGGGTCAATCACCGCGGCACCAAACTCGCAATCCACAAGGTGCGGTCTATAATCGATCAACAGTATGTGGGAAATATCAACATTCTCCCGCAACGGCAGTTGCGAAGTCTGACGCAAATTATGGCGAACCCAACTTTGGAAAGCGTTACCAATCTTATTTCAGACGGTGAGCGAGCCACGTGGGAACACATTGATAATATTGAGAGAAATACAAAAATTAGTGAGACTTTAAGGCGTTTATTAGCTAAGCTGAAAGAACGTGAAGCCAGGGTATCGGGTCACGCAACATCATCAGCCAGAACGGAATCTACTTAGATGGAACGTCATTCAGAAGGTTGTTGTGAATAGCAAACTTGAACAAGCTGATAGTCCGTTAGTCGTTAGAATTAAAAATCTGACAGAGCTTGTCGATGCTAACGGGAAAACCAAACCTACCTTAGTCTCCCTTGCTCAACATTACTTCGAGACAGCGCCGGCACTCACTGCTGAGATCAATACCCTTGCGCTGGAAATAAACGAAGTAAAAACCCATCGTGCTAATCAAAAGCTGCTTGATGAACTGACTGAAAAGTACAATCAAAAAGTCGCGTTACACGATAAAGCGCTGCTTGAACGCAACCAGCATTTGCAGCGGATAGTTCGCATCATTTTAGACCTCTGTGAGGGTGAAACTTACTTCGAAACGCAGAATTCCACGGCACGTGTACTCGGAACCTTATTCCTTCTTACAAGGGAAAATAATCCTGGTTATGCCCGCCAACATCAGCGCCTAAGACCCCTTTACAAAGCGATTCTTGCACTGCGTTTGGTTGATAAAATACTGGCCGACGATGCCCTAAAGCACCCTTACCTGCTAAAGCATAGAGGGTTACTAGGACGATTTGATGACCACGAGAAGATGTATGAGTGGACGCAGTACATTGCGGTTCCTGTTATTACGGCTGCGCTTCTGCAAGATATTGGCCTCAACCATAAAGCCGCGCAGGATATCCTAGTTGGCAAACAAGGTAAGCTTGATCCCTTCAGGGAAATCAGCGATGCCGAAAGAAAACAACTGCTGCAATTAAATTATCAATACACGGTGACCTACCTGAAGGATGCCCTCACCCCAGAAGAGGCTTTTGGCAGCAAGGAAGGTCACGCTTTCGCCCTCGAAATCATTCAAAACACCTTTATTGGTAAAATCGGCATTGGCGACATCATCAAAATACCGCAAGTGTATGCCTCCTTTGTGCTATCAACAAAAGCGGCTTACAGCCGAGCCTCTATTCCGAAAAGCTATATTCTCATCGAGCAATTATCTAAGCAGCAAAATGTGAGTCGACGCCTTACTGAATATTTCATATCCATGGTGGGACATTTCCCCATTGGATTTGGGGTGTGTTTTATTCCTGTGGGTGACGATGGTAAAGAGAAAGATCATTATGAATATGCCATCGTAACAAGACTGAATCCGGAAAAACCGGATGAACCTATCTGTAAGGTCGTTTCCAGACAGCAGCAGTTTTGTTCACCCACAACAGAGGTGCGCATTCCTGCCGAACGCAACCTCTATTACGACAAAAGCAAACAAAAGCTGATGACCATGGACCGGGAGAGAATGGCGGAGATCATGAGCTTGCTTCGCAAGAACTTCACCATGGACGATGTGGATAATCATATTCCGGCATATTGGGAAGCCCATGAGTTCTATGCTGATAAGAAGAACCAGATCATTTGGCGTTAGATATGTTGAAAACGCCGACATCTAGCCGGCGTTAACTTAACTTCTTGTTGGTGGTTTTGCCGTCGACACTGAGCGTGTTTTCACTTTCGGCGTCGTCGCTACCGTTTTCTTGCGGGTAGAAGGTCGACGAGTGGGTTTCTCTGGCGTCGCGACTTTATCGTCGTCAGGTTTTACAACCATCTCTGTGGATGCTGATGATACGGCTTCCGCCTCAGCTTGTTTTAGCTTTTCGGCGGCCAACTTTTCTGCTTTTACTTTAGCTTCTTTCGCAGCAAGCAGAGCCACTTGCTCGACCAACAAATCCACTTTGGCAGATAGTGCATCAAGCTGCTCAGCCCTCTTTGCGCCCTTGTGATTAAACGTAGGCACCAACGACCAAAGCGGATTCGCCTTAACCATTTGTTCGACGTTGTCCAAAACGGTTGCGGGTGAAAGCGCTTGCTTTATTTTTGCATCCAGCACCGCGCCTCTGGCTTGAAGCTCATCGATGGTACGCTGCTGATTCTCAATGTGCGCATTAACCTGTTTAGTCACACCGGCTAGTTGCTCTGCCACAAGCTCACTACCCGCTTCTAACCAACCCGTTAATGGACCATTGGGTTTATTTCTCGCTGTCATGATAATGCCCTTTGTCAGTAAATTACGTCTAGAGTGCGCTGCTAACGGCGTGTTGCCAGCGCCTAATCGACTTACTTACTGGCAGCCAGCTTTGCTACCGCCTCGGTGAGGGCGTCGATCTTCGCAGACAATTCTTCGATGCGCTGATCGGTGTTGTCGACATCGAGGCCAAGCTTTTTACGCACATCGCTAACACGGTTTTCTACATCGTCGGATGTTTCTTTGAACTTGGTACGGGCATCGTCTTCTAACGATTCACCTTTTTTCACTAAGTCATCGAATACTTTCGACGCTTCCGTGCTTAGCTTCTCGTAACGGCCCTGCGCTTCTTCCACGCTTTTGCCATAGGCGCCTAAGCCTGCAAGCCAAACTTTACGGGCAAAATCTTCAGCGTCATTCAGTTTACTTTTGATGGTATCTGATTTGGACATCACTCTGTCTCCTTTAATAAGCTATTTAACTACTCGTTAAACTAAGACATAAAGTTAGAAATCACATACTAAACTGCAAAAATAAAAAAAGAGGCATTCGCCTCTTTCTTTTAAATCAATCAACCAAATCTTTTGGCATGTCTTCGCGGATCTGCGACCACACCTTGCCAGATGCGATACCGTACTGACGGATAAGATTCGGTACACTCTCATGTTCACCGGATTTTGCCGTTTCTAGTAACTTGCTGTAAAAGTCTTTCGCCACATCACGGGCAGTTTGGTGTGAGAAGAAGTATCCACCAATACGGGAATACAATCCTCTGAAACCATTCATCATCAGCACGAAGACTTTATTCCCCGATGCCAACGCTAAATCGTGGTTAAGCTGGTAATCGAAGTGCGCAAAGGCTTTACCGTCTTCTTCCACTTCCAGATAACGAGCAATGATTTCTGCCGAGTCTTCAGGGTTGTTCCGAATAGCCATGCGGATGAACACCGCACTTAAGTTAGTGCGTGCTGCTAACAGGTTATCAACCAACTCGGGAATACCGTCTTGATCCAGGCGAGCCAGCGTTTCAAGAATATTCAGGCCGCAAGTTTCCCAGAAATTATTTACCTTAGTCGGCTTGCCATGCTGAATAGTCAGCCAGCCATCTCTGGCTAAACGTTGTAGTACTTCGCGCAATGTGGTGCGAGTGACGCCAATCAGTTCGGACAGTTCTCGTTCTGCCGGAAGAATCGTTCCCGGTGGAAAGCGGCCGCTCCAAATTGACTCAACAATGTACTCCTCAGCAAAACCTGCCGGGCTCTGGGCTTTGTATATCATCGGTGTCTCGTCTGAATATCTCTTATTATCGAACTGATTGTACCAGAGGAATTTTCCTTAAGACAATTATATAGATAGAGATATTCAGTGATTGCTATCTAAATTAGGAATAAGTGCGAGGTAAGAACACTTATCAAACACACTAATTAACAGTGAAATCATAAACTTGACGCTTAGATAATAAGAAGAGAAAGTACTTCAGCTCATCGAAAAAAACTTAAATTTCGTAACAATACTCACTTCGAGTGGTCAGAAAACATCCACCCCAAAAGAGCCATAAGCCCGCTATCTAGTATTCAATGATTCCTCAACGCATTAATAAGCTCGTCTTTCGACATACTCGAACGCCCATCAATATCAATCTCCTGCGCACGCTCATAAAGCTCATCTTTGGTCCACTCTTCATATTTCCTGGCTTTACCGCCCTTCTCAGACGGATGCTGATTAGGATTCGCCTGCGCATTTGAAATCCGCGCGGCTTTTTCCTTGCTGTAGCCTTTATCTCTTAATGCTTCGTAACGATCATCGTTTTTGATCTGATTACCGTGGTCAGTGGACATTACCGTCTCCTCAAACTTGAACTAAAAAACCTTGAATTCAAATTTGTTACGCAAGATAAGCGGCGAAAGATTAGATAAATTAGAGGGGATTTATGACCTGCTCAAAGTGCTTGAGCAGGCAAAATGTAGGAAGAACGAATCGGAAAATTTGAGGGTATCTTACTTTCCGCTGGCAACCCGGTTGGCGTCAAAAATTTCAATCCAATAACCATCAGGATCTTTAATGAAAGCAATATTGTTCATTTTGCCGTCGGCTAAACGCTTCTGAAACGCCACACCGAGTTCTTCGAAACGAGCACATGCGCCTTCGAGATCGGGGACATGAAAACCGATATGGCCGAAGCCCCGAGGTTCAGTGTTTCCATTGTGGTACGTTTTATTCTCTGCGGTATCGCCCCAGTTGTGGGTGAGCTCTAACATGGCAGGACGTCCAAAGGTTTGCGCCGTGCGCTCAGCTTCATCGCTGCTGATATCAGAAAAGTCTTCTCCGTGCGTCAAAAAATACAAACTGAACGCCATGTCTGGAAAATCCAACTTTTTCAATAACGTCATGCCCATCACTCGGGTGTAAAAGTCCAGTGACCGTTCGGGATCAGCAATACGCAGCATAGTTTGGTTAAACACGAAACCGTTCGTTGCCGGATCTTTCTGTTCACATAAACCGTCTGCTTTTTCGAAATGGCGAGTCATTCATTTACCTTTGTAATAACGAGTTGAGTTAATCGAATTGGGGGCAAAATATGCCAACGCAACCTTTTTACTTACTGCGCGTTATTTGTTGCCGGATAAGGCTTGAGAAGCTCACGGACTAAATCTGACAGTGCACGCTGTACACTAATATTGTCGCTGGCATCCAGTTCTGCGCTACCGGCGGCACTATAAATAAAGCTACCATTTTTTATGACATCAATCTGCAAGTTTTGATATTCAGAGACCTGCTCACCCACAGGCACACTGAAGATACTCCCTAGCGAAATACCAGTGGTACGGCCAAATACGCCGGTGCCCAGTCCCAAGCTTACCGATTTACCATCTTGCTTTCGCGCTGTTGTCGGCAAAAATGCGACTTCTATGTCGGCATCAGCCTGAGCAACTGGGCTTAAACCTTTACCCCGCATGATGGAAGTAATGGCGGATTCGAGTTGATTTTCAAGAGTGACGTTAACGGAATTCAACGGAGACTTCACATAGAAGGTTTTGATGGCAGCAAAGTTTTGTTGCTCATCCATATTAATTTGGGGCTTATTAGAGGCACAGCCTGATAACAACATGAGAGACATCACGGCGAACAGAAAAAATCGCACCGGCGCTGAAGACATAATCGCTTCTACCACTTAAAAGTATTGATGATATGAGTTAAACGAAGTGAGACCGGAAAAAGGATCGATTTAGTTCACTGCTGTTTGAAAACGCATTTCCACTTGCAACCCACCCTTGTCGGCTCGGCGGAACAAGAGTTTACCGCTGTTCAGTCTCACCGCCTCTGCGGTAATGGCCAAACCAAGTCCGAGTCCGCCAGTCTCACTGCTTCTTGCGCTATCTGTTCGATAGAATGCGTCGGTTAGTCGCACTAAATCAGATTCTTCCACTCCGGGACCGTCGTCAACGATCACAATAATCACTTCGTTATTTTCAAGAGCACAACGTAATGATACCGATGATGCTGCATATTTGAACGCATTGCGCACCACATTCTCAATCGCGGTGATAAACGGCTCTTCATACACGGTAAGAGTGGCATCACATAACGTATGCTGCCACTGCATGTCCAGCCCTTCAGCTTCAAATGCCGCGTCTTCACAGAGCGCATCGAGCAACGAGGAAACACTCAAGGTTACCATGCCCTGCTGAATCGCCCTCGCCTCCATGGTGGTTAGGTCGGATAGCCGCTGAATATGTAAATTAAGTAGTTCATTTTCCCGCTCAGCACGCTCTAGCAAAGGGAATAATGCCGGATCTTCACATTTGCGACGTACCAGCGCCAAGGTCATTTGCAGTCGGGTTAACGGCGTTCTAAGCTCATGTGAAATATCGGCACTCTGACGTTTTTGATTTTGAATAAGGGCAGCAATTTTCGCTGTCATTTCATTAAACTGGGCAAAAAGCCGGGTGAAAGGCGCAGAAGATGCGTACTCACTGTCTTTACTGCTGGCATTATCGAACTCAATACGATGAGAAAAGCCGCCATTTCCCACGGTCGAGAAGGCTGTGCCTAGCCGGTTTAACGGGCGAGCGATTGAGCGCACAAGCAACCAACTCATTACAGAAGTCACAAGCACAAAGATTGACGCCATTAACCACCAAGGCATTGCCTGAAAAATATCTTCTGGGCGTGGCCGTTCAGGACGCCACAAGATGAGCTTCCAATCAGGGCGAGAACTCAGTGTTGCCGGCCCAATCATGCGTGTCCATTCCATGTTGATGTCGCGAGGATGTTCACCGCGGGCAAATAACCAGAAACGTCGGCTATCAAAACGGCTCTTTAACGAATCTCTCACTGGTATACTGCTGGCAACGATCTCAAGCTCTTCATTAATGATAAACCATTGGAATGGCATTCTTTCATCCAGGTCTCGATATCGTGAGCGGATTGCCCGGCGGTTGCCTCCTGTTTCTGCGACCAAGACATTCATTTTCTTCGCAAAATTTTCCAGCAGGTGGTTTTCACGGGAAGTGAGATGAGAGTTATCTGAAAGCTCCTGCATGATGTAGGCAGGGATGGCAATAGAAAGTAAGCAAACCAGAATAGTCAGCCAAAACCAACTCAACACCTTGAGATTAAAATTACGAATGGAGCGCATATCAGACGAAAATTCCGTAACCACGGCCGCGTTGGCTTTTTATATCCACCGAGGAGTTCACGGCATTAAGCTTTTTGCGCAGGTTACTGATGTGCGTATCAATACTGCGATCAAACGCTTGCAGCCTACGGCCAAGACAAGTTTCTGATAACACATCTTTGCTGATAAGTTCGCCGGCTTTGCTTCCTAAATACTTAAGTAAGGCGTATTCGCTGCCCGTTAGCTCCAGCTCGCTACCATGACAACTGACTGACATTTTTTGTGTATCAATTTCAATGTCACCGACTTGAAGTAACATTTTTTTGTTTTCGCGCGCAGCCTCTGAGGATGATGATGGCTTATCGCCGGTCCGTCGAATAATGGCACGAATTCTTGCCAATAGTTCACGGTCGTTGAACGGTTTTGCCAGATAATCATCAGCGCCCAACTCCAAGCCAAGTACTTTATCTAAATCATCCCCTCTTGCCGTGAGCATAAGTACCGGCAACTCGCTCTGCTGGCGAATGCCTTTGAGCACATCCAGTCCATTCATTTTCGGCAGCATTACATCTAACAATACCAAGTCGATGTCGGTATGGGAAAGCGCGGCCTGCAAACCAGCTTCACCATCGGCACAATGGACAACATCGTAACCAGACATACTGAGGAACTCAGTAAGTAACTCGGCAAGACCTTTATCATCTTCAATTAATAGAATGCTCATTGGCGCCCTGTTTTAACTCTAACATGAGTAATAATGCCTGACTTTTCATATGTTCACACCAGATTTGCACTTCTTAACGTTTCGTGACATTCAGTGCGCTAGTATGAAGCTGTCCTCAATAAGAGGCTGAACAAATTTCCAGGAGAACATTATGAAACGTTCACTTAAAAAGATTGGTCTGGTCAGCATCGCAGCAGTGTTCATGGGCGCAAGCATCAATGGGCTGGCGCTGGCTGCAAATAGTGACGACGACAAAGCGGATCGTATGGAACAAACCATGCCGCCGATGATGCACAAAATGATGAAAGACATTGAGCTAACCGACGCGCAAAAGCAAAAACTTGAGACACTTAAAGAGAAGCAAAAGGCGCTGCGCGACGAATTCTGGACGGTATTCACTGACGAACAGAAAACGGCCATGTTACAAAAAATGATGTCTCGTGAAAAAAGAGATATGCGCGGCGGTCCACGTGGTGAAGGTCGTCATGACAAAGGTCCACGCGATAAGGGCGAGCGTAAGCGTTGGCGTGATGCGGCGCCAGAAGACACGCCAAAAACAGATGCAGAGCAGTAAGCTCAGCCCTCATTAAAAGTGAGATGAAACTAGCGGGTCACCTTGGGTGGCCCGTTTTTTTAAATTGCACGCTCATTTGCGCCAAACCGCGCACTGTTCATTTTTTGTTCTACAATAAAAAGAATTCTCCTTCTATAACCGGACAATTCTGAAAATGGATTTGGCACCTATCGATATCCTTTGGGTTCTTATTTCTGCTGGACTCGTGATGTTTATGCAAGCAGGTTTCACCATGTTGGAATCAGGCTTTGTACGAGCAAAAAACAGTTACAACGTGGCAATAAAAAATGTCAGTGATTTCATCGTAGCGGTCATTGCCTTCTGGTGCGTGGGTTATGCTCTCATGTTCGGCAGCGACGGGGGGAAATTTGTGGCGTTTTCCGGTTTTATGGGCAGCGAAGTCACCACCCCTTCCACGATTGCGTTTTTTATTTTCCAGGCTACTTTCGCCGGAACGGCCGCCACCATCGTTGCCGGCGCGGTAGCAGAGCGAGCTAAATTCAATGCCTATCTTATTGTTACCATTGTGATAAGTGCCATTATTTACCCAGTGTCTGGTCACTGGGCTTGGGGCAGTATTGCCGGTGCTGAGCATGTAGGCTGGTTGGAAGCCCGTGGCTTTGTTGATTTCGCTGGTTCTACTGTTGTGCATTCAGTAGGCGCATGGGTAGCCCTGGCAGGTGTTATTGTACTGGGGGCACGAAAAGGCCGGTTCAACGAGAAAAAAGAACCGCAACCTATTGCCGGACACAATTTGCTTCTTTCCACCCTGGGTGTCTTTATTTTGTTTTTTGGCTGGTTCGGTTTCAATGGCGGCAGTCAATTAGCAGCCGACGATGCTGTTCCTGGTATTATTCTCAATACAATGCTCTCTGCTGCCGGCGGTGGCCTTGCCTGTATTTTGATGGCGGCGGCCTTGGGTAAGGGTAAAATTGCCGTCGAAAAAACGCTGAATGGGGTATTAGGAGGCCTGGTTAGCATAACCGCTGGCTGCGCGCTTATCTCACCGAATTATGCACTCATTGTGGGTGCGCTAGGTGGCATCATCGTATATTTCGCTGAAGACTGGCTTATCTATCAATTTAAGCTCGATGATCCTGTCGGAGCCATTGCAGTTCATGGATTTGGTGGCGTATGGGGCACACTGGCACTCGCATTGTTCGCCGATCCCTCAGTTTTGCCTGCAGGCAGTGCCCTTTCTCAAGCAGCAACGCAAGTCACCGGTATTGTCGCTTATTTTGCCTGGGCTTTCGGACTCGGATACCTGGTATTTTTCATTCTTAACAAACTTCACGATTTGCGTGTTTCAGGTGGTGATGAAGATTTAGGTCTGAATGTGGTAGAACATGGTGCCCGCACCGTGTGGCTAGACACAATGCAAACCATGGACAAAATCGTAAAAGAAAAGGATTTATCACTGCGTGCCCCAGTAGAATACGGCACTGAAGCCGGAGAAACCGCGCTGGCATTTAATCAGTTACTCGGCGATTTTGAACAAAGTATTCGCATGATGTCTGCCACGGCCAGCGATATTCTCAGTCATGTTGAAAAGGTAAAACCTGAAGTCGATCATGCGGAAACGACCAGTTCGGAACAAAAACACAGTACGACTTCTGTGAGTGCTATGACCAGCAGTATCCTGGAAAAAGCCAATCAAATTCATGAACTTGTCAATCAGGGGGTAGCAAACACCCGTAACAGTCATCAGCAAGCCTCTTCAAATATTACGCGAATTCAATCATTTATCGATGAGTTTCATACCCTTCACAACGAACTAATGGCATCTAGCAAGAGTGCACAAGCCTTGTCAGAACATATTGTATCAATCGGTAGCGTGGTTGAATTGATCCAATCAATTGCTGAGCAAACGAACCTGTTAGCGTTGAATGCAGCCATTGAATCCGCCCGTGCGGGCGAAAATGGCCGGGGGTTTGCGGTCGTTTCCGATGAAGTGCGAGAGTTGGCAATGAAAACCCACGACGCGACTGAAAAAATTCAAATGGAAATTGAACAATTGCAACGAGAAAGTTTGAATAATGCTCAACAATTGTCCAGCTGCGCAACCATTGCCACACGCTCATCAGAAGATGCTAGCACTATGATTCACTCGTTTCGCCAGCTGGCGGAAGACATTGATGCGATAACCTTACTCAACCAAAAAATTGTTGAATCGACGCACTCGCAATTGGCATCGGTTGAAAATGCAGAGCAATTACTTCGCTCGATTTCTAATGGTAGTGATGAGAATCACCATCATTGCCTGGCGATAAAACAGGAAGCAGAGGCGCTATCAAGGGCTGCGGTAACTTTTGGTAAGGTATCTGGCCAATATCGCTTTGCCTAACATCGACATGACTAACACCTCATACAAATGTTCACAAAGTGAGCGCGGACAACATAATCCGCACTAATGATCTAAGAGGCGATGTTATTCTCACATTTGTAATGCCCCCGTTACAAATGTGAGAGCTGGCGGGGTCTGCGCCCGTTTTACGGCTACATTTTCACCAGTAAATGAATTGTTATCAAAATTATCCGAATTTCTTTTTAATTTTACATATCTAGCAGGCTGCCTGTTCGTTAACCAATTGGCTTTTATTAATTTTTTTGTAACTTATTGATGTTTAAATAATCTTACGTTTACTAGGTGCATTTTGGCCAACCCACCACTTTCTCTGCTGCATTGCAGCATGCCGACATCGATATCTGGCCCGACTTTCTCAGGGTTAAAATTTGATGTAGAGTCAGATGTCAGATAAGTCATGGATCACAAAAAACCACTAAAAACCATAACTTGTCTTTTAAAACGGCTACACTGAATAATTATCAATATAGGGCCAGGCACACCGCCAACTTGTTGTTAAAGGAAAATTAACTATGCAAACATCGCTACCAATGGCGCTTTATAAGAACTTTCTGGGACATGCGCCGGACTGGTACAAAAAAACGATTGTAGCGTTTCTGATCATCAATCCCTTCCTTTTCATGGTGGATCCATACGCCGCTGGTTGGGTGCTGGTAATCCAGTTTATCTTCACATTGGCGATGGCGCTGAAATGCTATCCTTTGCAGCCGGGTGGTCTGTTGCTCATTGAAGCCATGTTCATAGGCATGACTTCGCCGGAACACATGATGCATGAAATCGAGGTTAATCTTGAGGTTCTGTTGCTGCTAGTGTTCATGGTTGCCGGTATTCACTTCATGAAAGACCTGCTGCTGTTCCTGTTTACCAAACTGGTTATCAGGGTAAAAAACAAGCTGGTCTTATCGCTTTCTTTCATTATTGCTTCTGCTTTCTTATCGGCGTTCTTAGACGCGCTCACCGTGGTAGCGGTAATCATTGCAGTAGGTTTAGGCTTTTACACGATTTACCACAAAGTGGCATCGGGTAAAGAGTTCCACCACGACCACGATCACACCGACGACGGCAACGTTCAACTCGGTAGCGATGACCTTGAGAATTTCCGCGCATTTTTGCGTAACCTGATGATGCACTCGGCAGTAGGTACTGCACTCGGTGGTGTAATGACCATGGTAGGTGAACCGCAAAACCTGATCATTGCCGACAAAGCCAGTTGGGGCTTTGGCGAGTTCTTTGTTCGTATGTCTCCAATCACTGTTCCTGTGTTTATTTGTGGATTGCTCACAACCATGTTTCTGGAGAAGGCAAAATTGTTCTCCTACGGCGCGAAGTTACCTGAAGCTGTACGTGACATTCTGGTGTCTTACGACAAACACATGGACCAAGGCCGCACGAATCGCGACAAAGCGCGCCTGGCGGTACAAGCATTAATTGGTGTGTGGCTGGTTGTTGGGCTTGCCGGTCACTTCGCGTCTGTGGGTCTCATCGGCCTGTCGGTTATTGTTCTGGCTACCTCTGCCAGCGGCATCATTGAAGAACATGCTTTGGGTAAAGCCTTCGAAGAAGCGTTGCCGTTCACTGCATTACTTTGCGTTTTCTTTGGTGTGGTTGCCGTTATTATCGACCAGGGCCTGTTCCAACCAGTTATCCATTGGGTACTGTCATTCGAAGGCGAAATGCAGCTTGTTATGTTCTACCTGGCCAATGGTGCACTGTCTATGGTGAGTGATAACGTATTCGTAGGTTCTGTTTATATAACAGAAGTCATGGCTGCGCTTCAGGAAGGCCAAATCACCCGTGACGAGTTTGATTTGCTAGCGGTTGCTATTAACACCGGTACAAACCTGCCATCGGTTGCGACGCCTAATGGTCAGGCGGCATTCCTGTTCTTGCTTACCTCTGCCATTGCTCCACTCCTTCGCCTGTCATATGGCAAGATGGTGATGATGGCACTGCCTTATACCATTGTACTCACCTTAGTAGGACTGGCAGCCACCTATTTTGGATTGGCAGACTCGACCCAGTGGCTTTATGATATGCACCTTATTGAGCATCATACTGCGTCACCGATGATGGGTGGCGAATCGCACTAAGGTCATTATCGGACAATGAAAGTCATTCAATGGATTAGCAGCCAGGCGGAGCACAAACCCGCCTGGCTGTTGTTGTTTCTCTCTGCCCTCGGGCTCTTTTCTACCGCGTTATATTTTCAGCACGTAAACGGCTTACAACCCTGTATTATGTGTATCTATCAGCGCACCGCTGTGATTAGTATTATGCTGTCGGCGTTACTGGTGTTAATCGTGAACAACGGCGTAACCCGCATGTTGGCATTTGCTGGCTGGGTCGTAGCCTCAGTATGGGGTTTTATGATTGCCCAGGAGCAATACGAAATCATCCATAGTTTTTCCCTTTTTTCCAGCTGCGGTATTGTGCCTAACTTCCCGGAATTTATGCCTCTGCACGAATGGCTACCGCCTATTTTTGAAGCGAAAGGCGATTGTCTTGATGATGGCTGGCGCATGTTCGGTTTGGGTATGCCTGAATGGATGATGGTGATCTTCGGGGTTTACACCACCGTATTCGTAATCGTGTTTGGCAGCCGTATTCTGGACAAGAAACCCTTTTGATCGACTTATCTACCCTCCCTTCCCGGCTTCCTGCTATCGCTACCACTGCCAGCCCAATTAGTATTGAGCGGATCAGTGAAAAGCATGCTGAGATGCTTTGTGAAGCCGCACAGTTATCTATTAACCACGTACGTCCGTGGATGGGTACTGCGCTGTGCCCGGTTACCCTACCGCAGGCCCGTCAATGCATCGCGACGTTAAAAGCGCAACGCGATAGCGGCTATGGCATAACTTACCTGCTTGTGATGGACGGAAAGTGTCTTGGCATGGGCTTTATCAACTATATTCACCCGCTGCATGGCAATGCCAACCTAGGCTTCTGGATCCGCCCTGAGGCGTGCGGACAAGGCGTTGCGGTGCAATTAAGTCAGGCGCTTAAAAAACTGGCATTTACTCAAATGAACCTGCACAAACTGGAACTTCTGATTGAACCCAACAATAAAGCAAGCCTTCGGGTGGCAGAGAAGTTGGGGGCAGAAAAAGAGGGTTTTTTACGCAAACGGGTGAGTGGAAGAAATGCACTGCTTTATGCCGTCACAACGGAATAGCATGATTGAATAAAGCGAGCAGTTAAATAAACTGCTCGCTATTGCTCTGCCCCTTAAGAAGCCAGCGCTGTGATTAATCGATATCTTTTAATGGCCAGCTGGCGATGTAATCTTCAAAAGCATCCAAATCAACATCGGTTTCAAACACCGTTTTACCTCTTACCGACATCCCCTGCTGATGCATCTTTGCTTTCTTGCCTTTATGCAGCAACGGATGCCAGGACGGCAAACCACGTCCTTCATGCAGGCGACGATAAGCACAGCTTGGCGGCATAAAGAAGATGTCTTTCAGGTTTGCTTTCGTTAGCTTTACACAATCAGGCACCAACTTAGTTCGCTCGGCATAACGGGTACAGGCACAGGTTTTGGTGTTCAACAGTGAGCACGCGATATTGGTGTAATGAATTTCCTCGCCTTCACTGATAACGTCTGTTGGGGCAGCTTCTTCGGCCTCATCGTCCTCAATGAACTTGTGTAAACAACACTTTGCGCAACCGTCACATAACGATTCCCACTCGCTATTACTCATTTCTTCCAGCGATTTGGTTTCCCAGAAACGTTCCATTACGCTTCCACCCGGCTTGTAACCGTTAAGCCACCCTCAAGAATAGCTTCAATCTTGTCACCGGCCACTAAAGGACCCACGCCTTTTGGCGTGCCAGTAAGAATCACATCGCCCGGTGTCAGCGTAAATACACGCGACATTTCGGCAATGAGCGCTAATAAAGGTCGAATCATTTTAGCGGTATGCCCCTGCTGCTTCATCTCACCATTAATATGAAGGGTAAAATGAATATCGGCAGGATCAGA
>Ga0208204_100123_pt1 | contig 34063 bp, 22 predicted proteins | sample DeeseametaMP2252_FD_184173 | JGI IMG/M metagenome (GOLD analysis project Ga0208204, IMG submission 184173) | Marine microbial communities from the Deep Pacific Ocean - MP2252 (SPAdes) | ecosystem: Environmental > Aquatic > Marine > Oceanic | place: West of El Salvador, Pacific Ocean | collected...
CATATTCGCCGATCTGAACATGGTGGAATCTCAGCAGGTATTTACCAGCAACGAGAACGATAACCGCATCATTAATGTTGCCCTGCATCTACAGAAAACCTATGCGCCACAACAGGTGGTGCTGGTAACCAAAGATCTTAACATGCGCCTTAAAGCCAAAGGTGCCGGACTAGCGCATGTTGAGGATTACCGCACCGATCAGCTCATCACTGATATTAAGTACCTTTCTAAAGGCTTTCATAAATTTGAAGGTAACTTCTGGGAGAAAGTGAAATCTGTAGAGAGCCGCTCTGAAGGGCGGGACACGATTCACACCCTGCCGCGGAACATCATGGAAGATCCGTACATCAACGAATTCCTGCTGGATGACTCCAAGCATTTTGCCGGTATTATCGAAGGGATTACTTACGACACGTTGGAAGTACTGGATCTCGGTTACGAGCGTTTGATGAGCCGACATGCCTGGGGGATTACGCCTAAAAATATCGGTCAGGCCATGGCGCTGCACTCGTTGCTCGACCCACATATTGACTTGTGTATTCTTACCGGCCCGGCGGGTAGCGGTAAAACGCTGCTGGCTCTGGCTGCTGCGCTTGAAATGGTGGTCGAGAAAAACATGTACGATAAAATTATCGTTACCCGTTCAACACCGGAAATTGCAGAATCCATTGGCTTCCTGCCAGGCACCGAAGAAGAGAAAATGGCGCCGTGGCTGGCGGCGATCACCGACTCGCTGGAAGTGCTGCACAAGCACGATGAAAACGCCAAGAGCTCCATGAACTACATCATGGAAAAAGCCAATATTCAGTTTAAGTCGGTGAACTTCATGCGTGGTCGCAGCATTCAGAACTCTATTGTTATTTTGGATGAATCGCAGAACTTAACGGCGGCGCAGCTTAAAACGATCATTACACGCTGTGGTGAAGGCACCAAGCTGATTTGTTCCGGTAACCTCGCGCAGATCGACAGTAATTATCTGTCGGCGGTCACGTCCGGTCTTACCTATCTGGTAGAGCGGTTTAAAAACTTCTCCGGTAGTTCTACCATCAATCTTGACGGTGTTGTTCGTTCAAGACTGGCAGAATTTGCTGAGCAGGAATTGTAGTTAAATTAGATGCCCGGTTGTACCTCGTTGCATCGGGCATCGTTTATTGAATCTCCTCGAGCGTGTACAACCCTTTAGCAATATCTTTCGCCGATGACTCGGCAACTTCACCAAACTTTAACAGCGCCGGGCCTGTGGGTTCCATTAATACATAGGTTTTGCCATCGGCTTTTAATGTCTCTTCGCCTTTCTTCGGCGACAGTGCAATGCCCAATAGCGCATGTTCAGGAAGCAGCACCAACACCATGGCCGTATCGGGAAGAAAAGCACGAGCAATCGAAGCAATTAACACTGATTTGCTGTCGCAGTCGCCGCGGTTTTCATTAAGTAACTGAATGGGCGGCGCAAAGCCAGAACCGTTACTCTGCGCGCGGTTATCAAGCGCATCATATGGAATACTCTGCACCCAGCTCAGTAACAGATTAAAATATTCACGGGCGTCGGCCTGAGTATTCACTTGCTCATAAAATGCCTGAGAGAGAGGAATGAGCGACTCTGTCATCTCTTTCATGTAACGCACATGGTCGGGCTTTATGGCTTCTTCATTAAAAAACGTACGATAGCGAGTAAAATAGTGTTTATCGAGATAGTCGTCGTAGGCCTGATCCTTGGCCTGGGCTAACTGCCCTTGAATGACTTTTAGTTTTTCTTCACTACGGGCTTTTACATTGGTTAGAACAGTATCGCCCTGCTGGCGGATTTTTACGTTAGCATCTCGAGGATCAAACTGACGGGCTACTTTCAACAGCTCTACGGTAACATAGCGCATGGCTAATTCTGGCCGATAGTTTTTCTGCTCGGTAGGCGCAGTGCTCAATTTACTATTGTCGAGGGTGAAGGCGATATGCCGGGAGGTGCCTTCGCTGTCTAGCCACTTGTATTCAAAACGTTGGCCTTCATCCAAACGACTTTTTTTGAAGTTCAGTTGTTCTGCGACGGTAGCGTTAACAATTAAAAAAAGCGCGAGACTCAGCAGGAAGCGTATATACATGTGTTTGGCCCGTTTCTTCAACAATAACAGTATGGAATAAAACGGGCGGTTAACAAAGCTAGTGTGTCGTAAACCAGTCTAGCTGCTTGTGTAAAGACACGACGGTGCCAACAATAATAAGTGTTGGTGGCTTCATTTCTTCCAGTCGAGGATGGGCAGTGATGTCGGCAAGCGTACCGGTGATCACCTTTTGTTCGTCCCGGGTGGCTTTCTCAATAAGCGCTATAGGGGTATCTGCGTTCAGGCCGTTATTGATCAGTTTTTCGCAAATCACCGGCAGGCCAGTCAGGCCCATATAAAACACAATGGTTTGATTTTGATGAGCAAGGGCTGGCCAGTTTAAGTCGATTGTCCCGTCTTTCAGGTGGCCCGTAGCGAAAGTCACCGACTGGGCGTGGTCGCGGTGGGTAAGCGGAATGCCGGCGTAGGTACTGGCACCGCTTGCTGCTGTAATGCCTGGCACAACCTGGAACTCGATACCGTGCTCGATGAGCTCCTGAATTTCTTCACCACCACGGCCAAATATAAACGGGTCACCGCCTTTTAAACGCACGACGCGATTGCCTTTTTTCGCTTCACGTACCATCAGTTCGTTAATTTCGTTTTGGGGAAGGGTATGATTACTCTTAGCCTTGCCGACATAGATTTTCTCGGCATCACGGCGTACTAATTCCAGAATGGCAGGGGAAACCAGGCGGTCGTATACCACCACATCGGCCTTTTGCATCAAACGTAATGCGCGGAATGTGAGTAAGTCTGGATCACCAGGCCCTGCGCCCACCAGGTAAACCTGGCCTTCAATCTTTTGTTCGGTTTGCGCTGCCGCCAGTGCTTCCAGAAATTTGGCGTCGGCTTTTTCATTCTGGCCTTTTTCAACCAGTTCAGCGATATCACCGTCTAACACATCTTCCCAGAAATAGCGTCGTGCGGTCACACCCTTCAATGAGGTTTTCACCTTCTCACGGAATTTTTCGGAAAAAGCGCCCAAACGGGAGATATTCGCAGGGATCACGGATTCCAGCTTCTGGCGCAAATAGCGTAACAACACCGGCGCAACACCGCCGCTGCTCATGGCTATCACAATAGGTGAGCGGTCGATGATTGATGGCGTAATGAACTGACAGAGTGGCGTGTTATCTACCACATTAACCAGAATCCCTTTTTCCCGGGCAATGTCATGCACATGCTGATTCACGTCAGATTCGCTGGTGGCGACAAATACCATTTGTTGGTTAAAAAGGTCGCTGTCGGCAAATTCGCGTTCAACCAAGGTAACACGAGGATCATGCGCATAGGCTTTTACGGTATCGCACATCCACGGCGCGATAACGGTGACCTGAGTTTCAGATTTTAAAATCAGCTCAAGTTTGCGTGCAGCTACTTCTCCCGCACCTACAATTAGGCAGTGCGTGTCTTTGGTATCTAAAAAGAGCGGGAAGTAACGCATGATATGAAAATCCTCAGAAATCAGACCTGAACGGTTCAGGTTATCGTGTCTGCTATTTTGACGTGGTTTTTATAAATTAAAAAATCTGTTTTGCGAATTTATATTTCTAAAAGGCATATAAAAAAGGCAAGCGTTACGCTTGCCTTTGATACTTAGTTTTTACGAGGTTGACGACGCTTCGGTGGCGTATCCGACCATTCGCGCAACGATAAGCGCTGGCCAGCAACTCGAGTGTTCTGCAACAGTTCTTTAGTTTCACGTGGCATGCCTTCCGGCAGGTCTACCGTACTGAACTTGTCGTAGATTTCGATAGCACCAATGTTTTTACTGTTGATGTTACCTTCGTTAGCAATTGCTCCAACGATATTACCCGGCTTGGCGCCATGGGTATGACCTACGTCGATGCGGTAGCGCTGCATACCAGACTCTGGCTTGCTAGAACCACGACGCTGACGACGGTCTCCGCGATCACCTCTGTCGCCACGATCACGAGGACCACGATCGCCTCTGTCACCACGAGGACCGCGATCTTCACGAGACGGCTTACTGTGCAGATCCGGACGGTCTGACTCTTTTAGTAACAGCGGCTCGTTGCCCTGAGCGAGCTTGATCAATGCGGCAATCAGCACTTCAGGAGACGCTTCGGTTTCCTGCTGCAGCGATTCTACGATTGGCATCAGTGATTCCAGAGAATCATCCTGCGTCGCTTCACCTACCGCCTGCTTGAACTTGCTCAGACGAGTCTGGTTCAGTTCACTGATTGAAGGAATATCCATCTGCTCGATTGGCTGACGGGTGGTTTTCTCAATAGCGAACAACAGACGCTTTTCGCGCTGAGAGATAAACAAGATCGCATCACCCTTACGTCCGGCACGACCGGTACGGCCGATACGGTGAACGTAAGACTCAGTATCGTAAGGAATGTCGAAGTTGACAACATGGCTTACGCGCTCAACGTCCAGACCACGAGCTACTACGTCGGTAGCAACCAGAATGTCGATGGCACCTTGCTTGAGTTTCTCAACAGTACGCTCACGGGCATTCTGTGGAATATCACCGTTTAGCGGCTCAACGTCATACCCACGGGCAGACAGTTTGTCTGACAGCTCAACGGTGGCTGTTTTCGTGCGCACGAAGATGATCATGCCGTCGAAAGGCTCAACTTCCATAATACGGGTAAGCGCTTCAAGCTTGTGGTGCGGCGCAACCTGACAGTAACGCTGACGAATAGTACTCGCCGTGGATACTTTGGATTCAATTTTAACGTGCTTCGGATTTTTCAGATAACGCTGGGTAATCTTTTTGATTGGCCCAGGCATGGTCGCTGAAAACAGCGCAGTCTGCTTTTCTTCCGGAGAGTGACTTAAAATAGTTTCAACATCGTCGATGAAGCCCATGCGCAGCATTTCGTCAGCTTCGTCGAGAACCAGGAATTTAAGTTCACTTAAGTTTAATGTTTTACGGTTAATGTGGTCGATAATACGGCCTGGCGTACCCACAACAACTTGAACGCCACGCTTAAGCTGACGAATTTGGTTATCGTAAGATTGACCACCGTATACAGGTAGCACCTTAATTTTCTTTGAAAAACTGGCATAAACCTGAAAAGCCTCGGCCACCTGAATGGCGAGTTCGCGGGTTGGAGCAAGCACCAGCAATTGCGGTAACTTCGCTTCCGGGTCGATATTTGCGAGCATTGGAAGTGCAAAGGCCGCAGTCTTACCAGTTCCTGTTTGTGCCTGACCTAACAGGTCATGGCCTTCAAGAAGTAGCGGAATACTTTCAGCTTGGATAGGGGATGGCTTTTCATAGCCAACTTTCTCCAGAGCCTGTAATATGCTTTCTGGTAGGTTGAGGTCTTTAAATGTCAGCTCGACAGTATTGGTCATTAATGATCCTGAATGATAATGAATGAGGCGGGCGCGGCACACGCCGGCATGAATACCCGAGGTACCTCTGAATCATGTATCTTCTCTGAATCATGCATCTTGAGGCGGCGCGGGCGCGTTACTAAAGAGGTATTATATTCCAGATAGGCATGGAATACCAAACAAGAAAGTAAAGGTATAAAGGATGAATCACAACAAAACAGGAAAACGCATTTTAGTACCTCTGGCTGTGGCAGCTTGTTTGTCCGTCGGCCTGAGCGGATGCAGTAAGAAAACCACGGAAGAACACCTTGATGCAGCGCGACAATTTGTCGCCGCTAACGACCAAGACGCTGCACTGATCGAATTCAAAAACGCCATCAAAAAAGACCCTAAAGCGGCACTACCACGTTTTGAACTGGGTAAGTACTACCTACAAATTGGCGACTACGAGAGCGCAGAGAAAGAACTCAACCGTGCTTTAGACTTTGGCCAGTCTCCCTCTGAAGTGCTTCCTTATATTTCCGTTGCTTATCAGAAAACCGGCGCAGAAAATGCGCTGGCCGATGTTGATTATCGTGCGGAGGGCATGACAGCGGTGGAATCTGCCGAGGTTGGCTTTTATAAATTGCAGGCCTTGGCGCAGTTAGAGAAAAGCGAAGAAGCACTGGCCATTATTGATGACTTGGAGACTTTAGATACCTCTTCGGTTTACCGAGGGCTGGCACTCGCCTACCGCGATATCATTAATCAGAATTTAAGTGCTGCCCTGGCGTCTTTTAAAGCTCTGCGAGAACAGTCCCCTAACAACAAAGATGTACTACAGCAATTAGGCAAATTAGCCCTAGCTGAAGGCGACAAAGCGTTAGCGACAGACGCCTTCGGTGATTACGTTAAAGATAACCCGCAAGACATTACCACTAAATTTGCTTACATCACTTTGCTGGTTGAAGCAGGAGACACGCAAACTGCGGGGCCAATGGTTGATGAGTTGCTGAACGCTAATCCGCAACATCCTCTACTCAACCAGTATAAAGGTGTAATCGAAGCCAACGATGGCGATTATGAAGCCGCAGCCACCCATCTTCAGGTGGCGATGCAAAACGGCAACAACAATCCAGCTTTACGTTTACTTGCCGGTTATGTTGCTTATCAGATGCAGGATTTTGTTACTGCGAATAACTATCTCACCGAAGTGGCACCCGATTTACCGCCCGATCATCCTGCGTTGAGCATGTTGGCTGACAGTTTGCTGCAGGTCGGTGAAAGTGAAAGTGCTACTGAAATACTGAATCGTGTCGACGTTGAAGGGCCTGCTGGCGCGTCTTTATTTTCTAAAGCTGGTTATCAGTTGCTTAAGCAAGGCAATGTTGTTGATGCAAAAGCCATGATCGAGAAGTCGTCAGAAATGAGTGAAACTGCAGATGATCTGGCTCGCCTCGGTGTTCTCCAGCTTTCGGTTAATGACATTGATGGTCTTGTGAATCTGGAATCTGCGTTACAAAAAGCGCCTGACAACAAAGTGACGCAACGTACGCTTATTGCTGCCTATATCAGTACTAACAAGCTTGATAAAGCAAAAGCCGCAACTCAACAGTGGTTAGAAAATGAACCTGACGACTATGCACCTTATTTGTTTCTTGCAGAAATTGCTTTTAAGCAAGGCGACAAAGAAACTGCACAGGCGCAGATAGATAAAGCCAAGTCACTGAACCCTGATTCTGCCGAAATTGAATTGGTAGAGGCCCGATTCCTGCTGGCTGAAGAGAAATTTGACGAGGCCGTGGTCGTACTCAATGAAATCCTGGCTGGCAACGCCGATGATGCAAAAGCACTCACCGTACTTTACACCGTGGCTACGCAAACGGACGCAGCAGACGAAGCGCAAGTGGCGCAGCGGGTATACAGTGAAATTGGTAAACATGCTGATAACTTAGATTTACGCATTCTTGCCGGCCGCATCGCGTTTTCTCAAAACGATTATAAGAAAGTCATTAATCTGCTTTCTTCTGTTGAAGAAAATACCGCTACACCGCGCGTTTACTGGAACCTGAAAGGTCAGACATTGATTCGTTTGAATGACGTGGTTGGCGCAGTGGCACATTACGATGCATGGTTAAAGCTCTACCCACAAGATAAAACCGCGGTGTTGGGTAAATTACTGTTAGATGATTCTTTGCAGCAATTTAACCATGGCCTCAGCCTGGCAAACGCGTTTTTGGCCAAGCAGCCTGATAGCCAAATTCGTTTGTTGAAGGCCCACTTTCTGGCAATGACACGCCAGCCTAAACCGGCAAAAGCGATTTTGCAGGAAATGCCAGATAATGTGCGAGCTATCCCGTTCGTTCGCGGCATCAGTGCGCGCATTGCTATGTTGGAAGGGCGTGGTGCCGAAGGGCTTGAAGATGCCCGCGCGGCTTATAATGAGAAACCTAACGCACCGAATACCATGTTAATGATAGCGGTATTGGAAGCATCTGGAAAAGCTGATGAAGCGGCGGCATTCCTTGAGCAGCATTTACAAGCGCACCCTGAAGATGTGCGCACCGCGATGATGAAGGCTGAAAGGCAGATTGGTACAGATAAGGCCGCGGCCAAGGAAACCTACGAGAAAATCTTGCAACAAACGCCTGAGAATTTCGTGGTGCTGAATAACTTAGCTTATTTGTACTTCGAAGACGGCGAGATAGATAAAGCTCTGCCGTTGGCGCGCAAAGCTGTAGGCCTGCAGCCTAAAAATGCCGATTCGTTAGATACCCTTGCGCAAATTCTATTGCAGCAAGATAAGTATGAAGAGTCACTGTCGCTTTATGAGACTGTGGTGAACGATCAGCAGGTGTCGGATACCGTTTATCTCAACTATGTGCAGGTGTTGCTGGATATGGGGAGAAAAGAGGTAGCCCGACGTAAAATTCAAAATCAGGAATTTACTTCTGCCGTCGGCAAAAAGCGAGCTGAACGTATGCGCGTACGCTACAGTTTGTAACGCTAGCCACCATAGCTCGTCACCATAAATAACAAAGCCCGCTGTTTTAGCGGGCTTTTGTTTTATAAGCGTGTAGATAAAAAGGCATAAAGCTAGAAAGTTGTGAATCCCTACTTTTGCTTTATCTCATCTACCGTTTGACGAAGCGACTTTAATTCAGCCATCACGTCTTCTAATGTGGGTTCGTTATTCTCGGCAGCGGCTTCTCGTCTGGCCGCCGCATTTTCCTGTTCCATTACGCCCACCACAATACCAATAACCATATTCAGGAAGGCAAAGGCTGACAAGAAGATAAAGGTCAGATAGTAAATCCAGCTAAGCGAATACACTTCCATGGTTTCGTACATGACATCGGTCCAATCTTCGAACGTCATGATACGGAATAAGGTGAGCATGGAGATGGTGATATCGCCCCACAAATCCTCATTGATTTGTGCAAATAAGGTGCTGCCAATGGCACCGTAAATGTAGAAGATGATAAACATCAGTAACATAACATAACCCAGCTGAGGCAGGGCTTTTACCAATGAAACCAGCAAAATTCGCAGTTCCGGAATAATCGATATCATCCGCAGAACACGGAAAACCCGGACAAGTCGGCCAATCAGCGCCAAATCCGTACTTTCAGCAGGAATGAGGCTTACGATAACAATAATGGTGTCGAACCAGTTCCAGAAGCTTTTGAAGAAATCCAGTTTGCGGCGCTCGGCCAGAAAACGAATGGTGATCTCAGTGAGGAAAAAAGCACTGATAAACCAGTCAAGGATCAGAGTGACAGAGGCAAATCCCCGTGGCATGTCGTAGGTTTTCGCGCCCACAAGTAGTGCAGATACGACGATGACGGAGATAACAAATATTTCAAAAGTTTTGTTTGAACGAATGCGTTCAAACCGGTTTTGCAATTCAGAAGCTTTCATGTTTGTTGGCTAAATTACTACTAAGGTATAAAAATTAAGAATCAAGAGTGTTTCAAAAAAGCGGTGTGATTTCCTACAATAAACGCAGTAGTACACTGTTTGAGGAATGTATAATGGATGACTCTCTGGCACGCTTGCAAGGAAAATTAAAAGACACCAGTGAAAAACTGGAAAACTATAATCGCAGTACTGAGCAAGCCGCCACACTGAAAAATGAATTGAGTGAGTTACTCAAATTGCTGGAAAATCTTCCCGGCCGCCAGCGTGAGGCCGTTTAGACTAAGCACGCTGTGACACTCACATAAAAAAGCCGCTTATCGAAATTGTTCGTTAAGCGGCTTTTTTAATGCAATCCGTATCAGCCTTCAGACTGTTGTGGCTGTAAACCTTTATTGATGGTTTCAACGTCCATTGCGGTGAGCGTACCGGCAGCTTGTTTCAAGCTCACTACCGCCTGAATAAAGTCATAACGCGCGCCAGACAAGTTACGACGGGCATCAAACAGGTTTTGGGTGCTGTCGAGTACGTCAACAATAGTACGTGTACCCACGTCAAAACCGGCTTCCGTTGCTTCCAATGCACTTTGTGCAGACACAACCGCTTGCTCTAATGCGCGGATAGTCGACATCGCCGCTTTCACATCGTTAAATGAACTGCGAATAGACTGCACGGTTTGGCGATAGGTCAGTTCTAAATCCTGACTCGCAGAGATGTAGTTGAACTTCGCTTGTTCTGTTTGACCAGATACACGCAGACCCTGGAAGATAGGCACGTTCAACTGAACGCCAACGCTGTAGCTGTCGAGATACGGCGTGGTGTTGTCGATCACTTCGTTGCCAACCGTAGTTGTACTGTGAGTTTTATCTTTCCCTGCAGATGCACTCAGATCCAACGTTGGCAGATGCCCTGCACGAGCTGAAGCGATATCTTCTTTAGCAATATCCATCGCTAAACGATTCACCAGCATTGCCAGGTTTTTCTCTTCGGCGGTATCTAGCCATTCTTCCGGAGAGGCCGGCTGTGGCATGGTGGCAGAGAATTTTTCGGTGTTCAGTTCAAACAGCTTATCGTGATATTTACCCGAAATTACGCGCAGTGCTTCAAGTGCAAGTTCAACCGCGTTGCTGGCCTGAATTTCATCGGCCTCGGTTAAATCGTAATTGGCTTGTGCTTCATGTACGTCAGTAATAGCAGTCAGGCCCACTTCAAAACGCTGTTTGGTTTGTTCCAGCTGACGGCCAATGGCGCTTTTCTGGGATTTCACGAATTCCAGATTGTCTTTGGCACGCAAAACATCGAAGTATGCAGTAGTAACACGAACAATCAATTCCTGCATGGCAGACGCCAGTTGCGCATCGCTTTGCTCTGCCACTTTTTCAGCGCGGTCTAAACCAACCCAGTTCGCGTGATCATAAAGCGACATAGACAGATTCAACCCAAAACTGGTGTTGTCACTGTCTGAATCGATCATGGTGATACCTTCGCCGAGGAATTGTGCACGTTCAGATGATGACGTTGTATAACCAACGGTACCTGAAATCTGCGGCAGCAGGTTTGCACGGCTGATGGTGATGCCGGAAAACGCAGCGTCACGCTGTGCTTTCGCTTGATTAACCACCGGATCGTTTGCCAATGCTTGTTGATAAACTTGTAAAAGGTCGTCTGCAAATGCCGTTGCTGGTACACCCGCGGTGATACCTAATCCAACCACCAACGAGATGAGTGTTCGTTTCATTAATGTGCCTTCCTGTAATTATTGACGGCCTACGTTTTCATGATGTAATGAAGTGTATGAAATCACTTCGTAAACCGGTAGTCTGTTCTGGTAACAGGGCATGTTTAACTGTAACAGAATATGTTACCACCACTTTCCGCTAATAAGCTAAAGTGTGGAATTTGCCAGACAACCTCAATATTGCCTGCCTGATTAAAATTAGTTCGGACAGTATAATATGTCTTTTACATGCGAGAGTGAATGTAAATGAACAAAAAAATCGAGACATTTAACTCAAACGATATACAGATTGAAGCAAAAACCCCACTTTATCAGGGGTTCTTCAAGATGGTGCGTTACGATTTCCGGCACCGACTTTTTGCCGGAGGCTGGAGTGATATCGTTAAACGAGAAATCTTTGAGCGCGGCCATGCGGTTGCAGTATTACCCTACGATCCTGCCACTAAAGAATTTGTGCTTATTGAGCAAATTCGCATCGGTGCGCTGGCGACCAGCGATAATCCCTGGCTCATTGAAGTGATTGCCGGAGTGATCGATGAGGGGGAGACTATCCACGACGTTTGCTGTCGTGAAGCCGAGGAAGAAGCTGGTATTACCTTGCAGAACGTGACCCGTGCGATGAGTTATCTGGCCAGCCCCGGCGGTACCACAGAGCGTATTCATATTTTTATGGCTACTACTGATTCCACCACGGCCAGCGGAATTCACGGCCTGGATTACGAAGGTGAAGACATTCGCGTACATCGTGTTGCGGAAGAAGATGCCCTTGAATGGCTGGAAAATGGCCGCATTGACAACGCAGCAACCTTAATTGCGCTACAATGGTTCTTCATGCATAAACAAAAGCTATTGAAAGACTGGAGTCAGGTTTGAGTCAGACAACGCGAAAATACAAACCACATTTACCAAGCATGCAGGCATTGTGCGAGCTGAATTACAGCCGTCTAATGAAGCTGCTGCCGGATTGTGATACCGAAACGCTTGTTTATCAATTTACTATTGCCGACCGCTTCACCTACCAGATCCGCATTGATGAGTCTGCGAGATATACCTCTACACTCACCATCGAACAAAATAACGCGGGCGCACCGGATTATATGAAGCCGTCGATGTCGGTGCGTTTGTATCACGATGCGCGTATGGCGGAAGTGATCACCAGTCAAAATACCGGTGCCTTTGCGCCATCTTACGAGTACCCGAACAACAAAATGCGTCAGCGCAACGAAAAGCTGATGATTAATATCTTTCTCGCTGAGTGGCTACAATTCTGCATGAAGAATAAGCCGACTGTGTCAGCGCCGGTGTAATGCGCCTCGTTCAAATATCCGATTGCCATTTACTGGCCGACAAACACCAAGCGCTTTACGACATCAATCCTTATGACAGTCTAGAGCAGGTGCTGTCGCTGATAGCCGAAAACCCACCCAATGCGCTCATCGCTACTGGCGATATTAGTGGTGATGACAGTGCCGAAAGTTACGGGCATTTTATTGCATTAATGACCCGCTATTTACCTGCTTGCCCGTGGCGTGTGATCGCGGGAAATCACGACAGTAACGCCCAATTCTTGCCATCGCTTAGTGGTTATGTGCTGGAGGCGGGAAGTAGCTGGGCTTTAGGAGAGTGGCGTATCCACGGCCTTGATACCCGTTTCGTCGACGCCAGAGGCAAAGTGCAAAGCGAGGAGTTAGCTGCGGTGGGTAATGATATTGTTGCTCATCAGAAGGCCAATCATTTGCTGGCGCTACACCATAACCCGGTAATCACTAATAGTTGGATGGACAAGCATTTGCTGGAAAATGCCGATGCCCTCAAAGCCTGGCTGTCGAACTACCCGCAAATTGCCGGTATTATCCATGGCCACATTCATGCCGAAACTGAAACCACATTTGCGGGTGTGCCCGTAGTATCGGTACCGTCTACCTGTTGGCAATGGGATTTAGCGCCCGAGTTTGCTGTTGACGACGCGGCGCCAGGTTTCAGAGAAATTAGCTTGTCGCCCGACGGCAAATGGACATCAACAATCAGGAGAGTCGATCAGTGAGCCACGTGTTGTACCTGCATGGTTTTTTAAGTTCCCCAAAATCCGTCAAAGCGCAGCAAACGCTGGCTTGGTGTACTGAACACCGCCCGGATATTACGCTGCACATTCCTCAGCTATCGAACTACCCGTCGGAAGTGGGCGAGCAATTAAAAGCGTATTTGAAGAATCATCCACAGTTATTAGAAGGTGGCTTACGGGCCATTGGTAGCTCCATGGGCGGTTACCTTTCCAGTTGGCTGGTGGAGCAGTTTGGCGGTAAAGCGGTATTGGTCAATCCGGCAGTACGTCCTTATGAGTTGCTAATCGATTTTGTTGGTGAACACGTTAATCCGTATACCCGCGAGCCGTTTTCAATTGTAAAAGAAGACATGGCAGTGCTGAAAGCGCTGGAACATGAGCAACTGGCGCACCCGGAAAACTATATGGTGTTGTTGCAAACCGGTGATGAAACACTCGATTACCGTCAGGCAAGAGCAAGATATGCGCGCAGTAGTCTGGTAATTGAACACGGTGGTGACCACAGCTTTGTGGACTACGATAAACACCTGCCTGCCATCTTTGAATTTCTCGACGGCCACTAAAACAGTGCGCGTTGAGGAATTGCCCGGCTCCTTGATGCCTGCTAACATCGAATAAAAATCGTGACACGCCAGTGTCTATAATAATTAGCGTCTTTCTTTAAAAAGCAGTCTTATGTCGAACCAGTATAATTCCGAAGCGATTGAAGTCCTTAATGGGCTGGAGCCGGTGAAACGCCGTCCCGGCATGTACACCGACACCATGCGTCCTAACCACTTAGGTCAGGAAGTGATTGATAACAGTGTGGATGAAGCACTGGCCGGGCATGCTACCAATATTAAAGTTATCCTGCATGAAGACCAGTCACTGGAAGTTATCGACGACGGTCGTGGAATGCCGGTGGATATTCACCCGGAAGAGAAAATTTCCGGTGTGGAACTGATCATGTCCAAACTGCACGCGGGCGGTAAGTTTTCCAATAAAAACTACGCGTTCTCTGGTGGTTTGCACGGTGTAGGTATTTCGGTGGTAAACGCCTTGTCTACCCGTGTGGAAGTGGTTATCCGCCGCGACAGCAACGTGTATCAGATAGACTTCGCCAATGGAGACAAAGTTGAAGAATTGCGTGTTATCGATACCTGTGGTCGCCGCAATACCGGTACACGGGTGCGATTCTGGCCCGATCCGCAATATTTCGATTCGGCAAAATTCTCGGTATCGCGTCTTGTGCACAACCTTCGTGCAAAAGCGGTTCTGTGCCCCGGTCTGCGCATTCGCTTCGATAACAAAATAAGTGGCGAAAGTACCGAATGGCACTTTGAAGATGGACTGAAAGATTACCTGTATCAATCGGTACAGGAGTTTGAAACCGTACCCGCAGATTCGCCGTTTGTTGGCGCGTTTTCCAGTAACACCGAAGCGGCTGACTGGGCAGTAATTTGGCTGCCGGAAGGGGGAGAACTGGTTACCGAAAGCTATGTGAACCTTATTCCTACCGCGCAAGGCGGAACCCACGTTAATGGTTTACGCCAGGGCTTGTTGGAGTCTATGCGCGAGTTTTGTGAATTCCGCAACCTAATGCCACGGGGCGTTAAACTGTCTCCTGACGATATTTGGGATCGCTGTGCTTACATACTGTCGACCAAAATGCAGGACCCACAGTTTGCTGGTCAGACAAAAGAGCGACTTTCTAGCCGTCAGGCATCCGCCTTTGTTTCCGGAGTGGTAAAAGATGCGTTCAGTCTGTGGCTGAACCAGCATACTGATATCGCCGAAGCGCTGGCTGAAATGTGTATCAGTAATGCTCAGCGTCGTTTGCGACAGAATAAAAAAGTTGCCCGCAAAAAGGTAACACAGGGGCCCGCGCTGCCAGGCAAACTTACCGATTGCTCGTCGCAAGATATCTCCCAGTCAGAACTCTTTTTGGTGGAAGGGGATTCAGCCGGTGGTTCTGCTAAGCAAGCCCGCGACCGTGAATTCCAGGCTATCATGCCGCTACGGGGTAAAATTCTGAATAGCTGGGAAGTGGATTCCTCGCAAGTACTTGGTTCGCAGGAAATTCACGACATTTCCGTTGCTCTGGGTATCGATCCCGACTCTTCCGATTTATCCGGTTTACGTTACGGTAAAATTTGTATTCTTGCCGATGCCGACTCAGACGGACTACACATTGCTACGCTGCTGTGTGCGCTGTTTGTGCGCCATTTCCGTGCCCTGGTTAATGCAGGTCACGTGTATGTTGCCATGCCGCCGCTATTTCGTATCGACGTAGGTAAAGAGGTGTATTACGCGTTGGATGAAAGCGAAAAACAGGGCATTCTGGACCGCATTGAAGCAGAGAAAAAACGCGGCAAAGTGAATGTTCAGCGCTTTAAAGGTTTGGGTGAGATGAACCCGCTGCAGCTGCGTGAAACGACGATGGACCCTAACACACGCCGTTTAGTGCAACTTACCATAGACGATGACACGTCCATGCTGGAAATGATGGATATGTTACTTGCTAAGAAGCGTTCCGGTGACCGTAAAACCTGGCTGGAAAGCAAAGGCAACATGGCAGAAGTGGTGTCGTAAAGCGAATATCCATCACAGGTATCTTTGAAAACCCGGTTTAATCACCGGGTTTTTTGTTTTTTGAATAGAACCTTCAACCTTTAACCTTCACTTCGTCAATTTCATATCAATATGCGGAATACCATCTTCTAGATACATGGTGGAAGTGGCTTCGAAACCATACTTTTTATAATAGGCAGCGAGATATTCCTGAGCGCCGATTTCAATGCTTAATCCCGGCCATGTTTGCTCGCATACTTCAAGGGCTTTACTGATTAGTTCGTGCCCCAGTCCATTTCCGCGATGACGGGCTACCGTTAATACACGTCCAATACTCACCGAGGGAAAGCTCAATCCCGGCGGCAACAAACGGGCGTAAGCGGCTATCTCATTGTTGGCAAAACCCACAAGATGAATTGTATCGGGATGGATATCTTTTTCATCCAGCTCCGGGTACGGGCAGCTTTGTTCCACCACGAATACATCAACCCGTTCCTTCATTATGTTAAAGAGCTGACGTGTGGATAAGTCTGAAAAATGAATGGCTTGCCATGTAAGCATTACTTTAAACCTGTGAGGAATGTTGCCGTGACTGTAACAGTCTTTACGCGGCGCGTCACCATCATCCAGACCTGTAAACACTGGCGATTTCGCGCTGCTCTGCTAGGTTTTATTGATAATCCTGTCTCGTAATGAACGCGTAAATTCACTGTCAATGAGGCTTTGTTGATGGCGCTAAGCGATATACCGAATGGAAAGTAAAAGATGAGTGATCAGAGTGGGTTTGAAACTGTATTCAGAGACTCCATGGACGGGCTGGCAATTCTTAAAAACGACATTTTTGTCGATTGTAATCAATCAATGCTGAACATCGTCGGCGCAACACGGCCTGAACAATTTGTTGGTCAAACGCCTGCGGAGTTTTCCCCGCCATTTCAACCTGACGGCATGTCATCTGCTGAAAAAGCAGAAATAATGATTAGTCAATGTATCGAATTAGGATGTACCCGCTTCGAGTGGGTGCACATAAAAGTCGATGGTACTGAGTTCTGGGCTGATGTGCTACTGACAAAAATGACGCTGGATGGTGAAGATGTGATTCATACTAGCTGGCGGGATATTTCCGAGAAGAAGTTGCTCGAACTCGAAACGCACAAGCAAAAGCTCACCTTCGAAACCCTGTTTAATGATTCATTAGATGGCTTGTGCCTGTTAACCAAAGAAGCCTACATCGATTGCAATCCGGCCTTTGTCGAGTTGTTTGGTTTCAAGGAGAAAAGCGAAGTTATTGGCATTACGCCCATCGATATTTCTCCTGAATATCAGCCCGATGGTCAAACATCGCTGAACAAAGCGACGGCAATTATCCAAACCGCTTTTTCCGAAGGAAAGATACGTTTTGAATGGATGCATCAGAAGTTAGATGGCACCGAGTTCTGGTGTGAAATTGTATTGTTTAAGATCACGGTTGAAGATCAGGAAGTACTCTATGCGAGTACCCGGGATATTTCAGAGAAGAAGGAACTGGAAATTGCGCTTCAACGGAGCTTCGATGAAGTAAAAACATCAAACCACGAACTGGAAGATATGCTGGGAAACCTGCAGCAGACACAGGAGAAGCTGGTTGAATCGGAAAAAATGGCAAGTTTGGGGTCGTTGGTAGCCGGCGTCGCCCATGAAATTAACACCCCTGTGGGAATCGCGCTAACCGGCACAACACAACTCATGGAGGAAAGCCGGGATATAGCACAGCGGTACGAGGAAGGGGCTATTACGGAAGATGACTTCGAAGAATTTCTTTCAATGGCTAACGAGCTTTCGGAATTGGTGAAGAAGAACCTGCAGCGCACGGCACAGTTAGTGAAAAGCTTTAAGCAGGTTGCTGTAGACCAAACATCGGAAGAAGATCGGGAGATTAACTTTAAGGTGTATTGTGAAGAGGTGATTTCAAGCTTGGCTTCCGTTGTCAGAAAAGGCCAAGCCGAGGTGTCGCTGGATTGCCCCGATGATATTCAAATCATGACCAACCCCGGCTTACTCGCACAAGTGCTAACAAACTTGATTGTTAACTCCATCAATCACGGATTTAGCGAAGGTACTGGCGGCAGCATCTATCTGCAAATTCGTGAGCACGAAGAAGGTGAAATATCGATCTTGTATAAAGATGACGGCAAAGGCATCAGCAAAGAAAATTTGCAGAAAATCTTCGACCCGTTTTTTACCACCAATCGTGGAAAAGGCGGTACGGGGTTAGGGCTTAATATTACTTACAACATTATTACCAGCGCCCTCGGAGGCAGTATCAAATGTACCAGTGTTGAAGGAGAAGGGGTGGAGTTTGCCATTAAATTCCGTGCGAAGAACACAGCTTGTTAGTGAAATGTTACTAAATTTTCGTATATTGAGTACGATAAATGAGTGGCGATGCAAACCGTCGTATAGCATAGTATAAATTCAACATTCTCGTTGAAATTAGAAATATAAAAATTCTAATCAAAATCAAACGGAGAGGGTGACTGTTTAAACGTGCAGTTACTGAGGGAGACAGTAATGGTTCACGATACCAGCTTACCTTTTATCGCTGGCATAGGCTCTTCAGCGGGCGGTATTGAAGCACTTATTGAGCTAGTAAGCAGTATTCCGCCGGAATTAAATGTATCTTTTATCATTGCCCAACACCTGTCGCCTAACCATAAAAGCCAGATGGCAGAAATCCTGTCTAGAGAAACTCCACTCCCCGTCATTGAAATCACCGACGGCTGTTGTGTAGATAAAGGCAAAATCTATATTGCGCCTTCAGGCAATCATATTCGATATCGCAACGGTCATATCTACCTGCAAAATGAACCCGTACAAATTTCACCAAAGCCATCGGTCAATATATTGCTAGAAAGTCTTGCCGATGAAATTGGTGACCATGCCATCGGAATTATTCTCTCCGGAACGGGTAGCGACGGCACGCTCGGATTAAAGGCGGTTAAAAGTGTGGGCGGCTTCACCATTGTGCAAGACCCTGACTCGGCGAAATACGATGGCATGCCTTCATCCGCTATCTCAGCTATGCCCGTAGACAAAATTGTTTCACCGGATGTGATGGCTAACGAAGTGGCGAATTTCGTTAATAATATCAGTGATGACTTTCTTCCAACATCGAATGATGAGCGGGAAAAGTTGCTAAACACTATGTTTGAACTGATTCGCGCAGAAACCAAGATAGATTTTGGATTTTATAAACGCTCAACGCTGTTGCGACGGATTAATCGTCGAGTAATTTACACCAATACGGCAACACTTGAAGCCTATCTTGAGCTCCTCAAAGAGAATAGTGAAGAAATTCATGCACTCTCAAAAGAGCTATTGATATCAGTGACTAATTTCTTCAGAGATAGCACCGCATTCAAAGACATCAAGTACTATATCAGTGAAATAGTCAGAGATAAGAAAAATGAAGATAGCATAAGAATATGGGTGCCGGGCTGTGCTACCGGAGAAGAAGCGTATTCTATCGCTATTTTGTTCATCGACGAATTAAAGAAACAAAATAAAACCTCAGATTTAAGAGTTTTTGCTACCGATATTGATGATCAGGCGTTACAAATTGCCAGAAAAGGGTGTTACAGCGAACATGCTGTTAATGCAGTAGACAACGATATTCTGGAAAAGTACTTTCACTATAGTAGCAACACGTATACCGCTAAGAAGAAGTTGCGAGAGCGCATTACCTTTTCCAGACAAGACATTACCCGTGATCCGCCTTTTCTTCATCTTGATATGGTGACGTTTCGCAACGTCATGATTTATTTCAATGTCGATTTACAGGCCCGCGTACTGTCTATCCTAAGGTATGCACTCAATACCGGTGGGATCCTATTTTTAGGTAAATCCGAATCAATCGGACTGAAAGAGGAGTTGTTCGTGCCTGTAGATCGAAAATCCCGCATATTTAGAGCCAGTTTAGCGACAGAAAAGCCCAGTTTGCCCAGAATGGGGGCACAGATAGAAAGACAGCCTGCAAAACAGGTGAATGCTGTGGATTACAATAAAGCCGCACTGATAGAAGCGGCGTTGGTGCTCGCAAGCCCGTGTATGCTCATCAACGAAAATTTTAAGGTGTTACAAAATCACGGCAACATCAAACCGTTTATTCATATTCCTGATGGTGCACCAGAATCGAACCTGACTAAGCTTATTGCTCATGCTTTTTCGGCAGAACTGGTTGCAGGCGTTGCAAAAGCAAAACGCACAGGGGATAAGGTGAAAGGTCAGTCTCATGCCATTGAAACTGGCTCTGATGATCAATGGTACATGACAATCATGCCCGTTTACGGTATCGAGTCAGAACGTTTTCTGGTGCATTTCTCAAAAGGGAAAAATACCACTGATCATCAATTAAATACCCAAAGCGAAGATGTTGGAGAGTTACTTGCTGCCCGCGAGCAATTGCAAACACTGACAGAAGAAATGGCAGCGTCTGCAGAGGAAATGCAAGCGCTGAATGAAGAAGTGCAGGCCGCCAATGAAGAGTTGCAGGCAAACAACGAAGAGTTGGAAGCCACGAACGAGGAGCTGCACTCCACCAATGAAGAATTGCTTAGCGTAAATGAAGAAAACGCACGCAAGACTTCAGAGCTTTCTATGATCAATATTGAGCTGGAAAGTACCTATAACACGATTGATTTCCCAATTTTTGTTTTCGATACCGAGCTGCGACTTAAACGCAGCAACGATGTGGCGAACCGAAAATATCATCTAAATGTGGGTATTTATAAAAAATCTATCCATGACATGAATCTCCCTGATTATTTCACTGACATAGAAAAGCGTATGCGTGAAACACTCAGCGGTGGCGGGAAAATGAACTTTATCATTCAGCCTGCAATAGACGAAACGTATAACGTGTTTATTACCCCCGTGACTGGTATCGATAATAAATCGAATTGCCTCATATTAGCGCTAATTAACAATTCTGAACTTGCGAAAGCGCACAATCGGGTAGAGAAAAGTCAGGAGCAGTTACTGGCTATTATGAATAACTCGTTGTCGCTGGTGGCATTGAAAGACTCCACCGGTCGCTACGAGTTTGTTAACGCTCGCTTTGAAGAGCTGTTTGGCTTAAATAACGAAGAGGTTATTGGAAAAACCGACAAGCAGTTGTTCGATGAGGCGGTAGCTAGAGATCTGCGCGAGCGCGATTTAGAGACTATGCGAACGCTGTTGCCGCGCAAAACTGTTGACGAAGTATTTGGTCCCAAGGGGAAAGTAATATTAGAAAGCGTGCGCTTTCCGATATTCGATAGCGAAGGGACAATAAAGTCGGTGTGTACTCAGGCGAACGACATTTCCGGTGCGCGGCATGCCAATGAACAACTTAAACTTGCCGGAAAATTATTTGACCGCGCAGGTGAAGCTATTCTTATTACCGACAGCGATGCAAATATTGTTACTGCTAATCAAGCTTTTACCGATTTCCTTGGCTATTCAATCAGTGAGCTTTCTGGATTAAATCCTCGCAAGCTGGCTTCCGGACAGCACTCCGACGGGTTCTTTGAAAACATGTATTTCGCGCTGGAAACCATGGGGTATTGGCAGGGCGAAATTATCAATCGAAGGAAGTCAGGTGAAGAGCTTAGCATGTGGCTAACCATCAATGTGGTGAAAGATGCCAGTGGTAGCGTAGTGAATTACGTCGCCACTTATAGCGATATTAACGAAATAAAAAGCGTGCAGCGCAAAATAGAGTTTCTGGCAACCCACGATGAACTGACCAAATTGCCAAGTCGCAATCTGCTGATGGAACGGTTAGATCTGATGCTCAGCCATGCTCGACGTCAGGAGACGTTATGTGCCGTGTTGTTTTTCGACCTCGATGATTTTAAAAATATCAACGACAGCCTTGGCCATGATATCGGTGATGAGCTACTTCGTCAGGTGGCTAAGCGTTTGCGTAAATGCATTAGGGATACCGATATTCTTGCCCGTATGGGTGGCGATGAATTTGTTGCGGTAGTGAGTGCTGAAGAGCTAAGCGAAATAAAGGACGTGTCTGACCGCATTATCAAGACATTAAGTTCCCCCTTTGAAATTATTGAACACACACTCTTTGTCTCGGCCAGTATGGGTATTGCTATTTATCCCGCCGACGGTGACACGAATTTTGCGTTATTGAAAAATGCCGATACGGCAATGTACCGGGCCAAGGAGCTCGGCCGTAATCAGTATCAATACTTTACTGAACAGATGCGCAGCGATGCTGAAGAAAAGATGCAAATAGAGCAGTCGTTGCGAGATGCTTTAAAAGAAAGCCTGTTTGAAGTGGTTTATCAGCCCAAAGTCGATACAAAAACAGGTAATGTGATCGGTGCCGAAGCATTATTGCGAGGCCACAATGGCGCACTTGAGCTCATATCGCCGAGCACCTTTATTGAAGTCGCTGAGAAAGGGCGGCTTATTGATGAAATAGGGCTGCATGTATTGTCTAAGGTTCTCTCAGACGTACGCAGTTGGCAGGATGATGGGTTAAGTGTTCCCAACATCTCTGTTAATGTTTCTTCGAAACAGCTAAAAAATAATCGCTTTATTACTCAGGCCAAACTGCTGCTGGATGACTTCTGCGTTAAACCGGAAGTGTTTACCATCGAAGTAACTGAAACCGCCTTGATGGAGAAGGTAGAGAAAAGCATCGAAACGCTTAGTATGCTGAGTGATATGGGCATGAGTATTAGCGTAGATGATTTTGGTGTGGGTCAGTCATCACTAACTTATTTACGTAAACTGCCGATAAATGAGTTAAAGATTGATCAAAGCTTTATTCGTGGCATGGTAGAAGAACAAGATGATCGTGCCATTACCAGAACGATTATTCGAATGGGCCATGCGCTGGGTTTAAAAGTGGTTGCCGAGGGGGTGGAGACAGAAGCGCAGTTGCACATTCTGCGACAGGAAAATTGTGATGTTGTACAGGGTTATCACTTCTTCCGTCCTATGCCTGCCAAAGAGTTTCGAGAGTTGATCAAGTCCACAGGATAGTTATGGAACAATGCGAGTTAGAAAAGCTCCACCTATCAGGGCAGATTCAGTCCTTTGGGGCTTTTTTGCGCATTGACCAGTCAACAAATTTGGTTACTCATGTCAGTAAGAATATTTCCCAGTTCTGTGATGTTCCTTTCGAAGATGTACTTGGGAAGTCGATAAGAGAATTACCTTGGTTTCCCTTAGGGGCATTGTCTGATTTGCCGGATGTTCTTGGCTCTCGCTTATTAGATATCAAAAACAATAGGGCAGGGGAGCCGCTGTATTTTCGGGTAATTCGTGCGGACAACGCGATCAATGTAGAAATTGAATTACAGGAGCGGAGTGCTTCTACCTCTCGCTATTCACATCAGGATGCAATCTCATATCGCTCACTTCAGGGAGATTGGACAGAGCAGGATTATTTTAATTATTTAACTACGGTCATTAATCAGTATTTACCGTTTAATCGGGTAATGCTTTATCGATTCGAGAAAAGTTGGATTGGCGAGGTTGTTGCGGAAGCCAGTAAAGATAACCGCACCTTATATCAGGGCCTAAAATTCCCCGCCTCAGACATCCCTGCTATTGCCAGAAGGCTTTATTTTCTCAATCCCTCGCGAATTATTCCTAGTACGAATTCCGAAGCCGTGGATATTGTAAGTCTGGAAGAAAGTGTACCGGATTTAACTTATTCAGATTTACGCAGTGTTTCGCCAGTGCACATAGAATATCTAAGCAATATGCAGGTGCAAGCTTCGCTTTCTATCCCGGTTATTGTATCCGGAGAACTGTGGGGGCTGATTGCCTGCCATCATCCTACATCGTTAAAGGTTGACGTAACGCAGCGAAATGAAACCGAGCGTTTAGTCACTTCTTTCAGCAGTAGCCTTGGAGCCTTTATTGCGGGTGAACGATTGAAGTGGTTAAGAATTGCTGAAGCGGATATCAGCCGTCTTAGTCTAGCCCTTACAGAAGCATATGCAGACGACGATGCCCGTTTAGATATTGTGGCAGAGTCTATCAAAACGATGTTCAGGTGCAAAGGGGTTGCAGTATTTCAGGATGAACGCGTTGAGTTCTGTGGTTTGTCATCCTGGCGGGAATATTTGGACTTATTGAAATATGCAGTTGATAAACATTTACTCGGGAATGTGACTGACATCACCGATATTCGTGAGTATATTGCGCAACCACCAGCGAACTTTCCTATTCGTGGCGCGCTGGTAATACGTCAGAGTTTTGAGCGTTCAGGTATCACGATTATGATTCTGCGTCAGCCTGAAGTCATTACAAACAACTGGGCAGGCAATCCCGACAAGTCGCTGCTCAAAGAAGGTGATAACGGATTAATTAAGCCACGAAGCTCATTTAAAAAGTGGTCTGAAACCTCAGGTGATGAAAGCGCTCCATGGAGTAAGCTGGATGTACTGATGGCGAAGAAAATTCGCGCAGTCATTCTCGGGCTGCGACATCCCACTCTTAGATAACAAAAAGGCCAGGCAAAAGTGCCTGGCCATTGTCTGGTTACTCGAATTATCGATTAAAAACGATAACTCACACTAAAGGTCGCATTACGCGGCAGAATGTAACGTCCATTGGGCGAAGACGGGTTACGCGGGTCACCCTCAGTGAGGCCATCTTCGTCAGTCAGGTTTTGCAGGTTCAACTGCAGTTCCAGGTTTTCAGACAAGAATACATTCAGTCCCAGGTCGATTTGTTTATAACCTTCCAGCACAACCTGATTACCGTTGTCACCGAATCGATCGCCAACCGCAAAAATGTTGGCATAGATCGTAGATTCGATGTCATCGATCATAAAGTCGTAGCTTGGAGTCAAGCGTATCTGCCACCCAGGCTGACGCTGGGCTTCATTGCCGTTATTGTCCGGGCTTTCTGTAATTTCGGTTTGCTGAACCGTGGCGTTGAGCGTAATGGAGAAGCCATTGTTGGCATAATAGGCAGCATCGAATTCTACACCGTAGGCTTCGTTGGTCATGGTTTCTACAGGCGCATTCGGGTAAGCCACAAAGGTGTCGCCTTGCACTTCGTTGAAGAAGCTGGTCAGGTAAACACTGTAGTTCTGTTCCGCTTTTTTATAGCCCAGCTCATACTGTGTCACTTTCTGGATCAAGTCTTCACCTGATGAGAACGCGCCATAGTTGTCGCGGAAGTCATCGAAGTAAGGCATTTTAAAGCCTTCACTGGCCCGGAAAAACACGCCCTGATTTTTTTCAAACTGCCAGTTAGCACCAGCAGTCCAGGCAATGTCGCTTTTGCTGTAGTCTACGGATTTATTTGCCGCACCGTTTAAGCCTTCATCTACAGTGTATTGTACTTCGTGTTTTTCACTGCGTACGCCCACATCAATGGTGAGTTCGTCGGTAAGTTTATAGTCTGCCGCCACATAGAATGCATTGGTAGAACCGTCGCCGGTGCTGGCAATATCATAGTTCCAGGCACAGCTGTCCGCGTTATCGTTACAGTCAATACCGGTTAGCAGTTCGCCGCCGTTACCCACAACATAGTAAGATTGATTACCGATAGACCACCAGTCATCAGAAGAAAAGGAACTGGCAAAATAACCGAAGGTCAGCTCGCCTTTGCCAAAGTCTTTGCTGAAAGTGAGGTCGTTAGTCAGGCCCTCAATTTCTTTTAACACTACCCAGCTACCAAACATCTGAACATCGGTATCACCGTTGTATTCAGCTCCCGTTACAGCACCTGTGGCCGACATGCCATTATCTGCTACGGTTGCCAGTTTCACCGCACCACCTTCCGGCACCATGCCGTAGGTGTTTGCATCACCTTTGGTATAGCCAAACTTATCAGACAACGACCAGCCGTTACCCAGGTCAAGCTGCAGGCTACCGCCCGATACCGAGCCATTCCAACCACGACCATTTCCCAGGTCAACATTCATGGTTTCGCCATCGGGGCCAAATTGGGTTTGCGATTGACGGTTCAGCGTTCCGAGCTGCACATAAGAATTGTCGACACCGTCCACGTTTAGCGGACTAGGCAGATACCAGATGCCGTGATCATCAGTTACACGGGTAAACACAGAGAACTTACCATTATCGAGCTCTTTGGTGATATTTACCGTGAATTGCTTACCGTTTTCCGTATCGAAACCCGTATCGCGAATGCCAGGAGACGAGTAAATATAACCACCGGCCATGAAATAGAGGTCTTCAGCAAGTTCACCACTGATCAGGCCATCTACGCGCTTCAGGTTGTAGTCGGAACCCGTATATTTAATTAAGCCTTCAGTTTCCTCAGAGCCTTCTTTTAGTATGAAATTTGACGTTAAACCGGGCTGACCGTTGGAAAGCACCGAGTTAGGGCCACCGCGAAGGGCATCCATGAATGAAATTGTTTCGTCCATTCTGAACAGTGTGGAGTTTTCCAGGAAGCTCAGTGTAGGAGGAGTAAATACAGGAACACCTTGCAATTGAAGGGTAACGAATGGGGCATCACCACCACCCGGAAAGCCACGAACGAAAATGTTCGCGCCAGACTGACCGCCTGAAGATTCCGCCCACACGCCCGGAACGGCTTTGAAAATATCAGCTGTACTCTTAGGGGCAAGTCGTTTGATATCTTCTTCTGACATATTGGTGATCGCAAAGCTGGTATCTACTTTACGGGTTGGGGTTCCGCCCGGCAGTCCGGTCACAACAATACGTTCAAATTCATTGGTTTCGGTTTGTGTAGTTTCTGTGTCTTCCTGGGCAAAAGCAACGGTGCTTAGGCCGAGTGCGCCAATAATGGCCAGAGACAGTGTGGAAAGGGAGGTTTTCATGCTCAGTGTCCTGTATTTTTTCGTTATTCGTGCAGGTGAATTTCTTCATCCTGTTAACTTATCGCGGTAAAAAGTACGAAAAAATGCAATCGATTGCAAAGGTATTTTTCAAAAAATATTTAAATATTTATCATTGTGTTTACATTGGGGCGCGGTAAGTGGTTAACCGAAAACAAAAAAATCCATGCGAGCAGCTTTTCTCAACGTCATAAGCGCAGGGGATGTGGGCAAGGTAAGGAAAAAAGGCTATAGTCCGGCCATCACTTGTTAACCATGTTCTGCGTTTTGAAATCTGAGCGAAACCTTACATTGTCTGATTTAGCAAAGCTTGCTGGTGTGTCTACATCAACGGCTTCCCGGGCCCTGAATAATAATCCTGTGATTAAATTGGCCACCCGAGAGCGAATTCAGGCATTGGCCAAGGAGCACAATTTCAGTATTAACGCGGCAGCAAGCCGTTTGCGCACGCAGCGAACTAACGTAGTCGCGGTTATCCTTAATCTTATTGAGCATACCGAGCAAAGCATTAACGACCCATTCCTGCTCAAAGTGGTTGGCGATTTAAATCAGGCCCTGAACGACAAAGGCTACGAGCTACTGCTGTCGAATTCCTTTATGGCGAAAGACGATTGGTACAACTACTTTATCAACAGTCGCCGCGCCGACGGGATCATTGTGGTGGGGCAGGCAAAAAGTGAGCAAAAAGCCATTGATGCCGCTAAGGCCGGGGCGCCGCTGGTGGTATGGGGTGACTCAAATACGCAGTCAAATTATCCGATAATCGGCAGCAATAACCGCTTGGGCGGAAAGTTGGCGGCGCAGCATCTCATCGAAAATGGCCATACCCGATTGGTTTTCCTGGGCGATACCGGGCACGCTGAAATGAATGAGCGTTATCAGGGGTATCTTGATGCCCATAAGGCTGCCGGTTTAACCGCTGATCCTACTCTGGTATTTCCCATCGACCTCACAAGCCAAGCGGCTTATAACGCCGTTAATGAGACTATTCTAAAACGGGGCTTACACTTCGACGGTATTGTATCCTGTAGTGACATGGTTGCACTAGGTGCGCTTAAGGCATTGAAAGAGCGGTATATTTCTATTCCCGGTGAAGTGGCGATTGTTGGCTTTGACGATATTGCGATGGCCGAGTTGCTGCACCCCGCGTTAACCACCATTAGGCAGAACACCCGTGATGCAGCCAATAAAATGGTTGAGCAATTACTTAATCAGCTTAATGGTGAGCCCGCATTTTCAGACGTGATTGACATTGAACTCGTGGTTCGCAAATCGTCTGTTTAGTCTAAAATTTTTATCTTTCTGATATTCTTAATATTTCACATCCAATCTCGCTAGGATCGCTAAGTTTTAGAATTGCAAACGATTGCAATGATGTTTTTCACTGGCTAAACTACACTGATATTCAATTTGTTAACGAGAATTAAACAAATGCCACGTTTGCTTGTGATTGCAGCCATTGCGGCCAGCTATTTTGCCTTTGCCATATTACTCAATAGTGTAGGCACCGTGATCCTGCAGTCCATTAACACGTTCGATATTTCTAAGCCCGAGGCAGCAACGCTAGAGGGATACAAAGACTTGACCATCGCCTTTGTTTCTTTTCTGGTGGCGTCTTTTGTACCCCGTTTGGGTTATAAGGTTGCGATGCTGGCTGCACTATTACTGGTTACAGCGGCCTGTTTAATCACGCCTGTTGTTAGCGAGTTCGTTGCTATAAAAGCATTGTTCGCCTGCATTGGCGCTGGCTTTGCGCTGATAAAAGTGTCGGTGTATGCCATGGTAGGGTTGCTGTCGTCTGATACGCGCTCCCATTCCTCGTTGTTAAATACCATTGAGGGAATATTCATGGTGGGGGTGTTAAGCGGTTACTGGATCTTCAGTGCATTTGTCGATCCGCTCAATCCCGGTTCGCCAGTGTGGATGAATGTGTATTACTGGCTCGCCGCGCTGTTAGCGATTAACGTATTGCTGGTTTGTGTCGCCCCAGTGCCTTCAGCCGATGAAAAAGTGCGTGAGCAGTCTGCCGTTGCGGCATTTACCGGCATGTTAAAGCTGGCGTATCAGCCACTGGTTATCATTTTCGTCGTTTCCATTTTTCTTTATGTACTCATTGAGCAGGGCATCGGAAGTTGGTTGCCGACTTTCAACAACGAAGTACTACACCTGCCTGTAGATATTTCGGTGCAAATCACCAGTTTATTCGCCCTCTCTATTGCGGTTGGACGCCTTGCCGCAGGGCAAGTGCTCAGGTTTATAAACTGGTTTCCATTTCTGCTGGGCTGCGCTGTACTCATGGGGGGCTTGATAATCATCACGCTACCAATGGCCGAAGGCCATCAGGCTACCGGCATTACTCAACATAGCGATGCACCGCTGGCTGCTTTCATATTGCCCATGATCGGTTTACTCATGGCGCCGCTGTATCCAATCCTCAACTCGGTCATGTTGAGTGCGCTGGATTCACACAAACAAGCTGCAATGACAGGATTGATTGTTGTGTTTTCAGCCCTGGGTGGCACCACGGGCTCTGTTATTACCGGTTATCTTTTCGAGCACATGGGTGGGCAACACGCCTTTTACATGCAGCTTGTTCCTGTTGTCGGCATTATTGCCGCTATATTTTTGTTTCGTCAGGTCTCTCAAAAAGACCAGACTGCTTCAGCTGTTTAGGAGAGGGTACCTGTGGAAGTTTCTGCGTATCTCGCATCAAGTCACCAATTTTTTTCTAGTGAATTATTCCATCGGGTTCAGATGGCGGGGTTGTTTGCCGATAGCAAAACCTTTGCTGATGCTAAGCCTAAAAGCGACATCACGCTAATTCTTAATGCCTATAAAGAACAGCTACCCGCAGACAACGAAAGTCTGCTTGCGTTTGTAAACATGCATTTCGTTATTCCTACTCCTCCGCAGGAACCTGAAGTGCAATCAGAAGATTTGCAAGCGTATATTACCCGGCTTTGGCCGGCACTTACCCGTAAAGGGGTAACACAAACAGCTGGCTCACTTCTGCCCCTTCCTTGCGATTATCTGGTACCGGGAGGACGTTTCCGGGAAATTTATTATTGGGATAGTTTTTTTACTTCTCTGGGATTAATGCGTTCAGGCTATGAAGCGCAGGTGCAAAGTATGGTTGATAACTTCATTTCTTTGCAGCAGTCGGTGGGGCTTATCCCTAATGGGAGTAGGACCTATTACTCAAGCCGTTCTCAGCCGCCCGTGTTGGCTTTAATGATTTCTCTGCTTGAGAAAAACGGCGTCGAAGCAGGACCGGAAGACCTCAACGGCTATTATTTGCAGGCCCTTATCCGCGAACATCACTTCTGGATGAACGGCGCTGATGAAATTACCGGCTCCGGTGCAATACAGCGAGCAGTGAAGCTACCCGACGGAGAGTTGCTTAACCGTTATTGGGATGACAGTGCGACGCCGCGCCCCGAGTCGTATCGTGAAGATATGGAGTTAGCGCAAGGGCTGTCAGAGTCAGACGCACAAGTGTTTTACCGTAACATTCGGGCGGCGTGCGAATCCGGTTGGGATTTTAGTTCGCGCTGGTTGGCTGATCCGGAATCACTGTTGAGCATTCAAACAACCGACTTAATTCCTGTTGATTTAAATTGTTTGTTGGTGATTTTAGAGCAAACTATCGCTCGGCTCAGTGCACATGTGCATGGTGAAGACGACGAACAAAAGCAGTATTGGCAGCAGAAGGCGCAAGCCCGTACAGACGCCATCAATAAATATTGCTGGCGAGAAGACATGGGAGCCTTTGTCGATTTTAATCATCAACAGATGCAGCCATCGTCAGTTCACGCGTTGAGCACCGTGCTACCATTATTTGCGGGCATCGCCAACAGCGAGCAGGCCGACAAAGTGGCCCAGGCACTGCAAACCCAGTTTTTGCAAAAGGGCGGATTACTGACCTCCGTGAATCAAACTACACAGCAATGGGATGCACCGAACGGCTGGGCACCGTTGCAGTGGTTTGCAGTAGAAGCACTGAAAGCGTATGGAAAAACGGAACTGGCAGAAGAGATTGCCAATCGCTGGCTCGAAACGGTGAATAACTACTATCAGTGTCATCACACTCTTATGGAGAAATACAATGTAGTTAATACCACTGCCAGCGCGAAAGGGGGAGAGTATGAAGTGCAACATGGCTTTGGCTGGACAAATGGGGTGGTTCAGGCGTTTTTCGCAATGCAAAAAGCGACGCAGTGAGTCGCTTTTCATGCACTGAGACTCTTTAACCTTACTACTCTACCACTCCGTTGCCATATCGGGCGTCATTTCATCCCGTTATGCTTTAACCAGCGCCAGTTTTTGCTGATTGAAGCGTTCGGCTTTGTTACGCCCACCTTTCTTCGCGCGATACATCGCATTGTCAGCCCTTTCCAGCACTACGTGCCAATTCAGGTCGTCCGGCTCCATGGCGGCAATGCCCAAACTAATGGAAAGGGGAATGGTGTCTGTGGGGGTAACAAACGGCGCAGCATGAATTGCACGACGCACTCTTTCAGCGACGACTTCAATGTCGTTGATTTGCAGGCCTGAGAACATCAATACGAACTCTTCACCGCCATGGCGAAAATGGTAATCGTATTCCCGAGTGGCGTTTTTTGCCACGCTAGCGATATGTTTCAAAGCATGGTCGCCAATCAAATGGCCGTAGGTGTCGTTTACCTTTTTAAAATAATCGATATCGAAAGTCACAAAAGCAAACGTGGTTTTGTCGCGTTGACAGCAGGCAAACTCCCGGGTGGCAAACTCATTCAGTGCATGACGGTTATACCATCCTGAAAGGGCGTCAGTTCGTGAAAGGTTTCTAAGCGTCGTCTCACGATGCCATGCATGAATAAATATCACCCCAAGCGTAATTCCTGCATCGTATAAGGTGGTGGCCAGCAAGTTTGTTGTTTGCACAATATCATCCCCGAGATACTCCAGTTTTTCCGGGTACGACAACACCATGCCCATATGCACGAGCGTATAAACAATGAATAAGGAAAGCGCGCATCCCGCAGCCCAATATCCTTTTCCCAGTGAAGAGTTTCTAAAACGCCAAAGATGAAAAAGCGAGAGCCCATTTAAGGCCATCATCATTGGCAGAATAGTGAGGAGCCGAAAGGTAACGCTCTCACTCACATGAGGAGCAAACTGAATCAAAAACACCATGGCACAAATAATAGCGATGGTGAGGTAAGCATTTTCATTGCGTGTATGTCGAACAATGCCGCTGAAAATGAATCCGTGGGCGGCAATATACATCACATTAGACAGCACCGGCGATAGCAACCAGGGAAGTGTGAAAAACGTCGATATAAGAATTGAGAGATTACAGCTAAAGAACAGAACACCGGCAATAGCCCAATCGCACATCGCTTTGTTCGTTTTATTTGTGATGTACAGCGACACCAAGGCGGCAGCCGTCATCGCACTGAACATTACAGTGCTGATTGTCAGAGTTAACAAATCCATTTGATATCCAAAGTGATGGGAAGCGTATCGGACTCCGTGATACAGGGTTGATAATCTGATGCATAACCCGATGCAATTCAATATCAATGCGATGAATGGGTAATGATTTGTGAAAAAAACAGGTATTGTAGATATCAACTAAAGTTTTTATTAAGCGGAGCCGGAATTTATGGCCAGTCAACGCGCAGTTAACAAAAACACCCGTGCTATTTTGTTTGATCACGACGGCACCCTCATCGATTCTGAACAGGTGCATTTTGCACTCTGGCAAAGTGTGCTTCGCGACTACGGAGTAGACATATCAGAGGCGTTTTATGCAGATGTCATGGCGGGAATTCCTGTTGCACAAAATGCCGTTGATGCGGTAAAGGCATTTTCGCTGAGCGTTTCACCGGAGCAATTGGCCGCTATTAAGCATGCGCGTACCAATGCGTATCTCGCTAAACAACCCTTCCCGTTAATGCCTCACGCCGTCGACACCATCAAGAAGTGTTATCAAAGTGGTTACCAACTGGCTATCGTCACGGGTGGAAGTCGTCAATCGGTGGAGCGTACGCTGGACGCCCGGGGTATTCGGCATATGATTTCAGTTACGGTAACGGTTGAGGATGTCGAGCACAGTAAACCCGCTCCGGATTGCTACCTTAAAGCCATGAAAATGCTGGGCCGAAAACCCCAAGAATGTGTTGCCGTAGAAGATACTGAACATGGTATGCGTTCGGCGTTAGCCGCAGGAGCCGGTTGCGTGGTTATTCCTACTAGCCATTCTGCGCAGCACGATTTCTCTGGCGCTACGGCACAATATCCGTCCTTGCAAGCCTGGTGGATGATGGAACGCTAGGCAGTTTAGTCATTGGTAGCATTGAATTCGTTGGCGAATTCTTAAAAAATACGATGAGCTTTGATAATTAAAAAGGCGAATTTCTTGCGCATAATACGTGGTCTGGTCATTCTTTTTTTGCTTTGTTTGTTGGCGCTGACAAGCATCGTGGTATTGATGGTCGAAACTGAACCTAAAGTTGATGTTAAAGCGGCGGAGCAGGTTGCTGATGCCGACACCGTTCATGACTTATTAGCGCAACTGGAATCCAGTGTGACAGACCGGCACCAGGCCCACACGATTACCATAAACACGCAACAACTGGATGCTATAGTCGGGTTTCTTCAACGCGCGACAGCCGGTTTTAGAGGGAAAGTGTCGGTTACGCCAGACGCAACACGGGTGCAAGCCAGTATTGCCATACCTGTTGAATTGTTCGACGGTTATCTGAATATTGATGCTACGTTGTTGCCAGCCAATGCCTTTGTGCTGGAGCAAGTGAAGGTGGGCGATCTCTACATTCCCGGCGGCATGGCCGTAGGCCTCACTGAATGGCTTGTTAACCGTTGGACGCAAAGCAATATTGCTACGCAGGCTCGCGAGCAAATAGAAAAAGTCAGCATGAGCAATGAAGAAGTCATGGTGTCGTTGCGCCCTATGGACGGCTTTCTGCGTCAGCTGAATGAAGTGAAAAATGGTCTGTCGGTGGATCAGGACGACGAACTTCGGGATATGACGGCTTACTATCTTCAGTACATTGCCTGGCAAGATATTACTTTGGCCGACACGCCGCAACCGGCAATCGATTTTATCCGTCTGACAATGAAGCGCGCAGCACAGCGCAGTTCGCCAGAAGATGCCGCCGAACATAATAAAGCGGCTATTCTGGCGTTAGCGATTTTTATCGGCCATCACCGGGTAGCGAATTTTGTCGGTGATGTACAACCCGACGCGGAAAAAGCGTTAAAACCATTAACGCCACCATTGCTCCGCGGCAGGAACGATCTCGCCCGACATTTTCTTATCTCGGCAGCGCTTAAAATTCTCAGTGAGCAGGGTGTCACGCTGGCCATTGGTGAATTCAAAGAGTTAATGGACCGCGCCATTGGCGGCAGTGGTTATTCGTTTGTTGATCTAAGTGCAGATATGGCTGGCGTCGAATTTGCGGAGGTTGCTACATCGCCCAAGCATGCCCAGGAAGTGCAGAAAATGTTGTCTCAGATGCACGATGATAGCGTGATTATGCCGCCCATAGATGGGTTAGCAGAAGGGT
>Ga0208204_100124_pt1 | contig 33744 bp, 33 predicted proteins | sample DeeseametaMP2252_FD_184173 | JGI IMG/M metagenome (GOLD analysis project Ga0208204, IMG submission 184173) | Marine microbial communities from the Deep Pacific Ocean - MP2252 (SPAdes) | ecosystem: Environmental > Aquatic > Marine > Oceanic | place: West of El Salvador, Pacific Ocean | collected...
TCTAAAATACAAACCTGAATAACATTCTTTGCTAAATCCAGGGCAATTACGTTATCTTGATACATGTATGGACTCCGGTTTTTTTGTGGAAGAAATAACCTATCCTCCTTTGGGGGAGGAGTCCATATATCGGCCTCCGAGCCGGGAGCTCCTCAGCAGACTGACTACCTGCAACAATCTTATTGAGTGAGTAACACTTTTTAGGAGATCCCGGATAGTTTCTACTAAACTTCCGGGACGACGGGGTTTAGCTAACGGATAGATGCATTCGCATCTTCGGGTATGACGGGGTTATATTAATCCTGCTCGGTTTCATCCTCGTCCTGCTCCTCGTATTCCACGTCTTCCAGCGGGATGACTTCACTGCTGCTGTAACTTAAGCTCACCGGTGCAGAGTAGTTAGGTACGTCATCATAGCTGAAAACTGAATAGAACTTAGCAATATTAGGGTTACCAAAATTGTCGTAAGTATAGTTATCCGGCCCGGCATACAGCTTTACGCCATCCAAAGGAGACTTGGGCGGATGGAACCTGTTACGCACCACAAAACTCCCGACAAAATCATCGTGTTCCGGATTCTTCCAGGTAAGTTTTACCTGCTTGTTTTCTACCGTGGCATCAAATTCTGCAGGAGCAGGTAAGGTTGTTTTTCGGCGCTGGATATATTTGATCACCAGTTGGCAGACTAAACTGCTGCTTTCATTATGCCAGTCCACCAGCGCATTATGCTGAGGCGAAGAAGCCGTGGCCCGAATGATAAAATGGAAAGGCTGATTGTCGGCGTATAAAGCTTCGAGGTGGGTTTTACAAAAACTGTCGAAGATAAAATGATGGGTATTGCGCTCTTTTAACTGCGCGTTACTCACCTCATAGCCGATAAATTCGATTTTTTGTCGGGCTTTCACACTGCTGTAGTCCAGGGCCTCAAGACCAGCCAGTTCAATGGTAAAGCGAATGTCCTTGTGCGTATCCATGGCACTTTTACTTTGCATTACCAGGTAAGCTTCGGTGATCACAGTGCGATCCGGTGGTGGCAGGTTTTCTGGCATAAAGGCCATTTGCCCGTAAACAATCTCACCCTGTTCATCAAAGCCTGAGCGCAGTTCACCGTTAATGACCTGATCACGATAAATAGTATGCAGCGCGTTAGGCTTAAGTTCCAGGCGGTTGGTAGGCAGGGTATAAATTAGCTCCATATTCGGCCGGTAATGGATGCCTGCACCAAACTTACCGTAACCTATATCAAACTGCATCATTTGCGAGTCGGCACCAACCGGCAGTTTTTTAGGGCCTTCAATGCGCAGCAGTAAACGTCCGCCGTTGATGGAGCGCTTAATAATGTGTCGCTCTGCGACGTTTAATACCCATTCTGACCAGATACCCTGTGTTAGCTTGTCAGACGCGACAGACTGCCCAAAGGTTTGCACCGGTGTGGCCTGATGGATCTGATTAAAATCAGTGATGTCGGCAATTTCATCACCATCGAGCACGGAAACCGTCCACTCGCCAAAGTTCTCGACTTTAGCATTCACCCGGTTCATCGGGTAGAGCGAAAAACGCGCGGCTTTTATCCGCGCGCCTTCCGGTAAACTGTCGAGGTTAAACTCAATCACGCCATAGCAAATACCGCGACGTTTATTAACGCCTACAAACAGCGAGTTATAGCCAAAATGATCGCGATTTTTCTCAATGGTGTACTGCCCCACGTAGCCCACATTCTGCCGGGCCGGGAACAAGCCGCGAAAATACTCGTCGCGAGAAAGTTTGGTGCGCAGTTTGATTTCCGGACTGAAGGGCGACTTAATACCAGAAATGCGATCAACAGCTCGGATATTGTAGTAATACTTGTGACCACTCTTGAGCTGTACATCGGTAAACGTAAGCTGGCGGGTGCGGGCAATCAGATTGGCTTCGGTACAGGGGCTTTTCACCGACTCGGCGCGGTAAATCTCAAAGTAGATATCATCTGAAACCGCGTAATCCCAGCTCAGCGTAACCGTGTATACATCCACTTCAGACACGGTAAAGTTATCAACTCTGGCCGGTGCCGACGGGGAATAATTAATGGCTTCCGACAGGGCATATTTTACCGCAGGAATATTCTCGTCCACGCTTTGCGACATATTGGTGAGGTAATCCGGAATATTACGCGTCCCCACTTCCACGACCGAGGCGAGGATCCCCAACGAATAATAGTACTCGCGGCCACTGCCGTGGATCAGATTAGCCGGTGGCTTACCCCGGTGAATCCCATATTTACGTCCGGTAACTTTATGAATTTCCTTATTCATATTCGCGCACAGTACGTTTAGATCGGTGCCTTCTATTTCTGACTCATGATTAAACTTATGCGCCGGGAAGAACACGTTACCCTGCGAGTGGTAATCCAGCGCAATGGTAATATTAGGATGCGACAGCACGAAATCGCGGATCGCTGCCGTTTCCGGCTCAGAAAACGCCTCCGGCCCCGAATAAGTATTCAGGCTGGTATCAGTTGCGCGCTTAAAGCGCACCGCAAAGTTACGGTTAAGATCGACCCCAAAGGTACCATCACCGTTATCCCGCCGATTTTTACGCCAGAATGAAAAATGGGTGCGCGAATACTCAAACCCATCCGGGTTTAAACAGGGCACCATATACAAGGTATTACGGGTAAGAATTTGCTTCAGCGTCGGATCGCTGCGGTAATTATCAATAATGTGCTCAATCAGCTTAATGCCGAGTTCATTGCCGATCCATTCACGCGCATGAATAGTGCCGGTGTAGAGCAGCGCGGGTTTATTATCGGCAAATTCCACATCCAGTGAGACGGTCACCAGCATGATTGGCCGGCCTTCCCAGGTCGTTCCGATAGACTGCAGACGTATAACGTGCGGATGCTCGCCCATCACTTTTTCAAGGTACTCAACGGTTTGAGGGTAGGACGTATATTGCTTTTTCATACTGCGTTCACCAGATGTTGATTATGCCGGAGCAAAGTGTTGTGTCTGGCCGGTAAACTCACCCCAGTGAGACACAATAAGGTCGCGTTTTTTCTCGCGCAGATTCTTCACCTGCATCAACTGCTCAGGGTCCTGAGTTAATGCCAGGGATAAGCCTTCCACCCCAAGAGTGGTAAAGATATCGGTGATCATTTTGGGACCCACGCCTTTAATACCGGCCAGAAACGCTTCAAGCTGGGCCTTGCTGTAGCTTACCTGGGGGGCTTGCAGGATATCGGTATCGTCTTGTTGTGCGTCTTCCAGACCAATTTCCTGATGCTCCAGATGTAAATCCGGGATAGGGCGGCTTAACGTTTGTGGCGTATAGTTATCCTGAAAATTCCAGTACTCACTGGGCCATTCCTCACCATCGCGTAATTCCACCGGCAGCAGCGGATATTGCTCGCGGGACACCCCGGCCAAGCTATCGGCACAGTCGTAGCTTGGCGTGTACTCACCAAAGGTGATATGCCGCATAGTGCGTAGCAGTGATGAACGAATTTTGCCGAGCTCTTCCCAATTAAACAGTGGAATATAAGGCTTTTTAAAGGTGTCTTCGGCGAGCATCCACATAATGTACTGACCAATCCAGTCACGCACGTAAGGGAAGGCCGCAAACGCAGTAGCGCATTCTAAGATACGGAACCTGCCATCTGTCCCCAGCGCAATATCACAGGCCCAGTATTCCGCCTGAGCCGCCTGGGAGGCACGCACGGCAATATCCAGCGCTTCTTTAGGTACATCCAGATAATCCATCGAGCCGCCCTGACTGGTATTGGTTAACCAGTGCCCGGCAGGTGGACGACGCCAGAAAGCACAAATGGGCTTATGTCCCACCAGCATCACCCGGATATCGGCCGCCATGGGCACAAATTCCTGCACATAAACCGGGTAGTATTTTTTCTGGCCAATAAGGGCCTGAGCTTCCTTAAAGCTATCGACTTTGTGCACAAAGTAGCCGCCATAGTTAGACGGTCCGTAAGACTTCTTAATGATCTTCGGATAGCTGGTGGACTGTAAAAAATCCAACGCCTCATCTTTTTCATAAAAGATATGCGTAGTGGGAATAGGCAAATCGTGTTTGCGACAAAAATGGGTCACATTTTCTTTGGATTTATTAGCAAACTGGGTATCCAGTGACGGCACAAAACGCACACCCGGCAATTGGCGGGCAATGTCACGAAATGTTTCATAAGCAGTAGCCGGTACGTTGCCAATCAGCACCTGGATACCTTTTTGCTTTACTTCACGAATAAAGCGGGCTTTATCATTGCCCCAGTGATAGGTCACACTTTCAATGGGATCAGGCCAGCCTTTGAAATTTGATTTGTCAAAAAAACGCAGCACGTGATCAAGATATAAAAAACCAATTTTAGGCAAGGGTTGGGCAGGGGTTACGGGCTTGGTCATGGCTAGGCACTCAATAATTCGATTACGGTTTGTTTAGACTGATTGTGGTGATGTGCTTTGGCTTTTTTCTCAATAAGACTCACCACTTTTTCAATTTTAAGGTCGTTAAAATTAAGCCCCATGGCTTCCTGCTCCGGCGTGGCAAAGGCCGGTATACCATTGACTTCCAGCACCACATATTCTTCCTGCTCACGGTCGTAGATGATATCCACGCCAGCAATCTCCAGGCCGGTCACTTTGGCTGCTTTAATGGCAATATTGACAAGTTCGTCATTGGGTTCGCGCACAATCACCTTTCCGCCACTGGTAACATTGGTTTTCCAGTCATCAGCGGGGGCCTGGCGGCCGTAACAACCAACGTACTCACCGTCGACAATATCAATGCGATAATCAGTCATGTCGTAATTAACAAACCGTTCAATATAAAAATGCTGGATGTTGGTTTGATCCAGAAATGGCAGCAACATATCCAGTGAACGCTCATCCTCAATTTTTACGATCCCCATGCCACCCCAGCCATCGGTAGGCTTGTACACCAGGCGGCCGCCCCATTCGCGGATGGTATTTTTAAGGATTTGCTTTTCATTGCGATTGCACAACCGGTAATCGGGGGTGCGCAGCCCGGCACGAGCTAAACGCTGAGAGGTACGAAACTTATCTTCAGATAACGCAAAGGAAGCGAAGTTATTGAGGCAGGGTATGCTTTCATCCAGCACCTGATATAAGTACACCTGATATTGCGATTGCTGGCCTGCGTTATAAGAGAAGAAAGCGTCCAGCTCATCCATGGCCACGTTATTACACATAATATGACCGGCTTTTGCATAAGCATTAGCCAGGTTGAGATCGGTAATAACCGCCACATCCCGCTCCCGCAACAGATTAATAATTTTGGACTGGATGACATCGCCGCCACCGTTTTTGTACATCCACATTCCAGCTGTATACATCGACACCTTGATACCTTTTGCATTGAAAATTTAAAGAACAACAGGCCTTACCCCCCGCCTGCTTAATGGCTCAGAAGACATCTTGTGTCGTGATTTTCATTCAGGCACCTCCGTGAGCGGGGCCTAGTTAACGCATCCTTTATGACAAGATGATGACGACTTTTTAACCAACACAAATTGTTCAAAAAAGTGTCATCCCCCGTTCACCTGTGGCCTATAAAAATGCGCCAGCTAAATTATGAGGATGCCCTATGTCTGTTGATTTTGCCGAGCTGGCCACACTGATAAATCTCAACTCTCACAGTCACAACAAAGCAGGAATTGATGCCAATGCGGCGATTTTCGGTAGCTGGATGGAAGCTCTGGGTTATGCCACCAACACCTATCATCGCGAAACCATCGGCAATCATGTGCACTTTTGCTCAACACGCCACCACGGGCCGCGGGTGTTATTGCTGGGACATTTGGATACCGTATTTCCGCCAGGTACTTTTACCGACTTTAGTCAGGATGACGAATGGGTATACGGGCCCGGCGTGTGCGATATGAAAGGCGGAAACTACGTGGCCTTGTGTGCCCTACGAAATATACATGCGCAGCAAGGTAAACTGGGCAATATTGATATGTTGCTGGTCAGCGATGAAGAAACCGGTAGCGAAGACAGCAAAACCCTTACGGCTAAACTGGCAGCAGAGTATGACATTGCCCTGGTGTTTGAAGCCGCGGGTAAAAATAATGAAGTCGTTATTGCCCGCAAAGGTATTGCGACCTACTTTATCGATATCACAGGGAAGGGCGCACATGCGGGTAATCATTACCGTGAGGGCGTCAATGCCAATCTGGCTGCCGCTCATCTGACTATTTACCTGACCTCACTTACCAGCCTGGAGAAAGGTACCACGGTGAACGTAGGAAAAATCAAAGGCGGTCTGAGCGCCAATACCATCTCTCCGCAGGCACAACTGGTGGTGGAAGCGCGCTTTACCGGTAATGATGAAAAACTACGCATCCTTACTGCTTTTGAACACCTTGCGAAACATAACCCTGTCGCAGACAGCCACCTTACTGTCACCGGCGGCCTGCAACGGGATGTTATGCAGCCCTGTGCCGAACAACAGCAGTTATTGCGCCAGATAGAAGAAATACTGGGTTATCCGCTGACCGTTGAACAGCGTGGCGGCGTAAGTGACGCTAACGTAACCGCCGGCGCCGGGGTGGCCACCCTGGATGGTTTTGGTCCGTTTGGTGATGGCGATCATACGATTAATGAACGCGCCAGCAAGGCGAGTTTTCATCAGCGTGTTAACGAAGTCACGAAAATTCTGGCGGCGTTTAATCAGCCTCGATAAAGGCTTGTAAGCGCGCGACGGCGATTTGTACCAACCGCTGACGGGCCTCTTTCGCAGACCAGGCAGAATGCGGCGTGATCAACAGGTTGGGCAAATTAAGCTGCAACAGAGGGTGATCTGCCGGTGGCGGCTCAACGGATAAAGTATCAAGCGCAGCGCCAGCAATCTGCCCCTCATTTAACGCTGTTACCAGTGCCGCTTCATCAATAAGACCACCACGTGCGGTGTTGATAAGCAAAGCCGATGGTTTCATTAAGGCCAGTCGTTCGGCGTTGATCAGCTTGTCGGTTTGCGGACTCAACTGGCAGTGCAAACTCACTACGTCCGCTTCAGGGAGTAAATCATCCAGCGCTCTGCGCTCAGCAGAGATCGTTCCCGGCCTGGCCGCAACCGAGACATTCATCCCAAACGCCCGGGCCAGCTCCGCAAAGCGCTGACCCAACGTGCCATAACCTACAATAATCAGGTGTTTACCGGCCAATTCAATAACCGGGTTGTCCAGCAAACAGAAAAAAGGCGAGCGTGACCAGTCTCCCTGTTTTACCTGCAGCGTGGTAGGCGTGAACGAGGTGGCCAGATTCAACAACAGCATCATGGCGTGCTGAGCAACAGAATCGGTGCCATAGCCGTCGACATTATTCACCGTAATACCGCGTTGCTGGCAGTATTCGGTATCTACATTATTCGTACCGGTTGCCAGCACGCCCACGTAACGCAATTTTTCAGCCTGACCTAATGCTTCGGCATTGAGGACCACTTTATTCACCAGCACAATATCAGCATCGCGAATACGTTCACAAACCTGCTCAGGCGTGGTGGTAGGGTAACGGCTAAAAGTTACCGGTAATGATTCAAATTCATTAAGGGTGAGATCGGTACCCAACGAATCGCTATCGAGCACAACCGCCCGCATTATAACGACTCGATAATGCGTTCAAGAGCGGTTCTGGTGCGGGCCGGTACAGGTACAACACGGCCGGTGGAACGGTCGACAAAGACATGCACAAACTGACCATGGGCTACCCGGCGCTCATTGGTACCGGCGTAAATTGACACCCCGTAGGTAACCGAACTGCGGCCAATCTTAGCGACCCGCACGCCCACATCCACGTCTTCCGGATAAGCAACCTGGGAGATAAACTGACATTGCGAGCTCACAACATGGGCCACTACCGGACTGGTGCGAAAGTCCATGCCTGCTTCATCACATAAAAAACGGTTTACCGCAGTATCAAAGAAACTGTAGAACACTACGTTATTCACATTGCCGTAAATATCATTATCCTGCCAGCGGGTTGGCAAGGTCACCTGGTAAGGGTAATCGCTGAGGGACGGGGTAATATCCGTCATAATACTCTTTCATCCTTTATTGACTGACTGGCAACGAAGACACAATGTCCGCCACGAAAATTATAACACTACGCCATTTATAGTTGAGTTTAAACCACGTTTACGCCCGGGTTTGCCCTTGTCCGAGTACCACAAACTTTTCGGTGGTCAGGGATTCAGCCCCCATGGGGCCATAGGCATGTAATTTACTGGTCGAGATACCAATTTCAGCACCCAGCCCCAGTTCTCCGCCATCGGAAAACCGCGAGGACGCATTCACCATCACCACGGCAGAATTAATATCCCGGATAAACGCATTGGCCGTAGTGTAGTTTTGCGTAGCAATCACTTCGGTATGGCCGGAGCCGTACTCGGTGATATGTGCAACGGCATCATCGTAACTATCCACTACCCGCACGGCAATTTCCATAGCCAGGTATTCGGCCTGCCAGTCGGCGTGGGTGGCTGATACTGCCTCGGCAAAATGGCCAATCGACGAGTCGCAGGCGTGGATCATGGTGTTATGTTGTTTGAGCATGGCGGCCGCCCGGGGCAGAAACGTATCGGCCACCGCGCGATGCACTAAACAGGTTTCCAGCGCGTTACACACGCCGGTACGCTGGGTTTTGCCGTTTTCCAGCAGCCCCAGGGCCTGCTCAAGGTCGGCGTCTTTGTCGACGTACAAATGGCAAACCCCTTTGTAGTGCTGAATCACCGGGATCTGGCTGCGCTCGCTAACGTATTCAATTAAGCCTTCACCACCGCGGGGAATGATCAGGTCGATATACTCTTTTAAGGTCATGAGTTTATTCATGATCTCGCGATTCGGGTCGGGGATCACCGTAACCGCTGCCGTATCGATATCAAATTCGCGCAGCACATGGTGAATACAGGCAGCCAGCGCCAGATTAGAGTGCAGCGCTTCCTTACCGCCACGCAGGATCACCGCATTGCCCGCTTTGAAACACAACGCCGCAGCATCAATGGTGACATTGGGACGCGATTCGTAAATCATCGCAATCACGCCCAGTGGAATACGCATTTTGCCGACCTGAATACCACTGGCCATGGTTTTAAGCGCTTTGATTTCGCCCACCGGATCGGTTTGATTGGCAATTGAGGCTACTGCACTGGCAATTCCCATAACCCGCTCTTCAGTAAGGGTTAAGCGGTCAACCATGGCAGCATCCAGCCCTACCGATTTAGCATGTTCCAGGTCGAGTTGGTTGGCGCTTAAGATGTTACTCACCTGACTCACCAGGTGCTTGCTGATGGCCATTAAAACCGCGCGTTTTTGCTCGCCACTTAAACGGGCAACTTGTCTGGCGGCCACTTTTGCCTCACTGGCGGCTTTGCGAATTGAAAAACTCATACCGACTCCCTTTGCTTAACGGATCAGTTAATTGTAGCAGTGCTGCGGCGCAGTCATTAGCAGTACGCCGCACAATCCCTCAGGGCTTAAATAGCACCAGATCATCCCGATGGACAACCACTTCGCCACTGTCATACCCCAGGATAGTATTGATCTGTGCGCTCTTAGCGCCTTTGATTTGCCGCAACTCCTGCGCGCCATACAGCGCAATCCCTTTAGCAAGCACCTGTTTACCGCAGTAAATCTCGATCGCGTCGCCAGGACTAAAGTGACCACTTACTTCTACCACACCTGAGGGAAGTAATGATGCACCTTTATTGACTAAGGCCTTTTTAGCACCCTCATCTACCTCAACGCGTCCGCGGGTTTTTAACGTGTGTTCGAGCCATAAACGGCGAGCAGTTTTCTGCGACTGCTGTGCTTTAAACAGCGTGCCCGGTAGTTGTCCTTCGTGCAAGGCATCAAAAACCGTTCCATTGCGGCCGTTAACAATCAGCGTCTGAATACCACTGCGGGTGCATTTGTCCGCGGCTTCAATTTTGGTTCGCATTCCGCCGGTACCCACTGACGTACCAGCGCCGCCAGCAATGGCATATATATCCGGGGTAATGTGGTCTACTTCGGGAATGAGCGTCGCGTCGGGATTTTTACGCGGGTCTGCACTGTACAGGCCATCAATGTCGGAGCAAATGATCAGCGTATCGGCGCCCGCCACCAGCGCGGTGTAGGCAGCCAGATTGTCGTTATCACCTACTTTCAGTTCATTGACTGCCACGGTGTCGTTTTCATTAACGATGGGCAGGGCCTGATGGTTGAGTAATTCGCGGATGGTATTTTTGATGTTTACATAGCGCGTGCGGTCGTGCAGATCGTCATAGGTCAGCAGCACCTGAGCACAGGGAAAATCAAAAAAACGCTGCCAGTTTGCCATCATATCAATCTGACCAATGGCCGCCATAGCCTGCTTTTCGGCGATGGATGCCACGTGATTAACCGGAATTTTGGCTCTTCCGGCGGCAACACTGCCTGAAGACACCAAAATCACTTCTTTACCCGCTTCACGGCTGGCATTGATAAATCGCGCTATGGGAAGTAAGTACCGGCCACTGCATCGCTGTCCGTCTGGCGCAATCAGAGCGCTTCCTATCTTGATAACAGCGCGTTGCCAGGAAAATGTACTCATCTGGAGAAATCGATAGATAAACGGGGTGTTAAGAATATTACAACGCGCCCGCAAAACAAACAAAAACCATGAATATCTTGCCTTGTGAAGCTGTGTTTGCGTTCAGCTTTTGGCTATTTACGGTCAGTTGCTGGCAAATTTCACCGTATTAGAATTAAACTATGTGTCTTCTAATAAATATAGGTGACGATGCGTTAAGGAATTCCTTCTCGTCAATCTGAACCATTTTCCACTTAACGACGAAGGAATACCTATGAGTAAGCGTATGCCGAAGTTAGTTTGGTTGATGCCAGTGCTGTCGATTATGTCAGCTACGCCAGCTTTTGCGGATGGTGCAATCAAGCAAACCAAAGGTGATTTTGAGGATAAGTTCCGCCAGTTGGAAGAAGTGTTACCCACGCCAAACGTTTATCGTAACGCCGCGGGTGAACCAGGCCACCAGTACTGGCAACAACAAGTTGACTACGATATTGATGTAACGCTGGACGAAGAAAAGCGTCGTATTGATGCCAGCGAAGAAATTGTTTATCACAACAATGCGCCGGATACGCTGAAATACCTGTGGATCCAACTGGACCAGAACAAATTCCGTGACGACTCCATGTCGGCACTGACCACCACTTTTGGTGGTATTGGTAACCGTGGGCCAGCAACTTCTGCCGCCTCTGGCAGCTCACCAGCCAAATTATCCATGGGCGCCATTCGTCGCCAGCAGTTTGTTGACGACAACGAACTGGGCTACCAAATCAAGAAAGTCACCGATGGCCGTGGTAAGCCACTGCACTACGTGATTGTTGGCACCCTGATGCGTGTTGATCTGGCTGAGCCATTAAAGCCGGGCAAGAAAACCGAACTGAACATCGACTTTGGCTACAACATTGTTGAAGAAGATGCGGTATCAGCGCGTTCTGGTTACGAGCACTTCCCGGATGACGAACGTGAAGGCGGTAACGATATTTTCCTGCTGGCTCAATGGTTCCCGCGTCTGGCGGCCTACACCGATTACGAAGCCTGGACTAACAAAGAATTTATCGGTCGCGGTGAATTTACCCTGGAATTCGGTGATTACGAAGTCTCCATGACCGTACCGGCTGACCACATCGTCTCTTCTACCGGTGTGCTGCAAAACCCCAGAGATGTGCTGACCAGCGAACAGCGCGATCGTCTGGAAGAAGCCGAAGATGCTGATCGTCCTGTCTTTATCGTTACACCAGAAGAAGCATTGGAGAACGAAAAAGAAGGCACCAGCGACACCAAAACCTGGCACTTCAAAGCTGACAACGTACGTGACTTTGCCTGGGCTTCTTCACGTAAGTTTATGTGGGATGCCAAAGGCGTTAAGCAGGGCGGTCCGCAGAAACACGTAATGGCGATGTCGTTCTGGCCAAAAGAAGGTGGCGATCTGTGGAAGAAATATTCTACTGAGTCCATCGTACATACGCTGGAAGTGTACAACCGCTTTACCTTTAACTACCCGTACCCAACAGCGCAGTCGGTAAATGGTCCGGTTGGCGGCATGGAATACCCCATGATCACCTTTAACGGCCCGCGTACTGAATTGCAGGACGACGGCTCACGCACATACTCACTGGCTGAAAAACGCTTCCTGATCGGCGTGGTTATTCACGAGGTGGGGCATACTTACTTCCCGATGATCGTTAACTCTGATGAACGTCAGTGGACCTGGATGGACGAAGGCTTAAACAGCTTCCTCGACGGCGTTGCCGGTCGTGAATGGGATCCGGACATTCCATGGGGTGTTGAACCGCGCGACGTAACAGGTTACATGAAGTCACAAACTCAGGTACCGATCATGACTCAGTCTGATTCAGTACTGCGTTTAGGCCCGAATGCGTATACTAAGCCAGCGGTGGCCCTGAACATTCTGCGCGAAACCATCCTGGGCCGTGAGCTGTTTGACTTTGCGTTTAAAGAATACGCCCAGCGCTGGATGTTTAAGCGTCCTACGCCATCTGATTTCTTCCGCACCATGGAAGAAGCGTCAGGCGTTGATCTGGACTGGTTCTGGCGTGGCTGGTTTTACACCACGGATCACGTAGATATTTCACTGGACAAAGTGTACAAGCTGCGCCTGGATACTGAAGATCCGGATATCGACTATGCCCGTGAGCGTCAGTTCGAAAAAGACAAGCCGATGTCGCTGACCGTTGAACGTAACCAGGAAGAAGGCCGTAAACTGTGGGTAGAACGTTTCCCCGACATCACCGACTTCTACGACGAAAACGATCAGTTTACGGTGACCAACAAAGAGCGTAATAAGTACCAAAGCTGGCTGAAGAAGCTTGAGCCGTGGGAACGTAAAGCCTTTGAACGTGCTATCGAAGAAGACAAAAACTACTACGTGATGGAATTTTCTAACGTGGGCGGTCTGGTTATGCCAATTATCCTGGAAATGACCTTTGCCGACGGTAGCAAGGAAATGCTGCGTATTCCGGCTGAAATCTGGCGTCGTACCCCCAAGGCTGTTAGCAAGCTGGTGGTGACCGACAAAGATAAAGAGCTGGTAAGCGTAACCGTAGATCCGCGCTGGGAAACGGCTGACGTTGATGTGGAAAACAACCACTACCCGCGTCAAATCATTCCTTCGCGCATTGAAGCTTACAAGTCTAGTTCAACCAAAACAGGGGCTCGTCGCGATATCATGCAGGATATCAAAACTGAGCTGAAGACTGACGACGAAGACGAAGACGGTGAGAAGAAAGAAGGTGATGACAACTAAACTCAATCGAGTAAAAAGTGTCATGCAGGCAGGGCTTTATGCCCTGCTGTTCTTTGTGGCCTGTGGTCAGGCTGTGGCACATCAGCAAAAAATCGCTATCACAACGGTGTTGTTTAATCCGCGCACTGAGAATATTGAAATTATGCACCGGTTTAACCTGCATGATGCAGAGCACGCCGTTAAAGCGCTGTTTAAGAAAACCGCCGATATTCTGGATGACAAGGAAACCCAAACCCAGTTTGCCCGTTACGTAGCCAATCGCTTTGTGCTGTTTAATGCACAAAATGACTCGCTGCCGCTTAACCTGGTGGGGTTTGAGGTGGAAGGTAAGCACTTCTGGGTTTATCAGGAAACGGCACAGCCACCCGCACTGCAGGGCCTGCAAATTCGCCACGATGCGCTGCGGGATTTATGGCCGGAGCAGGTAAATACCATCAATGTGGAAGGCAATGGCGATTTAAAAACGCTGACCTTTACCGACAGTGTTGAATTACTGGAAGTCCACTTTTAATTAATTCTAAGTACCGCTGGAACCCTTGCGGTACTTTTTATTCAGACCAAGGTCGCATTTGACCTGACCTTCGTAAATGGTCATGATGCTCAAAACAATGACAGGGCAATCTGAATGACCGACACCAAGCAAACCGACGCACCCGCAGCGAAAAAGAAAAACATTATCTTTGTGTTTCTTTCCGGGGCCATGGCTCTCACCATTATTGTAATGATGTTCTTACCTGACAGCGGTATGGGCACAGGCTTAATGGCCATTTACGGCAGTATGCTGTGGTGCGGTATCTTCGGCGCCTCACTGGCCCGTTATCTGGGCAAAAACGGTTGGTTCGGTTTTGGTTTTGGCAGTGCCGCCGGCATGCTGATCCAGTTTATATCGCAATTCGTTTAAGGATGTATGAGCCAGCCCCCGAAAAATAAACCCGTTCCCAGCTCACGCATAGCCAGGCTTTCGCGGATCGGTTCGCTGGCCACCAGAATTGCCGTTAGTGTTATTTCTAACGGCACCACTAAGCTGCTTTCAGGCCAACGGCCGGTCTTATCAGACCTGGTTCTCACCCCTAAAAATATTCAGCGCATTACCGACCAGCTGGCGTCTTTGCGGGGTGCCGCCATGAAACTGGGCCAGCTCATTTCCATGGACAGCGGCGAATTGCTGCCGCCAGAGCTCAGCGCCATTTTAGCCCGCCTGCGGGAAGACGCCGATCCGATGCCCAAAGCGCAATTACAACAGGTACTCGACGATGCCTGGGGTACAGGCTGGTTCGACACGCTACTGTATTTTTCCTATGCGCCCATTGCTGCGGCCTCAATTGGCCAGGTGCACAAAGTAATTACCATGCAAGGTGAAACGCTGGCAGTCAAAGTGCAGTATCCGGGCATTGGAAGCAGCATCGACAGCGACGTCGACAATGTCGCCAGTATTATAAAGCTTTCCGGGTTGCTACCCGGCTCCTTTGATATAAAGCCACTGCTGGGCGAAGCCAAACTGCAACTGCATGACGAAGCAAATTATGTTCGCGAAGCCGATATGATGACCCGCTATCACCAGGCAGCAGCAGACTACCAAAGTTTTGTAGTACCCGAGGTGTATACAGCACTCAGCACGCCCAATGTACTGGCGATGACGCATATTATCAGTAGCCCCATTGAAGCACTCAGCGAGCAACCACAGGCAGTGCGTAACCACCTGATGACGGAGCTGTTCAGGCTGTTCTTTGATGAGGTGTTTGCTTTCCGGCTCATCCAGAGCGACCCGAATATGGCGAATTACCGCTACCTGCCCGACACGCAGCAAATTGCCCTGTTGGATTTTGGTGCCTGCCGGGAGATACCAGCGGCTATATCTGCCAGCTATTTACAGCTTCTGCGCAGTATGGCCAAAGAGGATATGCCAGGGGTGGCCGAAGCCGCTTTAGCGATTGGCCTAATGCAGGAGTCTCACTCGGAGGAACAACAAGCGAGTGTTCTGGCCATGGGGCGTCTGGCTTGTGAGGCATTGTACTGTGACGGGGCCTATGACTTTGGCAACAGCGACCTGTTGGGACGATTACAATCGGCAGGCATGGCGCTTAGCTTCGAGCAGGACTTCTGGCATGTACCGCCCATAGACGCAGTATTTATCCATCGCAAACTTGGCGGCCTGTATTTATTGGCTAAACGCCTTAACACGCAGGTGAATATGCACGAGGCCGCCGCGAAGTGGCTTTAATAAGGTAAATCCATGCTGAAAGGCAGCGCCATGGAGTGTTTGGCCTTGGGCGGATTACCGATCATTTCATCGTAAGGGGTATCGTGGGTCATAAATGAATTAGCCACCTCACAATGGGCGAAAAACTCACGAATATGGCCGGCACTGTAAAACCGCATGGGCTGGTCTTTATCACTAAACACCAGGCCGGTATTGCCATCAATGGTTAGCTGAACCAGATAGACATTCATTTCGTACGACTGAACTTCCAGGTTCTCAATTTCCAGCGGGCCTTTCTCAATATCGCTGCTTATAAACTTGTGCATGAACACTCCGAAATCAGTAATTCGTCATTTAGTACGCACGAAAGTAAAGAAAGGATGAAGTGAACCAAATTCCCCCCAAAGCATCTATAAAATCGTACCTGTTAACGGTTTACTCTTGCTGCCAAGTCCTGTATTCAATAAAGATAGACGCAGCAAGTGAGTTTTCACAATCGAAAAGTTTTGCAAAAGTGCATTGATTTTCAGCGGATTGTCATTAACTCTGATAGTATGGAAGTCCGCAGCCAATGATCAAGGTAGACAAATATGAGCGAAAATACTGAGCAACGATCCTGGTTACCTTATGCCATTGTTATAGGCGTAATCGTTGTTGTGTTGCTGGTGGTGCTGATGTGGCCATCGAGCGAACCAGAGCCGCAACCAGTTGTTGAACCAGAAACGCCAGCAGTTGCCCAACCTGAACCGATTGAGCCTGAGCCAGCCGATACCTTTGAAGCTACGCCACCGCCAGAACCGGTAGAAATCGATCCGGATCAGGAAGTAGAGCCCATGCCGGAACCGGCTCCCGAGCCAGAGCCCCTGGACGTGAGCGACACAGCCATTAAAGCTGCGCTGGAAACCATTGCCACCTCACCGGCCCTGAGTCGCCTGTTGGTTAATGATGGTCTGTTACAACGCTTTGTTGTAGCCGCAACCAACCTGGCCGATGACGAAATGGCGCCAAATCATCGCTTGCTCACGCCACCGGACCAGGACTTCCGGGTATACACCCAGGCCGACCGCGAGTGGATAGACTCCGCCAGCTACAAGCGTTACACCCCGTATGTGGATGTACTGGAGTCAATGAGCAACGAAGATCTGATTGCCCTGTATGAAACTTATCAGGACGAAATTCAGACCAAGTATGCCGAAATTGGCGACCCTGACCAGCCTTTCACCGAGGTACTGATCGAAGCCATTGATACACTTCTGGATACACCAGAAGTAAAAATGCCGGTAGAAGTTTACACCGATTCCGTTATGTACAAGTACGCCGATGAGCGCCTGGAAGGCTTATCTGACCCGCAGAAACAACTACTGCGCACCGGCCCGGATAACATGCGCCGCATTAAGGCCAAATTACGTGAGCTGAAAGACAGCCTGATGGCCCGGTAATCAAGCAAAGCAAACCTGAGCAAAAAGCCACCTGACGGTGGCTTTTTTGATCGTCTGCTCACTTATTGCGCTGATTAATTATTGTACTCAATTAAATTGTCTGACATAGTAAACTTGCACTTACACCACAGATCAACAGGGAGCGTTAAATGTGGGGTTCAATGGTATATGCTCAGGTTAATCCCCCCCGCCACACTTTTCTTTTTTCCAGGCATATGAAGCTGCTATTTTCTATTGTTCTGCCATGGTGGTTGCTGTCGGGCCAGGTGTTGGCAAAGCCTGTTATCTATTATGCTGGGGTGTCATATCTTGGCGATGCGAAACATGCAGACACCAGCTACCCCGTTGTTACTTCGATTAATCGATCACCTGAAGCCGGGGCGCCCGCGCCACTGGATAAGGCGTTTTATGCAATTCTACAACAAGCATCGAGTCTCCCGTTTAGCATCACTAACGCTCAATTGGGCGATTATGAATCCGGTCCGTCTATCGCGATGACGCTGGCCATAGAAAGAGAATCAGTGAGCACGGATAGATTTCCCAACCACTATAAACTGGTTGCCGAGATCAGTGCCCAAATCCTGTTCTTTGATTTTCAAAGTATGCGTCTGATAGCCAGCATTCCACTGGATATCGCCCGTAACGATGTCGTTAATGTAAAAGGCGATCTGGCAAAGGCCAAAGCAATGAACCTTAAAGCCTTGTACCAGCCGAATCACACGAACACCAATTTATTTACCCTTGCCAGAGAGCAAATCGCCCGTTTTACCCTGCCAGAAGAAAACATGCTTCGCTTTCAGGTCAACTCCCTGTCCTTTAGCGACAAAGCCAAACCGTTAATTCCGGCATCGGTAAATACAGACTCACTTAGCCAGGCCTTTGGTCAGTACTTTACCGCCCAACTTACCCAGCACGCCCGGCTGAATATGATCCCCTACACTAAGGGCTATGCCATTGGCAATAAAATGTCGGGACGAATGTCTAACGGCGACGTATATCAGCTTAGCCTGCCAGAGCCGGACTATGTGTTCGATGTTAACGTTACAAATTTTAAAACCATCAATAAAGCCAGTAAGAATCTCTACGCTTCGCGGATCCTGCTACGAGCCCGCGAGGCCACTGATACAGAGCTGTTAATCGATGATCATCTGCACTTTGCGGTGCAAATGCTGGTTGCTGAAAATCAGAGGGCAGAGACCGACTGGCCAGGCTATGAAGATGCACTGGAAATGTTGCTCATGGACATTGCCCGGCAGTTGCAGCAGCCCGATAAAAACTGGTTTAACACGCATTCACAGAACAAACGCAAGACCTACCAATCTTTTAACTCGTGGAGCGAACAGTTCAATGATATTTAGCAAGCTACTGACTATTAGTGTAATCCTGATCTTACTGTCTTTGCCTGCTTTGGCTGCCGAGTACAAGGGGGTTATTGAACACCCCTACTCAGGTAGGCTGGATGACGACGAGCGAGCACAGGCTTATGCTGAGGCAAAGCTTAAGGCAATCGAGGCATGGGTTGCCAAAACACAGGAATATCAAACCGCTAACTTCGAATTAATCAAAGGTAAGATACGCTCAAATATCGATGACTATTTGTTAAATTCGGTGGTTATCTCTAAAAAGGAAAACAAGGATGACAACCTCTTCCGGGTTGTGATGCGTGTAAGCATCAACGAACCCAAGTTGCTGGCAGAATTCACAGAAGCGGGAAGACAGCAAAGCCCGGCGAGTAACGAGGATCAGTACATCACTTTTGTTTTTGTCGCCCGGGAACTTGCCTCGAGAATCGAAGCGAAAGACACCTCGGAAGGCGACTTTCAACGAGGCGAAAATAGCTGGCAGGCAACCACTACTAACGAAGTGGATATTGCCGTTGGCGCCGTATTTTCCGCGGCAAATTATTACGTAATTGACGCAGCCTTGCTGGAAGAAGAGACCGAAGGACAGTTGGATGTGACTAATTTTATTATGGATTACGAACAGGGTGATGACCTGACGCCAACCACTAAACGCGATGCAGTTCGCGGTTTACGAGGACTTCTTGATCCGGTGCAGTATCTGGCTATCGGGACCCTTGATGTGGATGAACACAGTACCGATAGCGCCAGCGGACTCTATAAGGTACCGGTTTCCGTTACCGCAAAAATTCTTGATGTTAAACGCCGGGGTTCGGCCGTTGCTTCAGTTGGACCAGTACAATACATCGGACTTGGTCCTACACCGATCGTTGCTAAAAATAATGCTCTTAAACTTGCTGCCGAAAAAATGGCTGCTGGCCTCATAGGGCAACTCAGTTCTAAATCCATTTAATAAGGAAATACACATTATGAAGTTGAATCGTTTGCGTTTGTTCGTTCCCGTAACCCTGCTGGTCGGTTCTGCGGTAAGCTTTACAGCCAGTGCCGGATTTGGCGATCTGTTTTCAGATGATGACAAAAAGCCAGCCCCATGGGCAAAAGAGGCCTTCCTGACTAAAGAGAACTGTGCTGATCTTAATTACACTGACATGAGCGATTTCCTGGTAAAATATTTACCGGCTTCCGATAATGGTAAAAACATTCAGCGCGCCGCAGATAAGGTAATGACTTCATACATGTTGGCGGCGTTAGCGGTTAATCAGGCAAATATTTGTCTGGCTGAATCACTGGATTTAAAAGAGGCTAAGGAAGAGCTGTTAAAGGAGCGGGAAATTCTTACCTCGGGCACCAGCATGAGTGCCAAAGAGATGGAAAAGCATCGTGAATATGCCAGTAACGCCAGTGCGGCCATCCGAGAAAAAACGCTACGCTCTAAAAACATCGAGCCTGCCCAACAAAAGTCCTTTATTTTAGGCGCATCCACTTATCTTCTGGGTACCTATAAAACCTATGAAATTAAAGAAGATGCTGACAAACTTATGGAAGTGGCTGAGGCCGATGCCAAGCGGGAAAAGAAAAAGTCCTCCGGTGGCTTTTCAATCGGTGGTTTAACTGACTCGATAACGAAAGGCGGCGACTATCTGGCAGCCACCGGTCTCCTCCAGGATGTACTTGAAGGCTTACCTGAGCACTTACCAAAACTCATCACCACGGCCACTTTTTTTATTGAATATGCTAAGACCCAGGAGCTAGAACTCAACGAAGATGCTACTGAAGAGTTCAACGAAACAATCCAGTGGTAACACAGGCATTTGCCGCTTGCTACGAAGAACGGGCTATTTAACGGCCCGTTTTTCGTTTCGCTGTTCTTCATTATGCAGTGTCGGCGAACGGTTACTGAATATTAGTACACTTTAATATTGAGTAACGCCGCAGGTGTCTTCTGTTTAATCTTCAGTTTCAGTGACTTTATGGCTTTATCCAGCGCCTGTGCCTCGCGCTTGTAATCGCGCCCTTTACTCTGAATAGTGGTATGACCTATCTCACCAAGGCCTTCAGATTGCACAGTGATAGTAGTGAATAATTCTGTAATGTAAGCATCACGCTTATCCTGGTACGCATCAATGGTCGTCGTTAGTTCGAGCACATCTGTTTCTGCTGACTTAGCATCGGCCAGATTGACACCCTGCTCAGATAACCAGTTACGGAATTCCTTAGCCACCAGGGAGTTTGCCTGTTTATCTTCTAAATATACCTGATTTCCTGCGGTTGCCTGTTGCAGCTGCTTTAAATACTGGTTGTACTGATCCACATAGGCGGAAGTAGAAAAATCCGCTGAGTAAAATTTAATCTGCATCAACAGGCGCTTCAGTTGCGTTATGGATTTCGCCGCAGCATTTGCCTGCAGGAGTTGCATAAACATCGATTGGTTCAGCAATCCATCCATTTGCGTTGTCAGGGTGCCGTGGTCAATTTCAAATTGTGCTTTTAAGTCGTTGGCCATTTTGGTTTTATCTAACACCAGCTCTACCCAGTAAACACTGCCAACCTGTTGCGTTTGATTAACGTAAAAGTACCTGAGATCGGTCGCTCCAACTTCCACCCTGGTATCAATTGCCATCAGGCTTGAATAAGCATCTTTCACGGCCTGTTCCTGCATTTGAAACAGCTGTTGAACCTGACTACTCACTTTACCCGCAAGCTCAGCCAATGCCAGGTTTTTAGCCTGCTCCAGAGAATTACCGGACCCCACGCCATACATATGGGTGCTGGTATCAGGGGTAGCCTTTTGCACCCAATCTGGCATTTGTGCCACCGCGCCGGTAGTCACCAGCATTAATGGTAAAAAACATCCGCAAACAATGCCTGTATACCGTAACGTCCTGATTAGCCACGTCATAAACGGGTAGCCTCCTGCCTATCCAAACAGTTTAAAAAACAAACAACACCTTTATCCGACTATATCAGTTAACTGGCTTAATGCAAAAGGGCCTCTATTCACTCGCTTCCAGAGTAACCTTTACGCCGCCGGTCAGTTTAGCCAACAGGTTATAGATAAACGCCATAATCAGCGTAAAAATGTAAGTGAAAATAAAATAGAAGACCGGCATTACAAATGTCATCGCACCGGTGAACATAAACGGCATGGCATTTTGCTCAGGCATATTCGGTACCAGTGATGTCATCATAAACATAAACGGCAGCATAAATATCAGTGACAGAATGGCAAACACCAGTGCCAGGTGGATAGCCAGTGAATGGGCCGAAATTTTCTTTAATCTTTGTTGCATGGCGGGAGTTCCTTTTATCTTCTTATGATTTCCTGTTGCTCTTCAGGGAGCATGTGATGTGGGTGTTAGTGTGCCGGGTATTTTGTAAAAGCGCCAGTCATGACATAAAGTGAAGTGACTTCACAACAATAAGAGCAAAGCATAATGAAGAACACGATTAAATCTATCCTGGTGGCTGTGGCCCTGCTTCCTGTTAGTATCTTGCAGGCCGCCACGGTGATCCATGCGGGCAATGCCTTTACCGGCACTGACGACAAGCTAACCGGCCCGGTATCACTGATTATCGACAACGACACCATCAGCGACATCCGCAAAGGCCATATTAAGGTGGCAAAGTCCGACAGGCTTATCGATCTTTCTGATTCCGTTATACTGCCAGGCTTAATGGACATGCATGTTCATCTGAGCTCGCAGCAAAGCGGCACCTCGTCGTACCTGAAACGGTTTACCCTCAATGAAGCGGATTACGCGCTGGCAGCGGCCCATTACGCCCATAAAACCCTGATGGCGGGCTTTACCACCGTGCGCAATTTAGGCGACAGCTACAACGAGACGGTATCACTGCGTAACGCAATTAATCAGGGCATGGCCACCGGCCCGCGTATTTACACAGCGGCTAAATCGCTGGCCACCACCGGCGGCCACGCCGATCCCAGCAACGGCATGGCGAAGCGAATTCGTCCGGATACCGGCCCGGCAGCGGGTGTTGTTAATGGTGTGGCCGAAGCGCGCCAGGCCGTTCGGCAGCGCTATCAGGATGGTGCCGACGTGATTAAAATTACTGCCACAGGCGGCGTGTTAAGCGTCGCTAAAAGCGGTCAGAATCCCCAGTTTATGAACGATGAACTCGATGCGGTGGTCGCTACCGCAAAAGACTACGGTATGACGGTTGCGGTGCACGCCCACGGTAAGGAAGGCATGATCCGCGCTATCAAAGCCGGCGTCACCTCCATTGAACATGGCACCTACATGGACGAAGAGGTGATGGCGCTGATGAAAGAGCACGGCACCTATTATGTGCCTACCATTCTGGCCGGTGAGTTTGTCGCCGAAAAAGCGAAAATTGACGGCTACTTTCCCGACATCGTTCGCCCTAAAGCCGCGGCAATCGGCCCCCTGATCCAGGCCACATTTGGCAAGGCGTATAAAAACGGCGTAAACATCGCCTTTGGCACCGACAGTGGCGTTTCAGCCCACGGTGATAATGGTCAGGAATTTGGTTTGATGGTAGAAGCTGGCATGCCCCCTGCAAAAGCAATACAAGCCGCAACGATAAACGCAGCCACCATGCTCGGCATTGAAGATAAGCTTGGCACCCTGGAGGCCGGTAAATTCGCTGATATCGTCGCAGTTAAGGGCAATCCGCTGGAGGATATTACGACACTGGAAAACGTACAGTTTGTAATGAAAGGCGGAAAAATTTACAAACAATAGGGGCGTTTTCCCTTGGTGAAAGACAAACTAAAACGTAAGACCAAGGCACTTGTGGATTCTCAGCATATGCTGCGCGGGCTCACGATTGCCTCCTTTCTGGAATCCACCATTGTGCCTATCCCGCTGGAAGCAGTATTGATTCCGTTAATGCAGGCCAAACGGGAAAAGCTCTGGCTCATTGCCTTAATGGCCACGGTGGGGTGTATTATCGGCGCGCTGTTTGGCTATGCCATTGGCTATTTTCTGTTTGATGCCGTGGGTCAGGACCTGATTAGCTGGTTTGGATCCGAACAACAGTTTGAGCGCGTTACGCAAAAAATGGAGGCTCAGGGCTTCTGGTTTGTGCTAACACTGGGCATTGTGCCAGTACCCTTTCAGATAGCAATGCTCGCAGCCGGCGCCACCAAATATTCTATCTGGCTGTTTTTACTGGCGACTGTTATCGCCCGCTCACTAAGGTACTTTGGCCTGGCGCTGATAGTCAAAGTATTCGGGAATAAAGCCGAACGCTTTATTCGTCGCTACAAAACCAAAGCCATGATCGGCATTACCGTTGTAGCCGCAGGGCTGTGGCTGATACTCAGCTAACAACAAGCTCAAAAACCACTATTGATAATAATTCTCATTTAGATTAACTTAGTAATGACTCTCATGCATTGCTGGATTAAAGGAGACAGTGGTTATGCGCAGCTCATTACTTTGCCCGGTCTATCGGAAATGGTTACAACTGCATCCGGAGCAGGCCCGGTTCGAACGACAAAAGCTCAAACTCGAGGCACTGCAACTCAGACGTGATGGCGAGCTATCCCGGGCCAGAAAGCTCTACACTCAGGTATGGGAGATTGCACAGTCCATATTATTTGCCCTGCGTCGACCAGACAACACATCGCAAATTTACCATCAGGATCTGGTGAGTTTCGTGGCGGCCGCAATGGCGGTTAACCAATGCAGTAAAGCGCAGCCGGAATTCAGCCAGGATGTGCTCAATGATACCCAGCAACAACTCTCAGCGCTGATGCCCTTGTATGCATCGGAGCCACAACTACTATCGACCATTCACCAGTTAAAAGAATGGTTACGTCATGATGATGTTATGCAGTTTTCAACCCATCTGCATTGATCAGGGAGGAGATTCCAATGAAAACATTTCAGCCACAACCGGAGTTCGTTAATGTGCAGTTGAGGGTGTCGGTACTAAAGCAGTTACTGCAGGGTCAGAAGATTCATTTAAGTGACATTCACAGCACGTCGCTGGAACATAAGTACTGCCTGCAACAGTTAGTGTTGCAGGCAGCGTCCGAAGGTTAGAGGCCTTTCTTCAGTAAGTAGCGATAGGGGAGCTGTTCGGTATCGGCTGCTACCAGAGTGTGCTGCATAAAGCGGCAAAAACTGGGGATGTCTCTGACCGTTGCCGGATCATCGGCGGTTATGCACAGCGTCTGGCCATCTTCGAGCTTACGCATTTGCAAACGCACCATCATTACCGGCTCCGGGCAACGCAGGCCCTGCGCATCCAGTTGATGATCGGCGTCCTGCCAGTTAACCGCAGGCTCAGATGCCATAGTTTGCCCGATAGGCTTCGATAGCGCTGATCGCCTCATCGTATCCACCGGCAGACTTAAGATAAGTCACTACATCAGCCAATGAAACAATAGACACCACTTTGGTGTTGTAGTCGCGCTCGACTTCCTGGATTGCCGACAGCTCACCGGTACCACGCTCCTGACGGTCCAGTGCGATCAGCACGCCAGCAAGCACAGCTTCATTGGCTGCAATCAGGGTCATGGATTCACGGATCGCGGTACCCGCAGTAATCACATCGTCCACCAGCATCACTTTACCTTCCAGCGGACTGCCCACCAGATTGCCGCCTTCGCCATGGGCTTTAGCTTCTTTACGGTTGAAGCAGTAGGGCACATCCCTATCATGATGGTCGGCCAGTGCCACCGCGGTAGTCGTAGCAATTGGGATCCCTTTGTAGGCAGGACCAAACAATACATCAAAGTCGATACCCGCATCGGTTAATGCATCAGCATAATAACGACCCAATCTGGCTAGATCACCACCGCGATTAAACAAGCCCGCGTTAAAAAAATAAGGGCTCTTGCGGCCAGACTTTAGGGTAAATTCACCAAATTTCAGAACGCCACGGGCAATCGCGAACTCAATAAACGCCTGTTGGAATGCTTTCATGGGATCTCCGAACCTTAATTTAATGCGGCTTTCTGAATATCAAACAATTCACGCAAGCCATGCTTGGCAATGTCCAGCAGCTCATGCATTTCTTCAAAGGAGAAGGGTTCGCCTTCGGCCGTACCCTGCACTTCAATTAGCTTACCGGTTTCGGTCATCACCACGTTCATGTCTGTTTCAGCCGCTGAATCTTCGATGTACTCCAGATCGGCGATAGGTGTACCTTCGTAAATGCCTACCGACAGCGCAGCAATCATGTGCTTAAGCGGGTTAGCTTTAATTATGCCTTTGTTACGCATGTAGGTAAGGGCGTCGATTAACGCCACACAAGCACCAGTAATAGAGGCAGTGCGGGTACCGCCATCGGCCTGGATCACGTCGCAATCAAAGGTAATGGTATTTTCACCGAGTAATTTAAGATCTACCGCAGCACGTAAAGAGCGGGCAATCAAACGCTGTATTTCAAGGGTACGACCGCCTTGCTTGCCACGCGCAGCTTCGCGTTGCGAGCGGGTATGCGTAGAACGGGGCAGCATGCTGTACTCAGCGGTGATCCAGCCTTTTCCCTGACCTTTCATAAAACGTGGTACGCCCTCTTCAACCGTGGCATTACACAAGACTTTGGTATTGCCAAACTCCACCAGCACAGAACCTTCTGCATGGCAGGTAAAGTTGCGGGTAATGGTAACGGGGCGGATTTGGCTGGCAGTTCGGCCACTTGGGCGCATGGTAATCTCCTGAAATTGGGTGCTCGGCTAATTTAACGGCGCTAGTATACCGTAATTAATGGCATAAGTTGAACGTTGAATCATTCCAGGCTGAGCGATGTTCCATGTGAAACGCGGCTCTGTGGCAACGAAGCAAAGGCATAGGGTTAAGGTGCGGACTGTAGTACAATAGGTTACAACACAAGCAATATGCCGACGGACAATACAATGATTTACAGCATGACGGCTTTCGCGCGCAGCGAAGTAAAAAAAGACTGGGGAACCGCAGTATGGGAAATTCGCTCAGTTAACCAACGCTACCTGGAAACCTATTTTCGTTTACCGGAGCAGTTCCGTAGCTTAGAGCCGTTGCTACGCGACCGCTTCAGAAAGCGTTTGCAACGAGGCAAGGTAGAGTGCGCCTTACGCTTCACCGCCAACGACGCAGCCGTCAATAAGTTAACCCTTAACGAAGAGCTCGCCAAACAAGTATTACATGCTGCCGACTGGGTTCAATCCCACGGTCAGTCTACCGGCGTCAACCCCCTCGACGTACTGCGCTGGCCCGGCGTGATTGCCGCTGAAGAAGCTGATATGGATGCCATTCAGGCCGACTTACTGGCTGGCCTCGATAAAGCCATGGATGACTTTATTACCGCCCGTGGCGATGAAGGTGAAAACCTGAAATCGCTGATTGAGCAGCGCCTGGATGCCATCGAAGTAGAAGCAAAGAAAGTTGCCGGGCGCATGCCGGAGATCCTAAACTGGCAGCGTGAACGTATTCTGACCCGTTTTGAAGAAGCCAAGCTGGAACTAGACGCCGCACGTATTGAGCAGGAGATGATCCTGTTAGCGCAAAAAGTGGATGTGGCTGAAGAGCTCGATCGCCTAAATTCTCACGTAGGTGAAACCCGCAAGATCCTGAACAAAGGCGGTGCCTGTGGTCGTCGCCTGGATTTCATGATGCAGGAATTTAACCGAGAATCGAACACGCTGGGCTCAAAATCCATTAACACCGAGATCACCCAATCTGCAGTAGAGCTTAAAGTGCTTATCGAGCAGATGCGCGAGCAGATCCAGAATATTGAGTAGTGTAATTTTGAGAGTTGTCGATTGTTGTTAAGTGACCATTTTTATTTATTTTTTACATTTAAAACAACAAGTTAATTGTTTGTCTGCTGCAGTAATCATCAGTGAGTTATGACTTATTAGGCCTACTTATGTCTAGTTATACTGATATCTATTGGTGACATAAATGGTGGCATGAATCGTTCGTTTTTTATTTTTTGTGATAGAATATTGCTATGTCACCAAGTTGTTAATAGGGCATTGCAATGGACGCAAGAAATACACTTCCCGATAAAGTCGCGAGCGCAAGCTCTGCTGACAAAGTTGTAAAAGATGGAAAAATTAAGCGCTGGCCGGTCGGCAATGGAATTTATCTCCGCGTAAGAGGTAAGGGTCTAGCTAGTTGGGAATTTAGGTTTTCTATCGCAGGTCAGCGTTATACAGAAACATTAGGACAATACGGAAGAAGACCTCAGGGGATTCCGTTTGGCGACATCAAGGACAAAACAGCAGAAGTCAGATATCAGCTGAAAGAGGGTCTTAAGGTTCCCGGGGTCGTTACTCGCTCTATTGATGGCGAAGTTCGTACTGTGAATGACCTAGCAGATCGTTGGTTCGAAAAGAAAAAGAAAAGTGTCGGTAAGCTGGAAATTGTTGTCAATCGCTATAACAATTGGATAAAGCCTCATATCGGCAATAGACCTTTCGACAAAGTACAAACGGAAGAAATTGAGCGCCTTCTTGATAATATTATGTCTCATGGCTACAGAACTGTTGCAAACAAGGCGCTCTCAGACTGCAAACATATTTTCAATGTAGCAGTAAAACGAAAACGAATTGCTTACAATCCAGCCCAGCTTCTCGATCGAACCGATGCTGGCGGTGAAGAATCTAGCCGCAAACGAAAACTGTCAATTGAGGAAATACAGACGGTATTCAAGGTGCTCAGGCATCATCAGATACAATTCACTCGAGACAATTACTTAGCAACAGCCATATTGTTAATTACAGGTGTTCGTAAAAATGAGCTTTTAAAAGCAACTTGGAATGAGTTTGATTTTAAACAGAAGATTTGGCGTATTCCCACGAGGAGGGTAAAAAAGAAGAACACTGGAGGGTACTGCGTGCCAATCGTCCCAGCGGTAGAGCAGTGGCTTGATGAACTAAGAGTAAAAAGTTCGGGTTCGGCTTTCGTGTTTCCAGCAAGGCGGAAAAGTAAATCAGGACATGTCTGTGAAAATACACTCAATGCAGCTTTGCAAAAAATGTTTGGCAAAGGGAAATCGAATGGTAAACATACATACCCTAATCTGTTTGAGGAACACTGCATTGAGCATTTCGTCATTCATGACTTGCGTAGGACTTCTCGAACGCTCATGCGTTCAAAGGCTTTTCTTGGCAACAAAAGAGCCTCTTTCGAAGCAGCCGAAAGACACTTAAACCATCGCTTACCCGCATTGGCTGAAACATACGATCCAGATGATTTTTTTGATGAAAGAAAAGATGCCATGGTCTTTATGAGTGAGAAGCTAGCTTCATTTATAAACTCGCCTCTCACCTAAGGCTATTGGTTCAGGGCATACTTATTGATTTTAACGCCTAATCCAATACACTGGAAACATAAACAGAGTACTATGCAAAGAAACGATAATTTTTGATTGTGAAAGTATCCAAAGACTACAACATATCAGCCATATCTAGACTTTTCTCAGCTAACGTTGTAAAGGAATTAGCGAGAAAGGGAAGGTCCCCCCTATTTGCTCGACTAGTTAACGAAGCAGAGATCTCAGTAAATGCGCATTCACACTGTAATGTTAGGGATGTTTTTGATGATGCTTTCACAATACTCAAAAGAAAGAGTAATCGACACGAGTATGTATACAAATCTGCGCTGACTCAAAACGTTCTACTTGGAAAGCACTCTCTTAATACAGCGTCCATGATTACAGAGTTCCGAGTAGACGACTGCAAAGCAGATGTTGTTATTCTCAACGGTACTGGAACAGTCTACGAGATCAAATCTGAACGCGATTCGCTCACTCGCCTAGTAAAACAAGTTAATGCATATAGAAAGGTATTTGCAAAGGTTTTTGTAATTGCTGGGGAAAATCACATTGATGCTATCAGCGATTCGGTGCCACATGATGTAGGCATTCAGGTTTTGTCTAGCGGCTACAATATTTCTGAGGTGCGTGACGCCTTAGATTTACCAGAACGCACTTGCTCTACATCAATATTTAATTCCATCAGAATTAAGGAAGCCAAGTTAATTCTTAATACAGTAGGTATAAAATATCCGGATGTACCTAATACTGAGCAATATGCAGCATTAAAAGAAGTGTTTTCAAAACTTCCCCCGCAAGTTGCTCATCATACAATGGTAAAAATTCTGAAACAGACTCGCAGTCTACTCCCCTTACAGAAAGTAGTAGAGCAACTACCAATATCATTGAGAGCTGCAGCACTGAATACACCAATAAGAAAATCGGATCAACCAAGGCTAATTGATGCGGTTAATACACCAATCGATGAAGCACTACAATGGATGTAAAGTAAGCAATGTATTACCCATATTTCCGCGGAAAACAAAATGAGTTAATTACCATAAGAAACAATGCTCAATTGATGGCAAACGCGAACTTCGTTCCCATTATTGAACCGGTAAAAGAGACGCTAAATGGATTGAAAAGAGCATTGGATGCAGTTGTTCAAGCCGATGGAAAGGCTGTTGTGATAGTTAACCCTTTTCATGGTGACTATTCTGATAATGGCGACTCTTTAACAAGACTTTTGGCTGAACATTTTGAGGACAAGGATGGCATTTATGCGGGGATACTCCTTACCAGTGATGTTTCACTTGAGGATGCAGTTTCTTGTTGTAATGCACATTCAAACCATAATTTAACTCTTATTCATGCAGGTTTTTCAAATGCCAAGGGCTTAAGCGCAGCATTGGGAAACAAACTGAATGATATTACTCATTGTTTCTTTGAGGATGATGCGGGAAAGCTTTATCAGAAACACTTTTTTTCAGCTCCACAGAAAATTTTAATACGGGATGGGTTTAAAAAACGAAAGAACAGGGAACACCCTGATGTTGAATTTTTTTCTGATCTACATGCAACGTTTACCCTAGAAAATATGGAGGGGTTCGGTGATTTTCTGATTGTGGGCGATGAGTATTCTGAAAGTGGTGGCCCTGCATATGCTGTAGCGATACATCTGACTTTTATTGATAACGAACAAGACGATGCAATGTTTATATATCATTTCATCTCAGACCGACAAGAAACGCCACAAGATCCGGCAGGCAAGTTCTTGGAAGCGTTGAACAAATTAATCATCAAAGCCGATGAACCAAATTCAAAAATTCTAGCCACAAATGCATTAAGTGAGTTTCGTGACTTCCATGCCCGAAAACATTTCCCTGGGTTGGGCTATGCAAAGAAACTATCAATGCAGCATCATATAGAAGTCCTCGCTAATTACTTTGAAAACAATTAGGCATTATCATGAATTGTTGCTCAAATTGTTTTGGCGATAACGGCCTTAAGTCTCATATTGAGTTTCTCTCCCAAGAAACTGGTGATTGCGACTATTGCGGTTCAACCAAAGTTCCAGTTGTTGCACCACCTATGTTAGAAGACAAGTTTGCTGCCCTCCTAAATACATACGAACAGAATGAAGCAGGCTGTTCAATTGTCGAATTACTGAAGAAAGATTGGTGTCTTTTTTCACACGACCAAATGTCAATCGCTCAGGGGCAGATGTTACTGGGAGATGTTTTAGATGACGGGCAATTAGTTCGACAAAACTTTGTGCCGTCTGAGCAATATCTGTCGAATAGACTTGGCAAGTGGGAGGAACTCCGACAGGAATTAATGCATAAAAACAGGTTCTTTCCCGAGACTGAAATCGATCTGGAGCGTCTCGAAGAACTTCTTTCACATATATCTCTCAGCTCAAACGAACTTCAGCTCGAGTGGCACCGTGCTCGGACTAAAACCCGCGACGAGCTATTTTCAGCAGCGGAAATGTCCGCCCCTCCCTCGCATGTTGCTTCCCATGGTCGAGCTAATCCAGCCGGAATTCCGTATCTATATCTGGGTTCTGAAATTGAAACCGCTGTTTCAGAAATCAGGCCGCATACCGGTGACATTACATGTGTTGCAAGTTTCAAAATCCCAAACAACCTCACTCTTGTAGATTTACGTGCAGCAAGAAATTCTGTTTCCCCCTTCATATTAGAGGATGAAAAAGATATCGGAAGAATGCGATCAGATCTTGTATTCTTGGAACGTTTGGGACACGAATTGACCCGACCAGTAAGGCAAATGGCTGCGGCTTTTGATTACACGCCAAGCCAGTACTTGTGTGAATTTATCAAAAAGAGTCGGTATGACGGAGTGCTTTACAGGAGTTCCGTAAGCGACGGCTTTAACCTTGCTTTATTTGACCAATCAAAAGCACAAATCGGAATCATTTCCCAACGCCGTGTTGAAAAAGTAGGTGTGGAAATATCCGCTGAAAATGTTGATGTTTAATAAGTTAAATTAGGGAGAACTACGTTGAACGACATTACAAAATCAACAGGCACCGACTTAGTTGATCCGCAGGCTCAGCGTATAGTTGATTTTCTTGGTCATATTGGACTCCCGACCGACAACATAATAGCAGAGCAGTCAGAACGAAACATAATTGGTCAGAATCTACCGGCTTACATCGAGTCTTTGCCGGATGAAGCGAAGAGAAATGCTCGCTATCTTTCCAAGTTTGTTGTCGGCGCTGGATTCGGGTTATTCGATTACTCTCTAAATGCAATCTGGAACGAAGTTGTTATCGATTTACGGAAGAAGGCTATTGGCTATGGTCTTGATATATTTTATGACTCTGCCGTAGGAGGAAAAGCTCGTGAGTTTTATCAAACGGAAGATGATTTAGCATCGCTTAAAGATTCAGTGCTGTTGGATACGTGTAGAAAGCTTGAGCTTATTTCTGACACAACCTACAAAAAACTGAAACACATACTGGAAATGAGAAATGATATAGGAATATCTCATCCAACCAACTACACAATAAATGCCTTCGAGCTTCTTGGTTGGCTTCAGACTTGTATTCAAGATGTTCTGAATGATAGACCAACAGAAGCTGCGCTGCAGGTTCAGGCGTTCATTCAAAATCTCAAGGCATACACATCCCCTATTGATCCAGCAACCCAACAGACTATTCAGACGAGAATTGGTGAGCTTGCAACTCATCACCTAGCTAGCATTCTTAGAACTACTTTTGGAATTTATGTTTCAGCCGACACAGACCCCCAAGTCAGGAAAAATATCTCTCTGATTGCGCCTTCAGTGTGGGCAAACTGCGCAGATGAACCTAAATACAAATTGGGAATAACGCTAGAGGGCTACAATACCAATCTGCACAAAGATAAGTACGAGCTTGGTAGTCAATTCTTTAGTTTCGTAAATGGTAATACGTTCCGTTCACCGAATGAACGAGCAATTATTGTTGACAGTCTAGTCGACCAGCTTCTCGAAAAACACAATGGGTGGGATAATTTCCACCACGAGGCTCCTGTAGCTGACAATTTAGTGTCATTCATTCAAGAACATAAAGATGTAATCCCGAATAACATTGAAAAACTAGTAAAAGTGACTCTCATGTGTCGTATAGGCAGAGGTGTTAGCTATAATCAAGGAGTCTCACCAAGGGGGAAGGCATACTACGATCATATTTTGGGGCTGCTCGGAGACAAGTATGCACCACATGCAATGGCAGCATTGGGTCATTATGAGATTCAACGGAAACTTGAAATGTCTGTGTGCCGAACTCAAGGAAAACTTGCATTAGAAATTATTAGGCAAGGAGTGGTTAACGACCGCCTGATTGAATGTCTAAACTTTCTTATTGAACACATTGAGGGTACTGGAAAGTGTGTGTTTGATAGCCAGTTCAAAGTACTTTCTAGCGGCTATATAAATTGGTAGCTAGCCGCGCTAGCAGACTCGCATGAGCCAATTTGCCCCACGAGTAAATAAGTAAGAACAAGGTTAGAAGATACACTCAAAATAGGTTTAACGACTCGAAACACGAATCTCGTCAATCCTATCGTTGCCTTCTAAAAGGGCTTAATGCTTGAGATGGCCGTTCAAGTTTCTCATTATCACAAGGCTTCTGCTCCGGCTCTTCATAATCGAATTCAAACTCGTCCGCCCCCAAATGAAGTATCCGCCAACGCTTAATCATTTGTTCTTTCATGTAATGGTAAGAATACTTTATCACGCGTTTAAACTCTTCCACTTCCATTGAAATTTTCTGCTCCAGAGTTTTCAACGTGCCGCGCTTCTCGTTAATTTGTTGATCGAGCTTTTCATTCACTGACATCAACTCAACTTTTTCTTGTCGCAGTTTGGGCAACTGATTGTTAACGAGAGAGTTATACTCCTTTAGCGATGTATGAGTCGCGCGAGAACCTTTCAGCCCCCTTGAGAAGCCGTGCTTCTTGGCGACAACTTCATAAAACTCGTCCTGAATTTCTGACATACGCTGCTTATGCCCCCCTAAAAGTTCACGGCAGTTCAGTGAGTTTTGTCCCTTGGGAATGGTGCGTATTCTGCTGAACGTGAACGCTTATTCTGGTGCATCGTGAACACCTAAGATTTCCCGCATTGGGCGAAGCCCATTTTTACGCTAAGTGTTCACCATCAGTCAACTCTGAGCGTGTTTTCCGCA
>Ga0208204_100126_pt1 | contig 33708 bp, 31 predicted proteins | sample DeeseametaMP2252_FD_184173 | JGI IMG/M metagenome (GOLD analysis project Ga0208204, IMG submission 184173) | Marine microbial communities from the Deep Pacific Ocean - MP2252 (SPAdes) | ecosystem: Environmental > Aquatic > Marine > Oceanic | place: West of El Salvador, Pacific Ocean | collected...
CGCGGCGTCGGCTGAAGCCGCCAAAACTCAGGTTGAAGATAAGCTCGCAAGCCAGACCGTGGTAGAAAAGCCTTCGGCTGAGCCGCAAGATGGCAGTTGGGTTGTTCAACTGGGTAGTTTCAGACATCAGAAGAACGTAGGGCAACTGCTGGAAAAACTTGAGAAAGCGGGTTACCGCGCGTTCAGCCGCCCAATCGAAACACGTTCTGGCCCGCTTACGAAAGTATTTGTCGGGCCAGACATAAACAAAGACAAGTTACAAAAGGCATTGCCGCATCTTCAGGATATCACGGGGCTCAAAGGCAAGGTCGCACCATTTAAGGTGGACTGATCCCGTATTGACTGTCGACGTTCTGGCTTTGGCAATACCCTCTGTGTGCGGAAACTTTTCTTACCATAACGGCAGCTTATAAAAATTATCGGGCGGATTTCGCATTGGTAATCTTTTAGGCTTCTGTTAGAATGCGCGCCATCTCGCAGCGAGGCTGATTTACTGCGTGTTCAACGACAGACGGATAACATAACGCTTCATGAATTGGGTCGACTTTTCCATTCTCGGTATTATCGTGGTTTCTGCCCTGATAAGTGTGATGCGTGGCTTCGTGAAAGAAGCCATCTCCCTGGTAGTCTGGTTCAGTGCACTGTTTATTGCCAGTGAATTTCATGCCGATCTTGCTGTCTATTTTTCGCAAATTGAAGATCCAACGCTGCGCAATGGCGCGGCGATAGTGGTGTTGTTTATCGTAACCCTGGTGCTTGGTGGCATGTTCAATCATGTCGTCGGACAACTCGTTCAGGCGTCGGGATTATCCGGCACCGACCGTGCGCTAGGTGCGATTTTTGGCGCTTTACGTGGCGCACTGATAGTAAGCGCACTATTGTTCTTTATGGATACATTTACTGATGCGGCGAATACCGGGTGGTGGGGACAATCACTGCTCATTCCGGAATTCGGCGTCATTATTGAGTGGTTTTTCACCTTTGTGAAAGACGGCTCCAGTTTTCTAAAAACCGCTTGATATAGGTAACGCTCATGTGTGGTATTGTCGGAATTGTTGGTAAAACACCTGTTGCTCAGTCACTGTATGATGGCTTAACAGTGTTACAGCACCGCGGACAGGATGCTGCTGGTATCATTACGATTGACCAGAGTCGGTTCAATCTGAGAAAGGCCAACGGTCTGGTGCGGGATGTTTTCCATACCCGTCATATGAAACGCCTAACGGGTAACATGGGTATTGGCCATGTTCGCTATCCAACTGCCGGTACTTCCAGCTCAGCAGAGGCACAACCGTTTTACGTTAACTCGCCTTTTGGTATTGCGTTTGCGCATAACGGCAACCTGACTAACGCCCACGAGCTGCAAGACGAAGTATTTCGTATTGCCCGCCGTCATATAAACACCTCATCCGACTCGGAACTGTTGCTGAACATCATGGCCCATGAGCTGCAGCAGTGTACAGACCTAACCGTGTCGCCGAAAGATGTGTTTAAAGTGGTAACCAACGTTCATAAGAAAATTCGCGGCGCCTATGCGGTTGTTGCAGCGATTATCGGTCAGGGCGTTGTGGCTTTCCGCGACCCCCACGGTATTCGCCCGCTTGCATTGGGTAAGCGCGTAACCGAGCTGGGTGACGAATACATGGTTGCCTCTGAAAGTGTTGCGCTGGATGCTGTTGGTTTTACCTTCATCCGTGACGTTGCGCCTGGCGAAGCCGTTTATATCACTGAAAAGGGTGAGCTCTTCACACAGCAATGTGCCGAGAATCCGGTTACCGTTCCTTGTATTTTCGAATTCGTATATTTCGCCCGTCCTGATTCCTTTATCGACGGTATTTCCGTGTATGCGTCGCGAGTAAACATGGGCCGTAAATTGGGTGAGAAAATTGCCCGTGAGTGGGCTGACCTCGATATCGACGTGGTTATTCCTATTCCCGAAACCTCCATGGATGTGGCACTGCAAATCGCCAACACCCTGGACTTGCCATATCGTCAGGGCTTCGTGAAAAACCGCTATATCGGTCGTACGTTTATTATGCCGGGTCAGGCAATGCGAAAGCAGTCTGTGCGACGTAAACTCAACGCAATTTCTTCAGAATTCAAAGACAAAACGGTTCTGCTGGTCGACGATTCTATTGTACGTGGTACCACTTCAGGCCAAATCATTGAGATGGCCCGTGAGTCGGGTGCGAAGAAAGTGTACTTCGCTTCTGCAGCACCTGAAATTCGCTTCCCTAACGTTTATGGTATTGATATGCCATCAGCGAACGAACTGGTTGCGTATGGCCGTGAGATCGATCAGATCGCCGACCTTATTCAGGCAGATGGTTTGATTTTCCAGGATATCAGCGATCTCGTTGCTGCCGTTCGTGAAGAAAACCCGTCTATCGAAGAGTTCGAAACCTCGGTATTCGACGGTAACTACATTACCGGAGACGTTGACCAGGCTTATCTTGAACGTATCGACATGGCGCGTAGTGAAGCGTCGAAGAGCCCGGTGGTTCAGGCAGAGCTGTCAAATCTTGAAATGCACAATATGGATTCTGATAACTGAGTTAAGTTATCCGCGCCGAACCAATAAAAAGCCGCTCATTCGAGCGGCTTTTGCGTAAGGATATGGATGTAATAATGTGATCAGTGAACGTATACCGGGCCGAAGCCCATACTCCACATGATCACGGTGCTTGCCATTAGAATGGCGAGTAACACCAGGCCGCAAGTCACTACGGAGCTGGCATATATGAATCCTTTACCGTCCGGGATGTGCATCATGATTGGCGTTCCCGAGTAAAGGAGATAAACAGAGTATGATAATCCGACCAGGCCAACGGCCATTACAAACCACAGTTCAGGGTAAAGGCCTGCAAAACCTGTCATAAAAAGTGGCGTGGCGGTATAGGCAGCTAGATCTAACGATTCTGTATAGTTAGGTTTAGCGTCAAACGCATTGGCGAGTTCGTGAATCATGTAAGTGAGGATCAGTACGCCCACGATCAATCCGAAATACATGCCAACCGCCAGCATTGCAGCACTGGATTCGGTGAGTTTGATTAAATCACCAGCCCCAATGCTCCAACCCAAATGCGCGCCAGAGTAGTAGGTTACCAGTGATGGAATAAGTGCTATTACGGCGATATGACTCAATGCGTAAACACTGCTTTCATGTCGTCTGTCTATGTCCTGCCATTCTTCACGGGGATGGGTGTAGATGCCGAGTAAATGATTAAGGATCATTGTTTGTCACCTTGTAATTAGGGCTGCAAGCAGCATTACGCTTATTTTCAATTATTAGCTATCATCAATAGTTAACATAATTAACATTGATTTTACATTTGAGTGTTGATCAGGTTTTGTACAACGTCAAACCTTTTTTGCTTAAAAAGTGTTCAGGTTGGTGGAGTGTTTGATTTTTAAGTAATTTTGAATAATAGGTTTATAGGGAGGAAATAATAGCGAGGCCTGAACGGGAGCTCAGACCTTAATTTTTAGCGGTGCTTTACTTAAACCGACAGGGGAGCCGTTGAATGGCGAACGGTAAGGCTAACCCCAACCGTACATTTTTTTCTTGAAGCCATTGGGTTTTCTTTGCGACGCAATAACATGGAAACTGCTTCTTCTGCCATTTCATCTAATGGCATTTTTATGCTGGTCAGTTGCGGCGTCATAAATTCACACCAGGCAACATCATCAAAGCCTACCACTGACAAATCTTCTGGCACGCGCAGCCCAATCGTTGCCGCGTAGCGGATTATGTTCAAGGCGATAGTATCGTTACCTGCAATAATCGCGGTGACATTTTTCTTGTTCAGCAACGTCTTTGCTTCAATCGATAACGTATCAGTAAAGTCCGTTTCGCAAATCCATTTGATTTCAGCGTCGCTGTCTTCTACCACTTTAACGGTGCCATTAATGCGAAGTTGCATGTTATCAACATGACGCGGGCCAGAAATTAATCCAATCTGTTGATGAGCTAAACCCAATAGATGCGTAGCCTGTTGCACGCCACCGTCGAAATGGTCTGGCGTTACCACATCGAAATCGGTTAAATCACGGTCGATGACCACCACCGGCATACCATGGGTGGCGTTGTTGATGGTGTTTTGTTGACTGCCAGGAAACCAAATCAGACCATCTGCACCGCTTTGCGCAAAGCGCTGTGTGCGCGCAATTTCCGTTTCTGCCTTAGCGTAGCTGTTCGCAAAGAACACCGAATAATGCTGCTGGGCGCACACTTGTTCTATTTCTGTAGCAAGCTCAGAAAACAGTGGGTATCGAAAATCAGGTAAAAGCAAACCTATGCTGGCGCTGCTGCCGGTTTTCATGGTGCGAGCAGCGGTATTGGGTTGATAGCCTAACTGCTTCACCACTTCCCGCACGCGCTCGGTAACTTGTTTACTAATGGCACCTTTACCATTGAGTGCATAAGACGCTGTGGCAAGGGATACGCCCGCTTCCTTAGCAACGTCTTTTAGTGTTGGGGCAGAGGAGGCGGTTCTTGTTCGTTTTCCGGGCATAGATTTCAATTGTAAGTATCAGTAAAAACTAAGTTAACATTTTGAATTTACGACAGATGAGCGCGAATAACCAGTAATAACCACTGGCAGACACAAAACGGGGCAGCGAATGCTGCCCCGTTTATCGGCTCTGACGCAAAGTCAGTGACAACTTAGAAGAACGTTGCTTTCAGTTCGATACCGAAGGTACGAGGCTGGTTAGCAATGGCTGTAAAGTTGTTAAAGTCGATTGCACCGGTGACGGTTTCTACGTCGGTAATATTACGTGACCACAGCGCCACTTCATATCCGTCGTAAGTCTGGTATCCCACTCTCAGTCCACCTTCCAACGCTGCTTCAGCTGTGAATTCGGTTGATTCATACAGGAAAAGGTTGGTTTCGCTTTTGTAAGCCCAGTCGGTGAAGAAATACAGATCGCCGTTTTCCATTGGAATGGTGTAACGGGCAGTAAAACTACCAATCCATTCTGGTGCTTGCGGTAAGCTGTTGCCGTTGATAAGTGCAAAGCCGTTGTCGTTGATTGGATCAAGTACTGTACAACCTGAACCACATGCAGCAACACCTAAGTCAGCGTCTTTGATTTCCGTGTCGTTGTAGCTACCCGCAGCGGTGATGATAAAGTCTGGCGTAACCGCATATTCCAGTTCGGCCTCAATACCCTGACCGACAGACTTATCAGCATTCAGCAGACGGGTGTTGTTATCTTCACCACCAACAGCCGTTAATTGCTGGCCATCTACTTCGTAGCGGAATACTGCCACGTTCAGGCGAGCATCGCCGTCCAGCAATGTAGATTTCACACCGGCTTCATAAGAAATCAGCGTCTCGGCGTCCACAGCAGTGGTGTAGGTGGGGGTACCAGCGATTGAAGGTGCACGGAAACCACGGGCAATACGGCCGTAAACCATAACATCGTCAGACAGGGTGTAGTCGGAAGAGATGTCCCAGCTGATTTCTGACTCGTCAGTTTCAGCATAAGCACTTTGCGGATCAGCTACCGTTTGGCCACCGTTTGCCAATACTTCAATTGAGCTGAATTCTTTGGTGTCGTTAGACCAGCGCACACCACCAGATACCGACCAGTCGTCTGCAATATCGTAAGAACCGCTTACGAATACGCCGACAGTGTGGTTAGTTTGTTTCTGGTCGTTCAGTGAATTCAGCGCATTGTTGTTTTCTGTGCTGTACCCTAAATCGCCGTTAGTGGCTTTTTCATAGAAGTAGAAAAGGCCAGTTTGATAGTTGAACGGGCCGGCAAAGTTGCTGGCAAGACGCAGTTCTTCAGAGTACTGCTTAGCACCGTTGTCGCCAGCCGTTTCTACAGAGAAGAACGGGGCAGAGGCAGGATCGCAGCTAGCACAACCACCATCAACGTCGCCCAATGAGTAGAAGCTCATGTCTTCATAGGCACTAATTGAGGTTAAGGTGTACTCGCCCAACTCGAATGTGGCACGAATAGAACCACCATCCTGTTTCATACGGGAAGCATTGTTACCGTCCTGGTTAACCAGGTAACGATTCCAGCCGTCACGGAAACCTTTGGTTCCGCCTTCAATGGCATTCGCGTAGAAGATAGTAGAAGTACCGTTCAGATCGCGGTGGTGATAGTTAAACAGTACGCTGATATCGTCTGTCGGTGTCCAGTCAAGTTGAACACGGGCGGCATTGTCGTGGTATCCGCCTAATGCATCTTCTTCACCGGTATATTCATTCGATACGAAGTCGCTACGGTTTTGGGTAATACCAGACACGCGGCCGGTGAGTACACCGTCGATGAGAGTGCCGCCAACAGCGCCTTGCAGGTTAGTTTGACCAAAGCGACCAAAACTCGCTGACACATAACCATCTGCATCAGCCGTTGGTTTTTTAGTATCGATTTTCACTACACCGGCTGGGGTGTTACGACCGAACAGCGTGCCTTGAGGACCTTTCAGTACTTCAATACGCTCGACGTCGAAAATAGGAAAGCCTTTCATGTTTGGCGAAGATTGAATGACATCGTCGTATACCAATTCAACAGGCTGTGAAGCGTTGAAGCTGAAATCGGTGTTACCGAAACCACGAATGTAGAAACGAGGAAAACTACGGCCCATTGAAGATTCCGCTACCAGGCTTGGTACACGGGCGGTAAGAAACTTGATGTCGTCGCCAGAAACGGCGTAAGAGTTAACCTTTTCAGCGTTAACCACACTCATGGTGATTGGAATTTCCTGAGCGTTTTCAACACGTTTTTGTGCAGTTACGCTAATTACTTCCAGACTGCCTTTTTTTTCTGCAGCAGGTGTTTCCTGTGCCTGTAGACCAAAGCTCACTGCAAGCGCGAGGGCACTTACCAATGGAGCTGATTTCATTTTGCTTGATAAAGTCATTCGTGTGATACCAGTGAAAAGTTAAGTGAATCGTTTCATCTACATATAACCTTATTATTCACATAGTTGTCAATTAAATGACATAAATCCGTAGTAAATCAAATTTTTCGTTGATATTCTTAAGTGAAACGTTTAATTAAAATGGTTAATTTGTCGTTAATCATTAGCACAAGGTAGTAACGTGAAAGATCATAATCTACAGGTATCACTGACCGAAGCGCGCAGAGCGGCGTTAATGACAGTGGATACACAATCGCCGGTTTCAGTGGTAATCGACTGTGACGCGGGTAATGAAATTGACGATCAGTTTGCCATTGCCTGGTCTCTGCTTCGCCAGGACCGTCTTGATCTTCAAGCCATTTATGCTGCTCCTTATACCAATGCTTTTTTCGAAAATCAGGATGGTGAGCCGACTCGTGTAGAACATGCGGCAGAAGGCATGAAACGCAGTTACGATGAGATCTTGCGGGTGCTGTCTTTAATGGATGCCACTAATACTGTACCTGTGCTTAAAGGCTCTGAATATTATCTTAAAGACATGCAGGAGATTGAAAATTCACCAGCAGTAAATGATCTTATAAACCGAGCGCGCAACGCTGAAAAAACACTACATGTAGTCACAATAGGCGCGCCAACAAATATTGCCTGTGCCTTATTGCTGGCCCCAGATATCGCAAACAACATACATGTACTTTGGCTTGGTGGTCATAGCCAGGACTGGTACGACACGGAAGAATTTAACTTAATGCAGGATATGCCCGCCAGCCGTGTTTTACTTGATAGCGGCGTGGCGCTCACTCTGTTTCCGTGTATGGGGGTAACGAACACCCTCGCGACTTCCATTCCTGAAATGCAGTTTTATTTGCTCAATACCAGCCGAATTGGTGATTATCTTGCCAACCTGGCACCTACCTTTAACTGGATCACCTTTGCATCGAGAAAGGTGATGTGGGATATCGCCAACATTGGCTACTTACTCGAACCGTCATGGTTTCGCTGCTCGCTGGAATCGTCGCCTGTACTTAACGATAATCTAACCTGGAGCCGTGACGACAGACGTCATAACATACGCATTGTTCGATACATTGAACGGGATCATCTCTTTAAAGATATCTTCCGCCGCATAATCGATGCAGATAAGAAATAAGCAATGACAACAATAATAACATTACTCGGCAGCGTTTTGTTGCTACTCGCAGTGGGATGGCTATGTTCAGAAAATCGCCGGGCAGTGAAGCCGCGAGTTATTTTCGGTGCGCTGGGTCTGCAATTGGCCATCGTCGCCTTTATCTTATTTGTACCTTTTGGCAACAAGGTTTTGCTGGCGTTGTCGGGCGGGGTGAATAACATTCTGGCGTATGCCAACGAAGGTATTGCGTTTATTTTCGGTGATCTTGGCAGCAGTGAGTTTGGTTTTATCTTTGCCATTAAAGTACTGCCAGTCATTGTATTTATGTCATCGCTGATGTCGCTGCTGTATTACTTCGGCATTATGCAGTGGATTGTTCGCTTGGTGGGCGGTTCGTTACAAAAATTGCTAGGCACCAGCAAAACCGAATCTATGGCCGCCACAGCGAATATCTTTGTCGGCAATACTGACGTGTTTGTGTTGATGCGTCCTTACGTGGGCAGCATGACGCGCTCTGAACTCTTCGCTTTGATGACCGGCGGTGTCGCGTCGATTGCCGGAGGCGTACTGCTGGGTTACGCCGGTATGGGTATCAATATTGAATATCTGCTGGCAGCGGCGTTTATGTCTGCACCGGGTGGTTTGCTAATGGCAAAACTATTGTATCCAGAAACGGAACAAACCAGCCCGCCGGAAGATATTGAAAAGCAGCTCGCTGAATCGAAGCCCTCTACCATGATTGAAGCTGTTACTGAAGGTGCATCCAGCGGTCTGCAGCTCGCACTTGGCGTAGGCGCGATGCTGCTTGCGTTCATTGGTCTGATTGCTTTAATCAACGGCGCTTTAAGCGGCGTACTGGGTTGGTTTGACATTGAAGGTGTGACGTTGGAGCTGATCTTCGGTTATCTTTTTGCACCGTTTGCCTGGCTGTTAGGCGTGCAGGGCGATGAAGTGCTCACCGTTGCCAACTTGTTGGGGCAAAAAATGGTGCTCAATGAGTTCGTTGCTTATGTGAGTCTGTCAGGCGTTCAAGACGCGTTAAGCGCACATTCGCAGCTAGTAACGGTCATTGCACTTGCCGGGTTCGCGAACTTGTCAGCCCCGGCCGTTTTGCTTGGCGTACTCAGTCAGATGCTTCCAGACAAGAAAGACTATATCGCTAAAATGTGCCCGAAAGTCATTTTAGGTGGTTTTCTTTCAAACCTAATGAGTGCCAGTCTGGCCGGACTGTGTTATCAGCTTTCGCTGGTACTCTGAAGTTCATGAGGGCAGGGCAGTGCCGGTTATGTTCAGTACATAGCATTCGGCCCTGATTTTAGCTCATAAATTTTAAGTACTTTACTCACTTGTCCCTTGTCATCGGCGAGTCCTACACCAATAGCGGTGACACTGCCTTTTGCAAACGGCGGTTTAAGTTTCATTTTTTCTGCCACCGCTTTCAGCGCTTCAGATTGTTCGGCTGCCAGCAGTGTCATGTGCGGTTCGAAGTTTTGAAATACATTCGGGCTGCCGTAGCGCTCGAATGCGGCCTTTTTCACTGGATAAGCATTTACCCAGCCCGGCAGTGGCGCTTTGTTATCACGCATTGGTTCCAAAGCTAGGGTCACGGTGTCGGCAAGACGTTGTAACTCATGGCTGACTTCCGCATCTACAAATACCCAGTTTCCAGCGGTAACAGTAAAGCCGTTGGCAGTAAGTGGAATAGAAGTTTGAGTTGCGGTTAACGCCTCGACCTTTTCTAGTATGGATGGCACCGCTGACTCGTCGAACTGTGTGAGGTAAAGCGTAACGTGAACTGGAAATCCTTTTTCATAAAAAGTTTCCATGCCTTCGTTGTTGAGTTTAGCACTCACGTCTGCCACGGTGTTCTTGATGTTCTGTGAGGGAATAGCGAATACATTAACTGACACGGAAGCTGCCAGCGAATTGAAAGACAAAAGGGTGAAAGAGGCCAATGCCGCAGATTTCAGCGTGTTCAAAAAGGCGTTCCAGAAAAAATAAAAACCATACGCTACACAAATTGCTTTGCAGGAACAACTATCCGATACGGGCGCCAGCAATAAACTATGAAAGATGTCCTTTAACTATCTCAATACCCGGTCAATTCCATGAATCCATTACCCGAATGGGAACCGGCCACCTCAACTCTACCTTCATAGTAAGGGAAGCGGCCGTTGTTATGCTGTCCGGGCTTGAACGGATGCAGATTAATATCCAGTGACTTAATGGGAATTTGCAAGCGCCAGTTAACGGGATAATCATGTTCGTCGATTGACTCGTTCCCGATGGGCGTTAGCTGGATTGTCTCGTCTGTCAGGGTTTGGTGCTCACCGGTCGCGGTGATGTAAGTGCCGGTAACATAGGGCGGCTGGCCATTCACATGCATGCGGAACGCCATCAGTTTATCGCCGTTATCCAGATGCAGAGAAAACCAATCCCAGCCTAGCGCATTGTTGTTTGCCAGTTCGCTGGTCCACTCATGGTCGAACCAACCATTGCCATTAACTTGCAAAGTGTTATCGCCAATTTTAATTTTGCCGTCGGCTCGAATAAAAGGTTGACTGTAATAGTAAGAGCGATAGGTTTCATCTGCGGTTTTAATACTGTATCCGTTATCACCTTGCTTTATTACCGGCCCATCGGCAGATAATTGTAATGACACTGAGACAACATCGTTGATGGTAAAATCCAGCGTGGAAGGCGTTAGCGACGTCGATTCACTTTGCCAACGCCAGTTATCTATTTGTGCCGAAAACGTTTGTGTATCGGTTGATGGATCTGTCACAAACACGTTGCCCACGCCGCCTGAACCAAAACGTTCTTCAAAGAAATGCTCGGTGGGGGAATGCAACGAGGCGTGACCCATCCATAACTGGCCATCAGACCAATTACTCACATATTGCTGGTCGCCAGAAAAACGGAATAAGGTGAATTGCAAACCGTAAGGACGGTGCTGTGCATCTTCCAACACAAAAGTGAGATACCACCATTCGATGTCGAACGCAGGGTGACTTTTGTGGTCGTTAGGCAGTATCACCGGTTTGTCACGACTCACCAAAGTAACGACAGGCTTTTCTGCATCAGCGGCAAATAGGCTGGTTTTGGGTTGTGGGTCAGTGCAGCTTATTAGCAGTACACTCAACAAGAGCGCTAAAACAATGATGCTCACGTTTCTCATAAGCGCTCTTCCTGCCTCAGATCGATTTTGCTGTTTAATCTCCCCAGCGGTAACAGTAGGACTACCAGCACCACCGCCAAACTCACTGCCACACTTTTCAGCAGCACAATCCAGTTGAGTGACAAGGGATAAACCCAGTAAAACGCGAAACGATTCACATACTCAATAAAAATCCACGCCAACAAAATGCCAAATGGCACGGCAATAGCCGCTGTGGCCGCGCATAACAACATGTACTGGGCAGTCAGCGCGGTTTTTATGCTGCGTTGACTGATCCCCAGTGTGCGAAGCATGGCGAGTTGAGGTTTTAAATCCATAGTGAGCAGGGTAACGGATACCGCAAAAGCCAGTCCAGCAACCAACAGCGTGGCAATGTTTAAGGCATCAGTCACCACGAATGTGCGGTCGAAGGTTTCCATAGACACGGCAATTAACGAGGCTGAAGAAATCAGGTTCGCATCGTCTGGCAGCTTTTCTTGCAGTGATGATAATTCTTGCAGTGATGATAATTCCTGCGCGGCTAAACTGGACGACGTGGCAAGCGCCGGGTAAATCGCCGCCACATTTCTGCGCGCCTCTGGCATGCCAATCAAGCTTTCACTCACTATGATTTGCATCTCTGGGTTACCGTAGTCGGGATAAATGCCAGCAACACGGAATGACTGTTTTCCGCCGAGGAGTTGTTGCTCCAGCCCCAGCGTGAAAATCGGTCCCGTTTCTAAATGGTCTCCGGGTTTCACTCCTAAACGAAAGGCCAGCTGCTGGTTTACATACACGGCTTCACCGGTATAAAAATCCGCTGGTGTACTCGGTGTTTCCTGTTCCAGGGGCAGATTAATCTGGTTGGGATACGGCGACGGATAAGTCCTTAGTGTTACTTTGGAGTTATTCATTCCAGCTGCATCACTCATTCCAGCTGCATCACTCATTCCAGCTGCATCACTTATACCGGCGTCGCTTACTGAGGTGACACCTTGATAGACAGGGAGTAGCCGAAGGCTGTCCGGCAAGGATGTTTCGTTGACGGGCTGCATGGAATATAAGTAAGCGGGTGCAGTAAGTCGTTGTTCCAGCCAGTCCAGGGTGGCCTGACGAAAGCTATCCGTCATCAGGTTCATACCAATGTTGGCGCTGAGCGCGATGAAAAAGGCACATACTGCCAACCGACTTTTTCCCGATAGCATTTGGGCGCTGGCAACCACATAGCTGGCGAGGGGACGAGTAGGTGGAACCAGCCTTCTTACTACGCCGAGAAGCGGTGCTAACCACAAGATCAAAAGTGCGCTGGCGCACAGTAACACCGCAGCAACGCTTAAAAGTGCTGTGGCGGTGGATGACGCGAATACTAGTGTCAGGGCGATAAGCATCAATAGAACAAGGGAGCAAAGCAGTCTTTTAAATGGTGGGAGCGTCGCTGCTTGCACCCTGTTGCGACTAAGGGCACCCGCAAGCTGCTTTGCTGGCGCAATAAAGAACATAGCTAATGCCGCCAACGATACAACAAAAGCCCCCGCGATTAATTGCGTCAGCACCGGCGATGGCGCAACAAAAGCGGATTCGAACAACCCGCTAAAAGTCGCCTGAAGCACGGGCGTTAGCGAAAGCGTTAATGCCGCGCCGGCAAACACGCCAACGGGGCTCGCTATGAGGCAGTAGAAAGTCAGCTCGGTAAACAACGCTGACAGCAACATTCGACTGCCCACGCCAGCTTGTCGCAAGCGAATGAACGCAGGGAGTCGGGCACGGTACATCAGCATGAGGGCATTAAGAATGATAAATATTGACACTACCGCCATCAACGCGCCCATAGCCCACAGGTTAAGCTGAAAACTGTCTGCTAAGGTACCCTTGCTGGTGAATGTTGGCGGAATAGTCAACTCAAGGTGGCCTGGCAACGCCTGCTGCAGTTGTGCCTGCTCCTTATTCGAGAGTGTTCTTGCGACGATCAAGGCAGTTAATGGATAATTTTCTGGTGTGCGGCCTTCGGTGTAAAAGGCATCAATTGGCAGTACCAGGCGTTCATCAGGTAAGCCTGTTATCACTTGCGGTGTGTTAAAAAGGAGATTGCCAAATCCTGTCAGTGAAGTATTGCAATTTAAGTACCGCGCGGTTTGCTCAGATACCGCTGCTCTTAAGGTTGTGCGTTGAGTCGATGCATTTGGGTTTGATGCTAACGTTGCATCAGCGGGATTGGCGATGGGTTTGTTAGCCGTTTGCCGATTAAGCATACCCGACATACCACCAAATGCGCCTGCGTTACTCAAGGCCGCCATGATATCCACGCCAGTTATCGTGATAGGTAGAGAACGGGATTCGTTGGCCGGGCAGCTAATCTGTGCTTCCGTTTCTGTTATGGCAACAAGATAGGTAAAGCCCGCCGTGCGAAGGGCAATATAGTCGGCTTTACTGATGGGAGTATCAGTACTTTTGGCGCTAACGCTGCCGCCTGCGAACCAGCCCGGTTGCGACGATGCCAGTTCGCCCTCGCTGGCCCCTTGATTAATAAGTGTAACCGACGAAAGGCCCGCGGTGGCTATAACAATAGCGACAATAATTAACAGCGGTTCCCAGAAGCGTTTGCGGGCCATTGCCAGCAGAACACGACACACCAACAGCAAGCGATTTAACATATTAGCGTTCCAGGCTCTTCTGTTCAGCATGTGTTTGTGAAGGGCTATGCTGCCTCACATGCAGTTGCCCGTGATGCAGCCACAAGGGAACGTCGGCTTTCTCTGCCACTTCGTGACTGTGAGTAACAACAATCAGGGTGGTATTGAGCGCTCGGCACTGGGCAAACAAAGTGTTAGCGACCTGCTCGCTGGTCTCTTCATCCAGGTTTCCTGTCGGTTCATCTGCCAAAACCAGCGAGGGTTTGTGAACCAGCGCGCGGGCGATGGCCACGCGCTGTTGCTCACCGCCGGATAGCTGGTGGGGGAGCTTTTCTGACAGGTGGGCAATCGCCATGTCGTTCATCAACGTACGCTGAAAATCCTTATCGTGATTGCCTTTCAGGCGGGCAGTGAAGGCGATGTTGTCCCACACGTTGAGGCAATCCAGCAGGTTAAAACTCTGGAATACCACGCCTAGATGGTCCCGGCGAAAAGCATCAGCGGCGTTGTCGCTGGCAAAGGGCAGGGTGACATCGTCAATATGAATGGTGCCGCCATCGGGGAGTTCGAATCCGGCAATGAGTGACAGCAACGTGGATTTACCTGAACCTGAGGCGCCGCGAATGCTGGCCGAGTTTCCACTTTCTAACGTAAAGGATAAATCTCGCAAGATCTGAATGTCGCCAAAGGATTTTTGCAGGTTTTTCAGGTTTAGCATGGCCGGGCAGAACACATTTTTTATGAACGATGTTCTCCGTTATACGGCAAGTCAGTATTGAAGGTACAGCTTAACCCGCCATTTTTCATTCTGTTACACAGGTTTAATCTGCCCCCTGTATTATTTGAGCCAGCCCGGTGAATGCGATACATTGCTGCTCACGAGGTATCATATGGCAAAACCCAACAAGAAAGGGCCGGTTCGCACAGTGCTCATTTCCTGTCAGCAATGCAAATCCCCCATTTTTAAATACCGTAAAGGCGGCAAAGGTGCGCTGGTAAAATGTTTCATCGAACGCATTGTGGAAGACATGACGGTAAAGCCCTGTCATTGTCCGGGATGCGATCAGGAATTTGCCAGAGAAACCCTGATCCGCGGCACGCCGGCCTACAAGATGATTGGCGGCAAAGTGCATATGAAATGAATTCACAAGGAAACTTCATGGAAAAACACATTTATCTCTGCCGTCACGGTCAGACCGAATGGAATCGTGACAAACGCCTACAGGGTCAGCTCGACAGTCCGCTCACTGAGCAGGGGCGGGCACAGGCCGCCGAACTGGCCGCAAAAGCGAAAAGCTGGGAGCTTGAGCTGGTGGTAAGTTCTCATCTCGGCAGAGCGAAAGACACCGCTGCGGTATGCGCGAACACGCTGGGCACCGAACACAAAATCTATGAAGGCTTCTGCGAGCGTAACTTTGGTGAATGGCAGGGTCAACACACTGCCAATCTTGCCGCTTATCAGGCTTTTAAAGCACACCGTTATACCCGCCCGGATTTGATGCCAGAAAATGGCGGTGAAAGTGCAAACATGGTGGTGGCACGGTTCACCAAGGAGTTTGAAAAGCTGGTTAGTAGTGAGCCGGCGACGTCGCTCATGATTGTTAGTCACGGTGATGCCATGGCGTGCATTGCGCACAGCTTTGGCGAAGGGCGCACCATTGATAACTGCGGTGGTATGTTGCTTGGCTGGAAAGACGGCAAACTGCACTGGCAGCGCTGGATAGACTAATAACTCTCATCGGTTTTATGGTAGGATCCGCGCCCACGCCCGCTGGTGGGCGTATTGTTTCACCCTGTAAGTATTAAATCGATACCATTAAACCTGACAAGCAGTGCTAAAAGCCGATGAACGAATTACTCGCGCCAATCCATTCATTTCTACAATGTGAAACCCCGGACGCCTGGGTTGATAAAGCCGCAGACAAAGACAATCTGGCGGTGGTATTAACCGATCATCTCATCTGTGAGTTAAAAGCCGCCCAAAGCGCCATGTTTCTTATTCGTCGCTATGCGGTAGATAAAGAAAGTGGTGATGCGTTGCTGGCCTGGTTGAAACCCTTTGAAGATTTTGCCTACCGCAAAGAAGGGGATTGGCAGTCACTGCTGAAACACAACAAGCTGTCGAAATCGATTATTCCTAAGTCTGGCACGCCTTACGGGCAGGAGCTAATTGATAAAATGGTGCTGCTGATTAAAGAAGAATTGCATCACTTCTTTCAGGTGCTGGAAATCATGAACGAGTACGACATTCCCTATGAAAATATTGCCTCTAGCCGTTACGCAAAAGGGATGCTGCGTCACGTTCGTACCCATGAACCGGCGGCGTTAACAGACAAACTTATCTGCGGTGCATATATTGAAGCACGCTCCTGTGAACGCTTTGCAAAATTGGCACCTCATGTAGACAAGCGCCTGGGCGATTTTTACATTTCACTACTGCGCTCAGAAGCCCGTCATTATCAAGATTATCTCACGTTGGCTGAAGAAATTGCCGGTGCTGATATTGCTGAGCGTATTGCTTTTTTCGGTGAAATTGAAGCTGAATTAATCGCCTCACCGGATGAAGATTTTAAGTTTCACTCTGGTTTGCCAGTTCAGCGAATTTGATTCTTACAGATAAAAAAATGCTAACCCATCTGGGTTAGCATGCAATTGTGTGAGCTGTTGAACCTCACTAAATCAAAGGGCGTCGAACGCTTTCCCCTTAACCTGAATATAGTGTGTCAAAACAGCGTGAATATGGATACGGAACTCTTCCCGGTTTACGCTGGGGAAATTCCCGAATGTTAATTTGCTACCTTTACATAACCATTATCGATAGCTAAGTGCACCAGTTCTGTACTGGTTTTTACCTGAAGCTTGTTCTTCAACTGGGTAATGGCATTAGAAACTGTTTTGTCTGAAATATTTAAGTCCATGGCAATGCGGTTACGTTTCAGGCCTTTGGCCACGCCCATAAACACATCAAATTCACGGCGCGTAAGTTGGTCGAAAATATCGCGGTTTTCACTGTAGGTATAAGAAGCCAGATTGATAGCCAGTTCATGTTCAATATAAGTGCGCCCCGCCATGACCGTTTTTACCGCATCCAGCATCACTTCAGGGCGGCAGCGCTTGCTGATATAACCCGATGCTCCCGTGTGCATGGCACGGTTCACAATAGACGCTTCCTCGAACATACTGAAAAATATAATTTTTAACTCTGGATGGCGGGAAAGGAATCGAGGTGCCAGATTCAGGCCACTCGCCTGGTCCAGATTAATGTCCAAAATCATCACATTCACATCATGTTGCTTCAGGCACGTCATGGCATCCCGTGCATTTTCGGCTTCGTGAATGGTGGCGTCCGGCAGCATCATTGCCAGCAAAGCGCTGTAGCCTTGTCTTACTACAGCGTGATCATCAACAAGTAGTATGTGCATTTTTTTGTTTCTCCCTAAGGGGTTGCAGCGCCGGCTGCATGGGTGCCGTTAGCGTTATTGTTGTTCCGGCAAGGGCGGTAATAGTGAGCGTACCAGCAATAAGGCGTGCACGTTCGCGCATAGACTCCAGGCCAAGCCCTTCATTTTCTGCCAATGTATTGGGTGCCATGCCTATGCCATTGTCACTGATAGTCAATTTCACATTTTCGCCCGTGGCATTTTCCTGGGTGTCACTTTCAACTTCGAGCGTCACGTTCGCGCGGGTTGCATGAGCGTGTTTAATAATATTACTGAGTGCTTCCTGCACAATTCTGTAAATGTGCATGTCACTGTCTGAGCTTACCGACACTGATGTGTCTGGCAGAGAATAGGTAATGGCAATGGTGTTCATTTCTGCCCAGCGCTCCAGCATTTCCTGTAATGCCGACACTAATCCCATTCGGCTTAACGTTACTGGATAAAGCTGCTGGACTAACTGGCGAATGCCTGACTGCATATCGTCGCACTGCTGTTCCAGTAAGGTAGCTGTACGCTCTACAAATTTAGGGCTGTTACTTTGTTGCTTAAGCATAAAACTTTGCACTCGCAGTCCAGTCACGAGCTGGCCAAGATTGTCGTGTAACTCTCTCGCCAGGATTTGACGCTCGTTTTCCTGCAACGATGCCAGACGTGCGCGTAATTGGTGTACTTTCGTTTCGCGCTGTTCCAGGGCGCTGGCCATGTCTCTGGAATGCACAATGACGCTGTCTATTTCTTCAATATCGCTTGGCGCAACATCAACACGATAATTGCCCTGACCCACCTCGCGCAGAGCATTGCTAAGCTTTCGCAGTGGTTTCATGCGGCTCTGGACGGCTAGGTGAAGAAACGACAATGAAACAACTAACGACAGGGTTAGAATGCCAAAGACCTGGTAAACAGTTGTCAGTACTTCAGCGCGCTCAGCGGCGGGATTTGCAAAAATCAGTAACTGCCTGCCGTCATTATCTGAGGAAGTGAATTGGTCAATGAGCGGGTAGGGAAGCTGTGAACGTAATTCCGGGGTATCGGTGATGATCGCAGTGATGTGGCGGCTATGCTGCAATGCCGCACCGATTTGCTGAAAACTTACGCCTTGCTCAACCAAAGCAATGGCCAGTTGATTGGCTGCATCAATTTCGGTTTCCACATCTTCAATGGCCTGACTATACAGAGCAAACCCAAGCAGGCAGCCCAAAAGCAGATAGATAGTAGATATAGACAGAACTATTTTGCGAGAAGCTTTCATCTGTTTACGTTTTTTAACCATGGTTACATAGTATGCAGTGTTAACAGAAGTTGCTTTGCCACTTTAGCCAAACATTTATAGTACTTTGGTAGCGGGGGCATTGCGGCGCTTCCACAGTGGTAGCGTCTGTGTTCGCTTCGCCGTTCATAAAAAAGCGGAGTACTGGTGTACTCCGCTTTTACAAAATTGCTGGCCTGACTTCCAGTCAGCGGTGATGCTTCGACAAGCTAAATTACTCGGCTGGCGCTGCACCGTTTGACTTTGGCTTTTCAACCGGCGAAGCAACTGGCGCTGGCGTAATCATGCTGTTCAGTAGCGTGCTGTCGCCTTTCAGCAAATCCGTCAGTGAACCGCCTTGCTTGTCTACCAAACCCACTTCACGGAGCAGAGCATCTACAACCGGGGCATTGGCGCGATAGTTGAGCGCAGCCTGCGTAACCTGATCCGCCATGCTGCCATTGCCTGTGCTTAGTGTGCCTTCCTGACCGCTTCCGGAAGCGCCCACACCATAGCCCTGCAGTATTTTAATGCCTTCAATATTCTCCAGTGGCTTAACCGCACTGGCGATAACTTCAGGCAGTACTTTAAGAATAGCCAGCGCTTTTTGCAGCTCAATCTGTTCGTTCTTCAGGGTGTTTTCGGCATCGTATAATGCTTGTTTACCGGCAGCTTCAACGGCCAGTACTTTCTCATCGGCTTCGGCTTGCAGCATTTTCGCATCGGCAGAGGCTTTGGCTTCGGTGAGAATAGCCTGAGCTGCGTTTTCTGCTGCTTCTTTCTTCGCCTGTGCTTCAACGGTAATACCTACTGCCTCACGCTCAGCCTCTTTACGGGCATCGATAACTTCGATTTCCATGCGACGCTTGGCGTCGGCAACCTGACGGGCAGTAATAACCGCTTCTTCTTTTTCTACCTTGGCTTTTTCAGCTTCGGCGGCTTTTGCGCGGGCAGCAGATTCTTCTTCAGACTTGGTGGCAACGGCAATCTGTTTAACCTGCTCGGCCACTTCCACATCTTGCTGCTGAGAAATACGCGCTTCTTCCAATGCTTTTCGCTTGGCAATTTCACGGGTTTCGAGCTCGCGGGATTTATCGATTTCTGCCGCTTCAATGGCCTTTTCTTTGGCGATGGCCGCTTCGCGCTCTTCACGCTCTTTTTGCTCACGCTGCTTGGAAATTTCTGCTTTCTGCTCCTGGCGCTTAAACTGCAGTACCTGTTCCTGAGTCAAACGGGCTTCTTCTTCTTCTCGTTTGATGTTCAGTGATTCTTTTTCAGCTTCCAGATTCCGGGTTTCAATTTTAATCCGGTTTTCCTGCTGAATGTCGTTGGTTTCTTTGCGCTTTTCTTCAATGATTTTGGCAAGGCGGGCACGACCTTCCGCATCGAAAGCGTTATTTTCGTTGAAGAAGTCTAAATCGGTTTGGTCGAAGCCAGTCAGACTCACCGATTCCAGCTCGAGACCGTTTTTCTCCAGATCGTTGGCCACACTCTGCTGTACTTTCTGCACGAAGTCTGCACGCTGTTCGTGCATTTCTGTCATCGTCATTTCTGCGGCTACTGCACGCAGCACATCAACAAACTTGCTACAATTGGAACATTTTTGGGTTGATTATTATGACTTAGTGTATGCTAGCTACTTATACATCTGTTCTGTATAGGTCATATAAATGCTAACTCAGAGAAATTTCACATTAGTCATATTTTTAGAGTTTGTTTTGAAAAAGTATGACCTACTGCATAGTTTCAGTCATATTTTTTTATTAAACGGTAGATTCATATCTAATGGGTGAGGTCTCAAGCTTGATTGGCTAAATTAGCTTTTGGTGCTCTGAAGCGACATTATGGGTGAGGAAGCTATCTTCTCTTTCAACTTCAGCGTTTTTTGGTACTACGGGAGATGCTGTGAGTGATACTCGTTTCGCAATTTATATTAAGCAAGTGATTTGGAGTAGTTTTCATTACAACGCATAACTCGGTTAAAAAAATTATTCCGATATTGATTTCACCACGCTCAATACGGCTAATGTAGGCTTTATCAGATCCCACTTGAAAAGCCAACTCACCTTGGCTCATGTCCAAATGCGACCGCCTTGCCCTTATATTTGCCCCAAGCTCTTTTAAGTGTTTGACCATTCAACTTACATACTAAGTAAATCGATAATGATCGCATAAATGTTTGTGCGCGTCGTTGTAATATATTACTACTTTGATGTATTATGTTACTACTGTTGTGTTATATTACTACCTTTGGCGGAGTGTATGATGTTCTCGAAACACATAGAACATATATTGTCGAATCCATTAATTGATAGATTTACTGTAAAAGAGGTTCGTGCCGCATATCTGTTCTTACCTATAGAAGTAAAATTTGAGGAGCTATCGGAGCTGCGTCGTGCCATCTATGCTGAGCTTTTAAAATACGAAAAACGGGGGTGGTTGAAGAAAAATGTATCAGCCAAAAAAGGGATCGTAACGTATACAAAAACCGAGAGGTTTGACATTCCCTTTCGTCAACTTCAGGAGAATCAAGTGAAAAGCATAAGCTATCCAGAACTAAAGAGTCTGGAGGTTAAGGAGATGTTTACGCGACTGAACGATTATAAAAATGATTTACTCGAAGGGATCGGCAAAGCAGATGAATTTAGAGCGCTCAGAGATTTATATCCTCAGTTGCATGAACAGTTTCAACCTGAGTATAACAATGTTAGAGAAGCTAATTCGCGCCTGCTAGGTAAGATAGACGCATTAGAAAAAACATTATCCAGATTTAAGCATTCAAGGGAAAAAAGCGTTGAAACTCCGTAAGTGGCAAACTGAATGTATATCAAGTGCTATAAAGCAATATTTATCCGGCTCTCGACACTTTCTGACCCTCGCTACACCTGCCGCTGGGAAGACGATCTTCTCAACGAAGTTGGCTCGCGAGTTAGTAAATAGGTCGATGATCGATATTGTAATTTGCTTCTCACCAACGTCTATGGTTGCATCAGATTTTTCGAGTTCGTTGGCGGCTGAATTCAAAGCTCGATTTGATGGTAAATTAGGTGCAATGGGGCTTTCTACAACTTATCAGAGTATGCAATTTTTAGATGATTCTTTTTTACAACTGTTAAATGAATACCGTGTTTTTGTTATTTTCGATGAGATCCACCATTGCGCAGGTACAAACCTCGAAAACTCAAATTCTTGGGGCGAGCAAATCATATTGAAAATACAAGAGCGTGCACAATATACCCTAGCATTAACTGGGACACCTTGGCGATCCGATAAAACTCCAATCGTATTGGCGAATTACTGCTCAGAAAGCAAAATACTATGTGATTATTCATACGGACTTAGTGAAGCTATAAGTGATTCAGTGTGCCGCGTTCCGCATATAACAGTGCTAGACAATGATGATATTAATGTTTCAAACAGAAATGAAAGTAAAAACTTTGCTAGTTTTTCTGAATTAATAAAACAACAGTTGATTAGTTATAGAACCATAGTAGAAGACCGAGAAATCATTCGCGAGTTGGTACAAAGAGCAGATGTAAAACTTAATGAAGTTAGGCTTAAAAATTGCGATGCAGGGGGCTTAATTGTTGCAAGCTCGGTAGAACATGCAATGGAGATCCAAAGGATTTTAAAGAGTACGGTTGGCGAAGATTCGACAGTTGTCACCTATCGAGAAGAGTTCTCCAACGAAGTTATTCAAAAATACAGAGAAAACACGTCAAAATGGCTAATTTCTATTGGAATGGTATCTGAGGGAACAAATATTCCTAGGTTACAGGTCTGTATCCATTTAACGAATATCGTTACAGAGTTACATTTTAGACAAATCCTAGGGCGCATTCTACGTTTTACCAATTCGCCAACTCAAATTGGTTATTTGTTTATGCTAGCTCACCCAGAACTTATTGATTTCGCAAATAGAGTTTCTGAAGATGTTCCGCTAGAAGCAAGTGTTGTGAACTTTGATAAACTGAAGAATAAATTTAGGCAGGAGGTAAAGGAAAGTACAGATTATATTACATCAGTTCGCAAAGATGAAAAAAGTGCACTTCTGGATGTTGGGGAAAGATTTGAGTGCGAAGAAAGCAAAATATTGCCCCAAGGTAAAAACCCGTTAACAGAGTCATACGAGATGATGTTGGGAATTGTTGGTAAATTTAGAGATGAGGTTGTTCCTCTTAAATTATTGTGAAAAATAGTTAGTGTAGTTTCATTTTTCGCATAAATATATAATTATCTAACAAAGAGGATGCAAAGAAAAATGAAGTTGGCAGCATTCTACCTTTGGGAGCTTAATTTAATGGGTTTTCCTTATCAGGGGTTAACAAATTTTTAGGCTATATAAATAAATTTAAACGATATTTTATCAAGCTTGAAGAAAGAGTAATCTGGCATCAGAATAGTTTCAAAACTATGTCCGAATCATATTGTATTTATCTTAATTTTGATGCTAGACTCTTTGGGTGTTTGCGATTTATGAAATTATCAAAATATAATATGAATCTGCCAAACTCTACGTATTTTGCATTTAGAATGTTGAGGTTTTAGATTTTAATTTAAGAGAATCTACTATAGAATTTAAAAATGGAATATGCGTGGATTCGAGTTGGATATCTATTTCTGAGTTATCATTAGAATGTGATTAACGATGACTTCTAGTAAAAAGTTTAAAAAATAGGCTAATTTTTAATTAATTCGCAAAAAATTAACGCATAGTGTCCAACCACTAGTAAGCTAACTACGGCCAAATTGGGTTGTCAATCCAATCAGAAATTACCTTAACTTGTTGATTATCAAGGTATCCTAAATCTTCAAATAAATTAAAGCTAAACAGATTATCATGTCTCCACACGCCGAGAGCAAACTTCGCCATGATCACCTGTGATGTGGACGCCACCCCGAGATAATTTTCGACTAATTTGGGCCTATATGCTTTTTTTTCGTAGTCAAAAAGTTGTACTAGGTAAGGCATATCCCTCTTTAGCCATATAAAAAAAGCTTCTATGCTGTCTTTTTTTACGATTTCTGCTAAGTCCATTTCATTCTCCGTAATACCAAGTATAACGTAGCTTAGAACAGTTCTGCTCGTTGTCAAAGTTCTTTGCCAGACTGAGTAAATCTAGAGTAAGTAAGCTAAGGAACGTTCGTTTTATGCACGCAAGGTTAAAAAGTGGTGCTATAGCAATTGAATGAACAAGCAAATAATCCCTGCGGCCATTCAGCAACGATTGCTTAGGCATCATGATAAGAAATCTTTTGATGCTATAAAGAAAACCCTAAGTATTGCTTGCTTGGCTTTAGTATGTCGTTTACGGATTAAGACAAAATGGTCGAATTCGACCAGTTTGCAAGTGAAGTGAAGTGGAGGGGAGAGTTATGATCCTCGCAGACTCAGCGCCGCCGCACTGATGTTTGCATTGCACAAGGAAGTCGAAAAGGAGCATACCTTCACAACACAGGCGCAGCTTAGGCCATTACTGGTTAAAGACACGGGACTAGTCTCTGCTGTGTTTATAGTGGGTTATGATAAAGCTCAATATATCCTCAACCCAAAAACGGGCACGTGTCACCCATCCGCGCAGCTCCTGATAGTGAGCGCTGTTGCAAAGCGTTTGAATTTGTTAGCGGGTCAGTCAGCGGAAAATTTTTGACGAATATGCAAATTCGGCATATCGCAATGCTACCGGACAATTGCCGTATCCTTTACTCGAAAGCAGGTCGAAGCGGTATTAAGTTGCTTAGTCAATGCGGTGAGCTGCATAACAGATGGCACTGGAACAGGGAAATCGTCGGTACTGCGAACAGCCTCGCGAGCCTTTTCTCTTTTTGAGTATCAAATCCATGCTGTGGCACTTAGCGGTAGAGTGGCTTTGCGACTCCACTAGTCTATCGGCTTCACAACATCAACCATTGCAGTAAAGACCCAAAAAAACCGTCCACCCGAGCAGTCTAAGCATCTGTTAGTGATTGACGAAGCCAGTATAATTGACCTGCCAACAATGTACCGGATCGTAAATCACATTCATCCATCAGCACGGATCGTATTAACAGGCGATCCCGATCCGCTAGCACCAATTGGATGCGGGCGGGTGTTAGCTGATATTGTGATCTCCAAAGCCATTGCTGATACGATGCTCGATATTGTTAAGTGAAAAGAAGGCAGCTCTGGAATTCCTGAATACTCTAAGCTAGTCAACGCGGGAATTGTGCCCGAAAACCTGAATACAAGCACTGGATCCATTACCTTCCACGAGACCAATAAGCCTGACATAGCCAGAGTGTGCAGTGAGCTATTCCAGCAAGATGCAGACAGAAGTCGTGTTATGGCACCAACAAAAGCAATTGTTGCTGAGATTAATAGGCTAGTCCAGGACGACGTGAATCCTGACGGTGACAGGTTAGAGTTTGAGTTGCATGGCGATACGTTTTACCGAAATCTGCGGCTCGGTGATTCGATCCTATTTACTCAGAACAATTACGACAAGGGGATTCAAAATGGCTCCCTGGGCACGCTAACTAGCGTGACTCCCATGGGGCAAGTGACATTGGAGAACAGGAGACTGCATCGAGATCACGCAGTCCGTTCTAGACTGCATGGAGTTAGGTTTTGCGATCACTTTACATAAAGCGCAAGGCTCTCAATTTCCACGGGTCATCATCGCTCTGCAAAAGGGTCAGATTGTAGATAGAGCTTGGCTATATACTGCGATCACCAGAGCTGAGGCAGAAATCCACATTGTAGGAAGTGCAGAGGATTTCAAAGCCATTACAAATGCGCCAAGTAACTCTCATCGTCGGAATAGTTACCTTGCCACACTGCTAGCAAGCGCCTGATTGTAATATCAAATTCTTAATTATGGTTGAAGTATAATGCTTATTTGGTGAAGTCAAATTTACCCATCACTCACTTCATTAAATCGACATTTTTCGACTTTATGTCGATTTGATGAAGTCAAATCTGCCCATCGTTCACTTCATCAAATCGACAAAACAACCGCTACTGAGACTGAAAATGGTCAGAAGCGGACGTCAGTGTCAGTGGTCTCAAACGGTTTGATTAATCCTTTGCAGGCATTGGTGACACCAATCCAAACAACAACGAAGAATGAATAGCAGGCATATTACTTCGCCAAAGTATCCATCTTATCAGCGCGGACTATCTGCTCAGCAGAAATATTCAAACTTATCATTCCATTTTTATACCTGAAGCCACGCTGTAATCTTTTAGATAAAGCAAGCTCAAAAAGCAATTAACAATATTGTATGCTTTAAGATGAACAGCTTCGTAAATCAGATGATTATGGAACTTTCTTGAGTGTTTTATGTCCAATCATTCCAGTTCAACTTACGCGGAGAGACGAGATGCCACAATATGAATGTAGAGTTATTGAAGTAGATTTAAACGGTATAGAACATCAAAACGTTCGAGTAGTAGTCGAAGCCGATAATGCTGAAGAAGCCGAGCGGGAAGCAAAGAAAAAGATTATTATCACACTGGGCGGGGATAGTAAAAAAGCTAATCCAAGAGTGTTAGATGTAACAAGTTGCGAAAAGATATAATAGAAAATGAGAAGCGAGAAATCATGCCGCGCCCCTATTGATCATCGTTTCAACGACAGGCGAGTTAAATTTCTGGCCCACTTCACATTGCGTAATCTCACCGACTTGAGGTCAGACATCTTCACCACGCAGCAGTTATTTTCGACTCACGCTTCATGCCATATTTATAATATGAGTGCTAATTTATATTATTTGTAAATATTTAATGATTTTAATGGACGGGACTGATTTACTTACCAGCATTGCTAGTAACTAGTAATTTTGAAATGTTAAGCCACTTCCAATTATAGAAAGAATTTTCGTAAAAAATATTATTTACATCATTATAGCTGGATGTGTTGCCTCCATAGTTTAATTTCACTAAACATTGAGGTTATATTGCATCCAGAACTTGAGCAAAAAGTAACGGTTGATTTAGGTAAAAGGTAACTCGAATAACGTCGGGCAATGAGGGTGGTAAATATATCTTAAAATTTACGGAAAACTCCCAAGTTATAGATTTGGAAGTGTGGCGTCAATTACGAAGGTAATATAATCGTAAATATCTACCAATTGTCTAAATCCGTCATTAATTGTGTAACTATAAAATTTCTTAAAGTAGATGTAAGAGTATAAAATTCAGATTCCATTTGAATTTAACTAAACTCAATAGGAGTTGAATATTTTTTATTATTCTAGCGCTGAAGTGTTTTTTCTATTACCTCTATGAAGTAATTTATATTGCCACAGAATATTTCTCTTTTACTTCGAAACTGCAATAGATTTGAATGGATTCTTTGCTCGAATATATAGGGATCTTTTGTTTTCCAATACTTTATTAATTTCAAATCCACACCGTAATCTTTAGAGGTCTCTACTCTTCTTAATTCAGGATCTCGCCCCGAAAAACCTATCTTAAATTCATTTTCTTTATTAGTTAACTTAAATATATATATATAGCCTAGATTTACTTTTACGCCTGCCATCTCCATCTGGTTGAATCGCATTAAATTAAGCCTTTCTCTTTCTTCATTTACAACCTTCATTTCTTTTTTATATTTATATAGCGCATCATTTCTAAGCTGCCTCCAAGTAAAATATCCCGAAACAATAATATTATCTAACTCACATAAAGCAGAAAGTATTGGTTCTGGTGAATATTTACAATTAAATATTTTCATTTTACTAAACTCATAATAAAGACCTTCCCATTTTTTTGTGCGGGTCGTAAAGCAATCAAGGGATTCGCAAATATCCTTCAACTTAATAATATCCAAATTGTCCAATTTTGATATGCTATTACATTCCAGGATTGAGTTTAAGGATAAGGCTTCTTTGAAAGCCAATTCCCCAATATTAATTAGGTAGTTTTCAACAGCTGAATGCGCTCCAGAAATCTTACAGATAGAGTCCAGATTATTCTTTTTATTAGGCTTTAGGTTTTTTTTAAACCATTTTTTGTCATATTCCCAAAGCTTTTCATTTAAAACTATCACGCTCACCTCTATAAAGTATTCTTCTTTAAGATGCTAGTTATTTTCTCAATCAGAGTATGTAGGTTTTCTTTATAGAAATCCTCTGCGAAGACACAGTAATTTATTTCTTTATATATTTTATCCAATAGTTTTTTAGGGTAGTCAACTCTCCAATATCCTTCTATTTTAAATGGTAGAGGTAAACCGCTTACAGAAGAGAGTTGAGATGCTCTAAAATCTGGGTTTCTTACAGTAAATGATACCTTGTGAATTCCATCTATTAGCGGGTTAGACAATATGTAAATGAATCCTTCGGGAATGGCGTGCTCTCCATTTTCCAATTCGGAAAAATAAAAGTCTTTTTTTGAATTTAATTTCTCAAATCTAAAGTCCTCTTTATTTTGTGAGTTTATCTTTTCAATTTCTTTATTTAAATAATTTTTAATTTCATTTTCTAACTCCTCACTTTCATCAATTATTCTTTTTACATCTTCGATAATTTCAATAAATTCTGATGAGGCATTTTTAAAATTGAATAGTTCAATCTCTAATTCTCTCTCTTTCCATTCAAAACAATCACTACTGTCAAGCTGAAGTGTTTCTGCAAACCTTTCAATTTCATCCGGAGTGAATTCTTTAAGTTGATTCGAATTTATTATATCTAATTTTATATTCAACCATTTAGCCTGCTTGTGAGCTTTTCCGCCAGTTTCCGTTATGAATTTTGAAATTGTATAGGCTGCATCCCAATCCTTTATTTGCTCCCACTCATTTTCCAAATCACTGAAAATATCTTCAACTTTTCTCTCATTAAAATTCCAAAACTCCGGTATTTTTATTTTTTTCATATTATTTCCAGCTTCATAAGAATCATCTTTACATTTCAATATATGCTCTCAATATACTTTATTTTTTGTAAAGTTTTCCCTTAATAAAAAGGTATTATCAAATTTCATTATTAAATAATATCGATAATTCGAAATTTTCCATTTAGTAGTATGGTAGTGAACGACGGCTATTTGCCTGATGCGGTCTTAAAATAGCATATGTACCGATTTCCGCTCTTCGCTCTTTTCGGACATTGACCTGTTGCAGACTATCTGATCTGGTTGAACTCAAAATCCTAAACGGTCAAATCGTGTATAAGTCGGTACAATGTATCTGATGAACTCGTTATAGCATTGCAATTATAACGATTTCGTTATAATTGAATTGGTCAACAAGCTGTTGCCTCATATGCAAAGGATTTTAGTGCAGCATTCCGCGCTTCTGTTTTAGTAAGACGTATGCGACTCCAGCAGTAAAGATCAGTCCTGGAATAATCCACAATAAGTCCATTGCATTTACCTCGTATCAGGGTGTTTGGAACATCTTAATATGTTTATTGTTCTCAATGTCTGCAATTAGAACCCCAAGCTCATCCGTGGGGTTTAAATCCCCATCGTTTAACAGATATAGCGTCCTGAGTGCTTTCAACACGTCCGAGCGATTATGCCCAGCTTTAGCAAGTATCTTTGCTTGGCCGAGATAATCATCGTATGTCATCTTCATGAGCCGACTCTCCTCAATTGCGGTGCAACTTCTGCTTCTGACGATAATATACCCATGTTGTACCACCGATAAGCAAACTCAGGGGCAGTAAAAATATTAATTCTGCTGGCATGTTGGCCTCATCTTCGAGTTAAAGTGATGTCCTAAAACCTCAATTATGCTTGAAGCATTATGGTTTAAGCATAATTTAATAAACTAGATACCTATCAGCAACATAGAGTCACCTTTAAGGCTATTTAGTCTCTCCCTTACTTCCTCCTCAGTGTACTTTTGAGTTCCGCAATATAACAAAAACCAATGAACAGTATCATGTCGGAGGTTTCGTGTCGGAGGTTGCGCCATGAAAAATTCCACATCTAGTCGTAATGTCCACTCCTGCCCATTTTCAGTCTCAGTAGCGGTTGTTTTGTCGATTTAATGAAGTGAATGGGGCTGCAAAATCGACTTCATCACCGTTATACCTCATTAGCAAAAAGCCATATGAAGACACTTGCACCGTAAATCAAAATCGAAAAATGATTCCTCATATGCACAATATGATGCACAATCAAAATCCAATTATGACATGTAGTATATCGTTTTTGAAAAAGCGTAATAATCCACTATGGGGTGAGTATGGAAATCAAAGAGCTAAAGGTGTTATTTGACAATGGCGCACTTAAAACCGCAACTGTGACCAAGGCAATGATGGATACAGGCTATACGGTTGTGTTTGATGCTAAAGACAAGTCAAAGCAATATCATATTAGTGGCATTTCTCGGAAAGCCTGACAGTGAGCGAGATCAGTAAGCTGTTGGAAGAGAGTTGGACAGATTTCAGTGGGTCGTTTTTATCTTTCTATCTGGCTGAATGGTGATGCTTATAGCCTTAGTATGTGAGGAATTGCAACTCAAACGCTAGAAATCATGCATTCAACAACGAACATTGGGATAGTGATATCAACGCCAGGCCAACTGCGCCAGTGATATTGCACCCTTGCAGTGGTACCCTCATGAAGTAGGTGGATGAACTGCATTTCCAGCGACTTATCACTATTATGATAAAGTGTTAGCCGCGCCAAACTGAGTGCCGTATATTCGAATAATCATCCTTCTGCTCAGAACTATAGTGGTTTGTCTTAGTTCCTCAGTCGTTATATTATCAAGCTATAGCAAAAGCTTATACAAATTTTACATATTGTCGTTTGCAATTAACGACTGAAAACATGGATGTGGTATGGAATTCGAAGTTCTTATCGATGATCAATTTTTAAATGTTTGTTTGGACAACTCACTATCACCAATAGACAAGAAGTCAGTCCTTTCATTATTTAACGATTTTGAAGACGGCAAATGGCGTTCTAGGGAATTTCATAGTTTTATTTGGGATAATATCGCTGAGACAGCTTTATCTTACTCCGAACGTCAGAGCTTGATCAGCAATTCGCATTCTACACTAGTTAGCGCAGCCGAGAGCCTCAGGCTAACTACGTCAGATAAAGATATAGGCAAAGGTAGTGAACTGGCCGAAATAGTCCTATATGGAATAATGAAGCATCATTTTAAGGCTCTTCCTGTTGTTCCAAAAATTTTCTATAAACAAAATTCCCAAGACAACGCAAAAGGTGCAGATAGTGTACACATTGTCTTGGATGATGATAGCGGGTTTACGTTGTGGTTTGGGGAAGCAAAATTCTTTAATGACATTAGCAATGCTAGGCTAAGTCAAATTATTGAATCTGTAGGCAAGTCTCTATCAACTGATAAATTAAAGCGTGAAAACGCTATAATTACTAACGTTAACGATATTGATAGTCTCATTGATAATCAGAAGCTAAAAGAAGATATAAAAGCTGCTCTTTCTCCAAAGAAATCAATCGATGTAATCAAGCCTAAACTTCACATTCCAATATTAATTTTGCATGAATGTGAAATAACTAAAAATACTAAAGTTCTATCTGAAAAATATAAAGAAGACCTTAAAGAATTTCACTTAGACAGAGCTGAGGCTTACTATAAAAATCATATAAAAACTTTAAGTAGTATAAATTTTTACGAAAAAATATCTTTTCATCTCATTTTATTCCCTGTGCCGAATAAGGAGACTATCGTTAATAGATTTATAGGCGCAGTTAGTCACTATAAGCAGGAGGCGGAAAATGACTGATTACTTTGGAGTGATGCATGATATTAACGACTCAATAAATGCAGGGAATATGAGTGACGCTAGAAATAAAGTCATTCAGGTATTAGCTGAAATTGATAAAAAGGAAGAAGAATTTCCAGAAGTTCTCAACCATTTTATTAGAACCGTTGGACTTTATCCATACTTAAATTATGAAAGCGCATCTTGGCAAGAAAGATTTATTTATGAATCTTTCAAAGTGGATATAGGTGGTAGCAAAGCTACCTTGCACAGGGAGCAGTCCCTGCTATTAAAGAAATTGCTAGAGAAAAGAGATATAGCGGTTAGTGCCCCAACAAGTTTTGGCAAAAGCTTTGTGATTGATTCTTTTATATCGATGACACAGCCAACTAATGTAGTGATAATTGTTCCAACAATAGCGTTAACTGACGAAACAAGAAGAAGGTTACAAAATAAATTTGGAAATATTTATAAGATTATTACAACCGCAGACGTTGAACTTTCTAAAAAAAATATATTAATCTTTCCCCAAGAAAGGGCAACCAGCTATATGTCTAAGTTGGAGTCTATAGACATATTGATTGTTGATGAATTTTATAAAGCCAGCAGAGTCCATGATAAAGAACGCTCCAACTCTTTATTGAGAGCTATTTTACGACTCAGTAAAATAGCGAAGCAAAGATATTTTCTTGCACCGAATATAAAGCAACTTAAAGAAAGTGTTTTCACAAGCGGCATGGAGTTTCTTGAACTAGACTTCAATACTGTTTTTCTTGAACGGCACGATACTTTTAAAAAAATAAATAATTCAAACTTTACAAAAAGCGACGCTTTGTTAAAAGTATTAAAAGAGAAGAAGGGTAAGACACTAATTTATGCTGGAACATATTCTGGCATAGACGAAGTATCCAACTTTTTAGTCGATTCTGAGAGGCTAAAAGAAAGCCATCTGTTAAGAGACTTCTCCTCTTGGCTTAGTGAGAATTACGAGAGAAACTGGAGTCTCACTAATATGGTTAAACGTGGATGTGGCTTACATAATGGTAAGTTACACCGCTCATTAAGTCAGTTACAAATAAAGTTGTTTGAAGAACCATTGGGTATAGATCGTTTAGTTTCCACTTCTTCTATAATTGAAGGTGTAAATACATCAGCTGAAAATGTCATTATTTGGCGTAATAAAAATGGTAATGCAAATCTAAAGGACTTTACTTATAAAAATATTATAGGTCGAAGTGGAAGAATGTTTAGACACTTTATTGGTCATGTCTACTTATTAGAGGCTCCGCCTAAGGAAGAGGAAAGCCAGTTAGAACTAGAATTTAATGAGGAATTAGCGAGTAGTATAGATGAGTCTCTTCACTCTGAACAATTGACAAAAGAACAAATCGCGAAAATCATCGCTTACCGTGAAGAGATGACAGAAATTATGGGCGAAGATTCTTTTCAAAGAATACAATCCGATGAAAGATTTAGTGATAGTGATACTTCTATAATATTAAGAGTATCAAAAGCAATATCAGAAAATCCAGAAAACTATAGTTCTCTGTCAAACCTAAATTCTTCTAATCCAGCTTTATGGGATTGGTCACTTTACAAAGTATTAGAGACAATCCCTGGGCATGTTGGTGTCCGCTATCGTACTTTTGTAGAGTTCGTAAAGTGTATTTCTCAAAATTGGGAAAAGAGTTTCCCAACATTGTTGGATGAGCTATCTCAATTTGATATTGGCATAGACGAATTTTTCGATTTAGAAAGAAAAGCTACATTCAAGTTCTCTTCTATACTAAATGAGATAAATGTTATACAGAGGGAGTTTTATTCTAGTAAGAAGATAGATATAACTCCATTTATTACTAAAGTTAGTCATGCCTTTCTCCCTCCTAATGTTTATAAGTTAGAAGAGTACGGACTACCAAGAATGATTTCGAAAAAAATACATCTAAGTGGCATTATTGATTTAGAAAACGATGAGTTTTCTATTCATGATGTACTAGAAAAGTTCAATACTATTGGATATTCGGCTATAGCTAGTTGTAACGAGAAGCTTGGCTCGTTTGATAGATATATTCTGAAGCACTTTTATGATGGTATCACTTCATCCTATTGATCTTTATTATATTCTTACTTTAAGTAGTCTATAGGCTGTACATATAGTTGAGAGTTCCTTTGGAGTTTCATTATGTTTATAGCGTCAATGCGTGAAGACCTGACGTTCGCAAATTGATATAAATTTCAGCTTTTATTAGCATAGCTGGCAAGAACGTTCTCATTTTTTAAACCTCAATTCCTGCCTAGAAATACAGTTGTAGACTTTGATTAAATCTATAACGATGGCAACATGGATAGGAAATTAGCATGAGTTCGGAAGATATAAGCACAGTTTTCACACTACTTAATTATTAGGTAAGCGTCCGCTAATCCCACCTATCGTTTAGCAAACTGCCATGGTAGAAGTTGCCCGATATCGGTGCCGGGCTTGCTGAGCTGCTCCAGGCTGCCCATAACATACTCGAACACATTGAGGTCGTTA
>Ga0208204_100127_pt1 | contig 33555 bp, 27 predicted proteins | sample DeeseametaMP2252_FD_184173 | JGI IMG/M metagenome (GOLD analysis project Ga0208204, IMG submission 184173) | Marine microbial communities from the Deep Pacific Ocean - MP2252 (SPAdes) | ecosystem: Environmental > Aquatic > Marine > Oceanic | place: West of El Salvador, Pacific Ocean | collected...
CCCTCACTGTCGATGACGCATTGGCGAAGCAGTCCTTTGTGCGACCTACCCATGTTATTGGCAATGAAAGTGCCATTAAAACGGTTAGCGGGGCAGCTCATCAGCTATCAGGCTCATTGTTTGTTGGCGGTCAGGAACACATGTATCTCGAAGGTCAGGTGTCAATGGCAATTCCTGAAGAAGAAGATCGCATGATGATTTACACCTCAAGCCAGCACCCCAGCGAAGTACAGAAACTGGTGGCAGAGGTATTAGGTACAAAGCTACACCGCGTTACCGTTGACATGCGACGCATGGGAGGCGGCTTTGGCGGTAAAGAAAGTCAGGCAGCGCAATGGGCCTGTATTGCCGCCGTTTTGGCGCAACGTAACGGTTTGGCAGTGAAGTGTCGTTTGCCCCGCTCTTTAGATATGTCGGTCACCGGCAAGCGTCACCCCTTTGAAAATAGCTGGCGAATTGGGTTTGATGAAAACGGCATGATTCAGGGCGCAGACATCACCGTAAACGGAAACTGTGGCTACAGTGCAGATTTATCTGACGCCATTGTCGATCGCGCCATGTTCCATGTGGATAACGGTTATTTTCTTGGCGACAGCCATGTTGTCGGCCACCGTCTGAAAACGTCCTATGTTTCTCACACAGCTTACCGCGGATTCGGTGGCCCTCAGGGCATGATCGTCGCGGAAGCCATGATGGACGGCATCGCCCGTAAGCTTGGCGAAGATCCACTGACCATCCGTAAACGCAATCTGTACGGCGAGACCACCGGTAATACCACGCCTTATGGCATGGACGTAGGCTTCAACCTGCTACCAGACATGATCAGTAAATTAGAGGCCAGCGTGGATTATTGGCAGCGCCGTGAAACGATAACCGCCTTCAATAAATCCAGTCCGATCATCAAAAAAGGCTTAACGATGACACCGGTTAAGTTTGGCATTTCGTTTACGGCCAAACACCTCAACCAGGCCGGTGCATTAGTTCACATTTATACCGACGGCAGTATTCAGGTGAATCACGGTGGCACAGAAATGGGTCAGGGTTTGCATACGAAAATCGCCCAAATTGCCGCCCATGAATTCGGTGTCGATACTGCTGACATCGAAGTTACCTCTACTCGCACAGACAAAGTGCCTAATACCTCGCCCACAGCCGCATCTTCGGGTACCGACTTGAACGGTAAAGCCGTACAAAATGCCTGTATTACGTTGAAGGAACGGTTAATTGAATTCTGGGCGGCGGAGTGTGGTGTGTCGGCAGATGGCGCGAAGTTCGATAATTATCAACTTACCATTGGCGAACACACGATTGACTTCCCAGCGCTGATCCAGGCAGCGTATCTGGGACGCATCTCACTGTCGAGCACCGGCTACTATCGAACGCCGAAAATCTACTACGACCGTGAAACCGGCACCGGCCGCCCCTTCTTTTACTTCGCTTATGGCGTTGCGGCCTCAGAGGTGTCAATAGATACCCTCACAGGAGAATACAAAGTTGAAAAGGTGGATATTCTGCACGATGTGGGCGCCAGTCTGAATCCGGCTATTGATGTTGGCCAGATTGAGGGCGGCTTTATACAGGGCATGGGTTGGCTCACCAGTGAAGAACTGAAGTGGGACGACCACGGCCGCCTTACCTCCAACAACATGGCTACCTATAAAATTCCCGCCATTGGCGATACCCCTGCAGAGATGAACGTGAGCTTGTATCGTCGGCCTAACGATGAAGACAGCATCTACCACTCTAAAGCGGTGGGTGAACCCCCATTCATGCTGGCGATATCGGTATGGTGTGCACTTAAAGATGCGATCGCCAGCCTCGATGACTACCAAACCGATCCTTATCTGCCTACCCCTGCCACGCCCGAGAAAGTGCTTGATGCAGTCATGGCGATGCAGGCAAAGAGCGGGAGTAATGCAGCATGATGCGCCCTCGTACCTGGTTTGATGCCATTAGTTATTGCCATCAACATAGCGAAGCCTATGTGTTAGTTACCGTGCTCAGCGCGGCGGGCTCCGTCCCTCGGGAACAGGGCGCTAAAATGGTGATCACCGGCGACAGTCAATACGACACTATCGGCGGCGGTCACTTGGAGTTCGATGTGGTGAACAAAGCTCGCGCTTTCCTTGCCGAAGGCAATACGTCTCAGCATATCGAATCTTATCCGCTCTCCAGCAAGCTGGGTCAATGTTGCGGCGGTGCAGTAAAAGTGCTGTTTGAAATTAAAACCTGTCACTGCCAAACGCTGGCGATTTTTGGTGCCGGTCATGTGGCACAAGCACTGGTTCCCATTCTTGCACAGCTGCCACTCAGCATTCGATGGATTGACAGCCGCGATGCGGTTTTCAGTGCGATGAATATTCCGCAGGGTGTATCCACGATTGTCGATGAACAGCCGGAAGGAGAATTGGCGCTGTTGCCAGCAAACAGTTGGCTGCTTATTCTCACCCACGACCATCAGCTTGATTTTACATTGGCAGAAACCGCTCTGAAAGCGGGACGCTTTCCCTACGTCGGCATGATTGGTTCTGATACAAAAGCCAAGCGTTTTCGTACCCGTCTTGCCCATCGCGGCTTCGATGATGCCGCTCAACAACCACTGGTGACGCCGGTGGGCAACCTGTCTATTCCCGGTAAAAAGCCCATAGAAGTGGCGGTTTCGATCAGCGCCCAAATTATTGCGCTTTTAAATACCCCTAGCGAAGAATTTAACCGAACCATTACCAAGGACACCGCGATAGTATGAATGTGAAAGCACTCAACGCCCTGCCCTGGCAAGATGCAAAAAGCTGGTTTACCCAAACCTGTGCCGCACAGCGCTGGGCCACCATGATGACCGATGACCGGCCCTATAAAAATGAGGAAGAGATACTCAGCCACGCTAACCGTGTTTGGTCAGGCATGGATAAAAACGACTACCTGGAAGCTTTCACCGCTCACCCGATGATTGGCGATTTAGACAGCTTGCGGAGCAAATTTGCCAATACGCGCACATTGGCCGCGGGTGAACAGTCTGGCACCGCTGAAGCCAGTGAAGCCACACTCCTTGCCTTACGTGAGAAAAATCTGGCTTACCGTGAAAAACATGGGTTTATTTTTATTATCTGCGCTACCGGTTTATCAGCAGAAACCATGCTGAAAGCACTGGAGACGCGTTTAAGTAACACCACCGCGCAAGAAATGGAAAACGCAGCAGCAGAGCAAATAAAAATCACCTGCTTACGTATTTCCAAAGCAATGAATTCTGAAGGATAACTATGATTTCTTTATCCAGTCATGTACTCGACACCACTTCCGGTAAGCCGGCCAGTGCATTACCGCTCACACTTACCTTCCCCGATGGCACCACCACTGAAGGAAAAACAGACGACGATGGCCGCTGTAAAATCTGGGGCGACGTAAGTTTTACAGCGGGCACCTATCAACTCAGATTCCACTGTGAAGCCTATCTTCTTGCTCAACATGGAGACAGTTTCTATCCTTTTGTCGATATTACCTTTGTGATGACCGAAGACGGTGGCCACTATCATGTGCCACTGTTGATATCTCCATTTGGCTTTAGCAGTTACCGGGGTAGTTAGTGAGCAAACCGTTGCAACATAAGATAATCCTTTTCCGGGCCAAAATACTGCATTTCCCGCAAGCTACCGACACCCCTCAACAGGATTTACAATGCTACGCCGATGGTGGTCTGGCCGTTCAGGGCGAGAAAATTCTCGCTATTGGTAACTTTGGTGATATCCGCGATGATTACCCTGAAGCCGTAATCCACGATCATAAACATCGCTGGATCATGCCAGGGCTCATTGATAGCCACCTGCATTTTCCGCAAACCGAGATGTTAGCGTGCTATGGCGAGCAATTGTTAAGCTGGCTTGAAAATTACACCTTTCCCACCGAGAAGAAATTCACTGATAGCGAATATGCCGCAGCCATGGCAGAGGTGTTTTTGCGTCAGCTTTTCAAAAATGGCACTACCACGGGGTTAGTATACCCTACCGTACACGCCGAGTCGGTTGACGCATTGTTCCAAGCGGCTCACCACAAGAACATGGCCATGGTTACCGGCAAAGTGTGTATGGACCAGCATTGTCCAGACGGACTTATCGATACACCAGAATTGGCCTATGCCGACAGCAAGGCGCTTATTGAAAGATGGCACGGAAAGGACCGGAATCTTTATGCCATTACGCCTCGTTTTGCGCCAACCAGCAGCCGCGAACAATTATCTATGCTAGGGAAATTGGCGAGTGAACACCCGGATGTATTCATTCAAACCCACCTGAGTGAAAATCAGAAAGAAATCGACTGGGTAAAGCAATTGTTTCCCGAACGGGATGGCTACCTCGATGTATACGACCATTATGGCCTGGTGCGGGAACGTGCCGTATTTGGTCACTGTGTTCACCTTACCGATAGCGAATGGCAACGCATGGCTGACGCCAAGGCGACGATTGCGTTTTGTCCCACTTCAAACTTGTTCCTCGGCAGTGGCTTGTTCGATATGAATAAAGCTCGCACGCTTAAAGTGCCGGTTACACTGGCCACCGATGTTGGTGCGGGCACCACCTTCAATATGTTTCGTACTTATGGTGAAGGCTACAAAGTGTGTCAGCTGCAACAAACTGCGCTGTCGCCCATTGAGGGCTTGTACCTAATGACGCAGGGCGCAGCCCATGCGCACAAACTTAGCGCCGAAATTGGCAACCTGAATCCCGGCACCTTTGCTGATTTTATTATTGTAGAGCCAGCCTTCGACGAACTCACCGAACACCGCCTGAATAACCGTGATACAGCCGAAGAAATGCTGTTTGCACTGAGTATGCTGGGTGACGACCGTACCATTGTGGAAACCTGGATTGCCGGGTCACCCCAATACAAAAAACAGGAGATTTAAACCATGCAGGGACTCGACTGGCTCTCGCTATTCGTACGCTGGTTTCACGTAATCGCCGGTGTCGCCTGGATTGGCGCATCATTTTATTTTATCTGGCTGGATAACAGCCTGCGTACACCGCCAGAGTGGAAACAGAAGAAAGGCATAAAAGGCGACTTATGGGCCATCCATGGTGGCGGTTTTTACGAGGTTGCTAAATATGCTTATGGCCCGGAAACCATGCCCACCACGCTGCACTGGTTTAAATGGGAGGCCTACACCACCTGGTTAAGTGGCTTCGCCCTGTTGATTATTGTTTATTACTTCGGCGCATCCGCCTATTTAATCGATCCGTCGGTAAACGCACTTACACCACTAAGTGCAATCTTGTCTGGTCTCGGCGTAATCTTTGGTGGCCTGGCAATTTATGAATTAGCCTGTAGAAGCCCATTGGCCAAATCCCCAAAGGCCTTTGCAATCTTTTTAATTACCCTACTCTGCTTTACCAGTTGGCTAACCAGCACATTATTCAGTGGCCGGGGCGCGTACATTCACGTAGGTGCACTAGTAGGCACTATTATGGTGGCTAACGTGTTCCTGAACATTATGCCAAATCAGCGCAAGATGGTGGCTGCGGTAGCAAACAAAGGTGACATCGACCCGGCCTGGGGCGCCAGTGCTAAATTGCGCTCAGTGCATAATAACTACCTTACGCTGCCATTGCTTTTCATCATGATCAGCAACCATTACCCGATGACCTATCAACATCCTCAAAACTGGTTGGTACTGATTGCAATTATGGCGCTATCTGCCTGGATACGTCACTTTTTCAACCTCAAACACCAGCATGTTAAAAAGCCCTCTATCTTAATTACTGGCGCTATCGGTATGCTGTTGTTAGCCATCTGGGTATCGATGCCGGTTGCCGCCCCCTCTGCGGAAGCGACAGCAGATGAAGATAAAAAAGAATCCTCAGCGACGGTGCGGACTGATGCAGATAATGAAGTAGCGGCGCTTGTCGAAAAACACTGCACCAGCTGCCATGCTTCTGAACCTACCGATGATATTTTCAAGGTGGCGCCTCTTGGCGTAAAATTCGACAACTGGGCAGATATTAAACGCTATGCACCGCAAATCTATCAGCGTGCCGCTGTTACTAAAGACATGCCGTTTCTCAATAAAACCGGCATGACCGAAGAGGAACGACAGGCTATCGCAAGCTGGTACCAGCAGCGTTAAAAAAACTTCAGCAAGCTTTTCGGTACATGAATGTCAGAAAAGGTATTTATGTACCGGTTAATTGTCTTTTAATTCAGCCATATTAAAAATAACTTAAAATAATAGTATACATTCACACTAAATAAGCGTATCTTCGCCTGGCTTTAGAAAAAGCAGCTTTATCTACTACTGTTCGATGCTCCTCTTTTTCCTCTTTAATTTATTTTCAAGATGAACTCGATTTTACATTGGCTCTAATGGTTAATGGTTTGTCTTAATTTCTATAGTAATTCCGATGAAAATTTTCATCACTCAAATAAATTAAAGGTATTAAATATGTCTAATTCAGTAAATGGTACAGTAAAGTGGTTTAACGAAGATAAAGGTTTTGGTTTTATCACGCCAGAAAACGGCGGTAAGGACGTATTCGTTCATTTTCGTTCAATTGTATCAGAAGGTTATAAGTCTCTTTCTGAAGGCCAGCAGGTAGCATTTGTTATCGAGCAAGGTCAGAAAGGACCACAGGCGAGCAACGTAGTTCCTGCGTAATCGACCTCAGAAAAAGGACCGTCCGGTCCTTTTTCAAAGTACCCTAAAGAAACAGTATTCCCGGCATATCTGCCCTTATAAAAAAGAAAAATAATATGATTCATACTTTAAATGGCGTGACGATTGAAGCACAGCCACCAATTTCATCTATCTCTGTAAATAAGAACAGTGTTGCGTTCAGAGATATGAATAATGCAAAGCTCATCCACCTCCAGAATAACGCTGATAAAAATAAATTTTTAAGCTGGTTGTTAACAATTTAGCCCACGACAGAAAGCTAAAATTCCCCTTTCGTTTGAAAGAACCTTCGCTATTGTAAATTTAAGTTCTCTTTTCAATCTTATATTTCTTCTCAACAGTTATTCGAGTTGTGGACACTGGCTCCCCTGGTCATCGCAAATCGCCTGTTCCGTCTGTCGACGGCAACCCAGTTACCGGCTATTAGAATGAAATTTATTATGATGTTTTACCGTGCTCTCAGCGTTTCCCTTCTTAGTTTAGCTATTGCAGCTTGTACTGCACCGCATTTCAGATCAGAAATCGACGGCTGTCTTGATTTCGCCGTTACCGTCAATAATAAATACGAACGCGATACAGCTGAACTTCGCAAATATTATCCTGACGTCGCTCAGTCTCAAATTACCTATTCACTGTTAAACACTAATACAAGCACCTAAAAACCCATACCATCATCAGACGGTATGGGTCATGGTTTAATTAAACGAAAATGGGGCCGCTGTTTCTTTCTGAAACGCTTAGCGAATTTATTGCCTCAAAAAAGTTCATTAATCATGATTAGAACGTGTAATTTGCAGACACCAGGTAGCTGCGACCAGGTTCATTGAAGGTATTTGCACCTGCGCTGGAAGCCTGTGTACCTTCACGACGGACGTCAGTATTGATGAAATTTTTCACCGATAAATTGAAGCTCAGATTTTCGTTGAACTGGTACACCGCATTTAAGTTTGCGATGGTGTATGCATCGCGGTCTTCACCGGTAATCGCCTGACCAGAATTCTGACTGAGTTCCGGGCTTTCCGTTTTACCGTAGTGTTGACCACTCAATACCAGCTGGATTTGTTCCGTTGCTTGCCAGGTAAGCATGGCATTAACGGTATAATCAGGCACGATCGAAAGCGGTACACCGGTTTCTTTATCTTTGGTTTCCAGCATAATCGTAAGGTTAGTAGACCATTGAATGCTGTCGCTAAGGTTAAACTGCAGGTTACCCTCCAAACCACGTATCACGGCTTCTGGAATGTTGTACCACTGGAAAACCTGCACATTGGCTTCACCGCCCTCTTCGCTCGATAATACATATTCAGGAGCCACATTACCGGTACCAATACGATTTTTGTAATCGTTGTGGAAGTAAGTGATACCCGCGTTAACGCCGTCTTCGTTGGTATAGTTAATACCAATTTCTTTGTTCACCGACGTTTCGTGTTCAAGATCAGGGTTACCAATAATGTGACAGCCACCACCAATGCTTGGGAAGTCTAGCGGGCAACCACCGCCTCGGGTGTAATACACGTAGTTTGGATTCAGCTGATACAGATTAGGGGCCTTAAATGCGCGGCTGATACCACCTTGAACAACAATGTGGCATCCGTTTCTGACGGACGACTTTCAGGATCGGCATTCGCCCCTGGGATCTCACTTTCATCGGCGACATTTAAAGTAAGCTGATTACTCACGGCATCGTCGAGGGTTTCACCGCGAAATTTAGCACCAAACGTTGCTGTTTGGGCGAAACCACCTAACTCCAATGGTACGTTCCACTCTGTCTTAGCAGTGATATTAGTCAGTTTTATGGTGGTTTTATCTAAACTGTTGATGGCACCTTCACCACCGCCAGCTGAACCATAGCGCGCCGCCGCAGGGCCACGAATTACTTCGATGCTTTCAATGGCTTCAGGCGGTACCCAGTTACTGTCTCCGCGTGTATTTCGTTCACCTGAACGCCCCATTTTCATTGAGTTACGGGATAACACTGGCTTACCGTCTATCAGAATTAAGGTGTTTTCCGGGCCCATTCCGCGAATATCAATCTGACGTTTATTACCGTATTGGCCTGAAGATGAGTTACCTGTCAGGTTAATACCTGGCATGGTACGCACAATTTCAGAGATATCATTGATAACTGGGCGGCGTTTGAAATCTTCTTCTGTAATAACAGACACACCTTGCGCTTGCTTCAGCTCTTCTGATGCGGCTTTAACAACGGTGACATCCAACGTTTCTGCTTCTTCTTGAGCAAATGCCGAGACTGAAAATAGTGAGGTGATAGCAGCAGACACTGCCGTGCAGACAAACTTCCGGTTTGTTCTGAACATTCGAGATTCCTATTTAAGTACGCCTTCCTTATTAGAATGATAATTATTCTTATTTTATTATGATGCGCATTATATTTAAGTGGCATCTTGAATCCACCTTTCAAAAGAAATTCTTTTTTGATTAAGGCATTAACCGGGGAAACCAGATTATTTGAACGCTGGCCGTGGCAACATTCGACAAAAATGTAATAAGGAGTAGCCGAAAAATTCGGCTTTTCCCGCATAAACCATGAGAGTTATTCATGCAACCATTAAATAACATCAATATTCATCATAGTTGAGTCGTCCTAGAATTAGCACATGACGTAAAGCGTCAATTTAATTTCGATCTTGGGACTTCAGATAATTATGAGTAGCAAATTCACTTATACCATTAACACTGTTCGCTTTGATGAGCACTACTCACCTGCGGACGACACTCGCCTTACTACAAACTTTGCTAACCTGGCCCGCGGTGAAGCCCGCCAGGAGAATCTTCGCAAAGCGATAAACATGATCAATAACAATTTTAATAGCCTGGCAAACTGGGATAACCCGCAAAAAGACCGTTATTCTGTAGAGCTCGATATTGTGCATGTTGACGTTGACGTTGAAGGCAACGGTGAGACTTTTCCAACGATTGAAGTGTTGAAAACCAGCATCGTAGATCACTATTCGAATAAGCGTATTGAAGGTATTGTGGGTAACAATTTTTCTTCTTATGTACGCGACTACGATTTCAGTGTGGTATTGCGCAAGCACAATGAAGGAAAAGACCATTTCTCAATACCGGAAAATTACGGTGAACTGCACGGGAAAATGTTTCAAGACTTTATCAATTCCTCGGCTTATCAGGAAAACTTCAGTAAGCCACCAGTCATTTGTTTAAGTGTTTCAGACAACAAAACGTATCATCGAACCAGTAATAAGCACCCGGTGTTAGGCACGGAATACAAACCCGATGACACATCTTTAACAGAGCAATACTTCAAAACAATGGGGATGAAAGTGCGTTACTTCATGCCTGCGAATAGTTCAGCGCCCTACGCTTTCTTTTTCTTCGGCGATTTACTGAACGACTACAGCGTGTTGGAACTCATCAGTACGCTTAGCACAATGGAAACGTTCCAGAAGATTTATCGACCAGAAATCTACAACACGAATTCTGTCGCTGGCGAGGTATACAAACCAAGCTTAAGAAATCACGACCACTCAGTAACGCAAGTGGTATACGACAAGGAAGAGCGCGCCCGTCTTGCCATTGAGCAAGGTAAATGGTGCGAAGAAAACTTCATTCAAAAACATGAAAATACGCTTAAACAATGGGCCTCTGACATTGCGTCTGCATACTGATTTTACGCTACAGGTAGTATTACAATGACAAAATTATTCCCGACCTCCACCGCCGGAAGCCTGCCAAAGCCATCATGGTTGGCACAACCTGAACAGCTTTGGTCTCCTTGGAGACTAGAAGGAGAAGCACTGATTGCAGGTAAAAACGATGCCCTTCGGGTAACGCTGCAAGAACAAGAAAAATCAGGTATCGATATTGTCAGCGACGGAGAGCAGACTCGACAGCACTTTGTCACAACCTTTATCGAAAACTTAAGTGGCGTTGACTTTGAAAATAAAAAGACAGTGAGAATTCGCAATCGTTACGATGCGAGCGTTCCTGGGATCGTCGGCCCGGTAAGCCGCCAGAAACCTGTGTTCATTGACGACGCTAAGTTCCTGCGGGCACAAACCGATCGCCCAATTAAATGGGCACTTCCCGGCCCAATGACTATGGTTGATACGCTTTATGACGATTATTACAAAGACCGTAAAACCCTTGCTTTCGAATTCGCAAAAGCGCTGAACGAAGAAGCGAAAGAGCTTGAAGCCGCCGGCGTGAATATTATTCAGTTTGATGAACCTGCTTTTAACGTGTTCCTCGATGAAGTGAATGAATGGGGAATTGAAGCACTGGAAAAAGCATGTGAAGGCTTAAAATGCGAAACGGCTGTGCATATTTGTTATGGCTACGGCATTAAGGCCAATACAGACTGGAAAAAAACATTAGGCGAAGAATGGCGCCACTACGAAAAAACGTTCCCTGCTATCCAAAAGTCGAGCATCGACATTATTTCATTGGAATGTCATAACGGGCGCGTGCCGTTTGAAGTGCTTGCGTTGCTCAAAGGCAAAAAAGTGATGGTTGGCGCTATCGACGTGGCTACCCCTGAGATAGAAACTGCCGAGGACGTTGCAGCGACAATTCGAGAAGCCCTGAAGTATGTTGATGCGGACAAGCTTTACCCTTGTACCAACTGCGGCATGGCGCCTTTGTCCAGAGATGTCGCCAGAGGCAAGCTTGCAGCATTGGCAGCAGGCGCTGATATCGTTAGAGAAGAGTTATCAGCCTAGATTACACCCGTGATTGAGTTGAAGCACATTGACCGCATTGAAAACGGAAAATGTGCTTCCAAACTTACTTTTATTTAATAAAAATCATTGGCTGAGTGCAGACAATGGATGGCTAGATTGCAACGTTAAATGTACTCGCTGATCAGGCATAACCTTTAGCTCATGAGATACTCTGGCACTTACCGTTTCACCAGAATCCAGTGCAGCAAACAGTAATCGGCTGCCCCCTTCAAAACGACTCCGCAACACGGTGGCATTGGCATGTTCGGGGCTGTGCGACACAATCACATCATCCGGCCTAACCAGTAGCTCCACTAACTCTTGAGAATTATCTGCGGTATACACCGGCGCGCTGCCAATGGCTGTTTCGACGTTGCTACCAGCAATACGGCCTTGTAAAAAACTGGCTTCACCAAGAAAACGTGCGACAAATTTACTGGCCGGCTTTTCGAAACACTGCTCTGGCGTGTCCAGTTGTTCCAGCACACCTTTATTCAATATTCCCACTCTGTCACCCACTGACAGGGCTTCGTCTTGATCGTGGGTTACCCAAATCGCCGGCACACCAGCCTTCTTGAGTGCATCGCGAATATCCCAGCGCAAGGTGTCTTTAAGTGCCGCATCCAAATTTGAAAGCGGTTCGTCAAGCAATACATAGCTAGGCTCATGTGCCAGCGTTCTGGCCAGCGCCACCCGCTGCTTTTGTCCGCCAGATAATCGTGAAGGCTTAGCTTGTCGGAAGTCACTGAGCCCGAGTAATTCCAACCAGTGATCAGCCAGCGTATTGTCTTTCAATCTGAACTGAACATTTTGCTCTACAGTGAGATGAGGAAAAAGGGCAAAGTCCTGAAACACCATGCCCACATTACGTTTCTCCGGCGGGACTGATTTTTCCGGCGTGGAGATCCATCCACCTTGTGCAATTTTCCCTTCAGTAACAGGGATCAAACCCGCCAGCGCTTGTAATACCGTTGTTTTGCCGCAACCTGTAGGTCCGACTAACATCAAGATCTCGCTTTCGTTCAGCTTAAGATCTAAATTTCGGACCACGCGATTAGATCCATAATCGACTGATAAACCATTAACTTCTAGCATCAGGAATGTTGACTCTCGTTAACTGAAAATTCTGCTTTTCGCTCGCCAGTGAGCATCAGGATCAACCCAAGCCCGGAAATGAACACCAAACATAAGCCCGGCACCGCAGCACGACCGAAATAGCCAGCTTCATAAACACGCCACAAATAGGTTGCCAGCGTTTCAAAACCGGTTGGACCCAGCATCAATGTTGCCGGTAATTCGCGCATAACTTCAAGGAACACCAATGCGGCGCCGGCAATCATGCCACGGGCTGTAAGGGGTAAGGTAACACGTAAAAAAGCTTCTTTCGGCGAAGCGCCCAGCACCCGTGCTGCGTTTACCAGACCACCATCCTGATTTTCAGTGGTACTACGAACTGTACTCACCGCTAACGGTAAAAAGCGCAATACATAGGCAATCACCAGCAAGCCCAGCGTTTGATACAGAACCGGAATTTGTAATCCTAAATAAACTAAGGCTGTCCCCATGACAATACCGGGCACACCGAACCCGAAATAAGTAATGCGCTCAAAGAACCGCCCTACACGACCTGCAATGGCAGCATGGGCAACGGGTATGGCCAGAATGACAGCAACAACAGCAGCTAGCATAGACGCATAGGCAGAATTCCACGCATAGGCAATATCAAACCCTTCGGCACCTTCCTGCAAAAGCCACAAGGTAAAAATGCCTAAAGGCAGAACCAAAGACATGAGAATCACCGGCGAAAACAGCCCAACAAAACTGAGACTTTTCGCTGGATGCATGTGTATTTGAATATGCTTACCCGGCCGCTCCTTTGCGCCTCGAATTTGTGATTCAATAAACAAAATCAGTACTACGATAAGCATGAGTTGAAGCGATAACATGGCAGCCTGACTAAGACCAAAGGCATTGTATTCAACAAAGATGACCCGGGTAAAGGTGTCCAGCCCCATGATCGCCGGCGTACCAAAATCAGATAACGCATAAAGCGCAGCCAACAGCGCACCAGCGGCAATGCTGTTCACCACCCGGGGCAATACAATGCGCCAAATACTCGCGGCTAATGATAAACCCAACGTGCGTGCAGCATTTATCTGACTGGCATCCAGACTAAGCAGTGCCGAACGGGTCGTCATCATCACAAACGGATAGGTGTACAATGTCATGACCAAGCCAGCTCCCCATACCCCTTCCAGAGAAGGCGTCGTTAAGCCGGTCAAACTTTCAATCTCGCCACCGCGGCCGAAAGAAAAATACAGGGTAAATGCGCCAAGGTAACTCGGCATTGCAAGGGGTGCTGCAAATAGGATCAGCCATAAACGTTTTAGCGGGAGGTTCACGTAGGCGGAGAGCAATGCCAACGGCACGCCAATCAGCACAGCGCCAAGCACCGTTAGCCCCATCAATGCCAACGTATTTAACAATACGGTGATATTTCTGGTATCAAAAAAGGCGGTATTGTCAGAGGCAAGACTAAATAAAACGCCAACAGGCAAAATTGCAATCACCGCAATGATGATTGCAAAGGGGTACGATTTAGGCAGGTTTTTCACAGAACGCCAACATTCCTCATCAAATCTAATGTCGGTCTTATATCAGCTAATTTACGAAGATCCAAATCAGGAGGAGAAATACTGCTCAATGGGGTAAGCCCAACGGGCGGCGCAACCCCAGCAACCAGTGGGATTTCATTCGCCTCCGTTGCCAAATAAGACTGCACTTCTTTAGTAAGCAGGTAGCGAATAAAGTTTATCGGTAAATCACCCTCAGTAAGCGAAATAATGCCCGAGGCATTTACCAGACATCCGGCGTCGTTCTTGGTATAAGCAATATCCACCTTGGCATCTGGCTTGCCGGCTTTTAGTCGCAACGTGTAATAATGATTGGCAAAACCCAAATCGACTTCGCCACGCTCAACGCCCATTACCACACCCAGTTCACCGGCATATTTCTTCGCCTTGCTATTTACCCCTTTCAGCCAGTTGGCTGTGGCTTTTTCACCCTCAAGAATACGCATTGCGGTGACAAAAGACTGGAAAGACGCATAAGCAGGCGCCCAGCCTAATTTCAGGTCGGTGTCGGCAAGGGCCATCACACTGTCAGGAATCTGGTCTGCGCGTACTCGCTCAGTATTATACGGTAAGGTACGAATGCGCCCGGTTACTGGCGACCACATGGGATACTGAAAGCCCGGTTTTAATTGATTAACCACATCATCAGGCAGGGGCTTGGCCAATCCCTGATTAGTGATCATACCAATAGAACCGGTATCTACGGCCCAGAACAAATCTGCCCGTTTCACGCCGGCTTTAGCTTCGGCGACTAGCATATTGGCAAGTTCTGCCGTCGCACCGCGGCGGATTTGCAGATTCAATCCCGGATTCTTTTTCTTTATCGCTTCAAGTACATTCTCGTAAAGTCCACCCTCACCTCTGCCAAGATAAAGCGTGAGGTCACCTTTCAATTTGGGTAGTGAATCAACGGACACCGCATTGGCCGGATTAGCGAAGGACATACCGGGTAATAACCCCAAACCGCCAGCTAAGCCTGCCAGCCCTAAGCCCTGAACGAACGTTCTGCGTTGCATAATAAATCCTTAAAACACGCTTTTACGATTTTTTTCCGCTTCTGCCAGTAACGCATAGGCCTTATCTAACTTAACCTGCATGGCATTCACCACGTCACGCACCGCATCTACGCCTTTGTCTTGCTCAATAGCCTGCGGTAATGAAACATTGAAATCTTTCTCCAGATCTTCAACCAGTGGTGCATCGAGTTCAATTAACGCGCCCTCAATGCCTTCGAAGCGTTGCAGATAGGTATCAAACACCAGTGTGGTTGCCACTTCAGACAACTGTTCTGCATACTTCGCGACAACACGGTCAAGACGCACTTTAATGTCATCAATCACTTCCGTTGGCGTTGTCGGCTCAGTTTCTGTGGTTTGAACCTGATCAATAAGCCCTTTTTTCTGATATTGGGAAGCCAGTTTTACCGCGCCAAGGCCCTGCCATAATACATGCACCAGTTTTGCTTCTTCAGCACGAACGGCTGATGCATCTGCGCCCTTGTCGATCGCCGTTTTCACACCGTAAATACCTTGCCAAATGGTGGCGTAAACAGGCACATATTGAGTTTCAATGGCTGAATGGAAATCCACTTCTTCCCAGTACTCAATCATAACATCAGTATTAACTTTTCCTTTACCCTGCTTTTCATAAGCATCGACAACGGCACCGAATTTATCTTCCAGCCACTGTACTTCTTCTGCGTACTCGCCCAGATGTGCATGAAGGTTGTTTACATGGTCTCCAATCGCACCATTAGCTGAAACCTGAGAAGAAAAACTACCGAAAGAAAGTGCCAGTACTAAGGCGATTTTACAACGGGCTGATCCTGAAAACGTCATGATTAATCCTTACGTATATAATTTTGCAAATGATACTTATTATCAATTAGCATGTAAAGTGATGGCTTCGTTGCTTGTCCTTCGAACAAAGACCTATGATGAAAAACAAATTGGGTTCAACACACCGGAAATGGATAATGTATGAACGGTCACGCAGAGCATGACTTGAAACCTGACGGGGAAGTTTTTTCGCTGTTTCCTTACTTATTTAGGTTGGGTAAAGACAAAACAAAAGTAGTTCCTTTGCCCAATTCACTCGTGCACTGTATATCTCCGTTAAGTTGCTGAGTTATCAAATTATATAAAATGAACATTCCCAGACCAGTGTTACCATTGCTTCGATTTGTTGTGAAAAAAGGCTCAAATATGTTACTTGAAACATCAGCACTCATGCCTTTTCCACTATCTCTATACAGTAACTTTATTGATTCATCATCTTGTGTGACTTCAATAATAATCTTTCCTGAACTCTCTTCGTCAAACGCATAATCCAAAGACTTGGCTATTAGGTTACTTAGTATTTTCGCTAAAGCATCAGGGTAACTCGTCAACTCTATATTATCGTTACACTCGACACTGAATATAATATTTCTGCTTAAAAAATTATTAATATAGATAGAATTAACATCATCTAAAATTTCTTTTAAATTAAATTTTGCAATTTCCTCACTTGAATTACTCACACTTACCTGCTTGAAGTAGCTTATAAGTGTTGATGATCTTGACAAGTTATTCGCGATTAAATCTACTGTTTCATTAACAGATGAAAAGTACTCTATTAACTGAGACTCTGTTATTTCATTATCGCTAAGCGCAGTGTGTACTTCTTCCGTTATCTCTGTTATCAAAGAGGCACTCGTAATACATATTCCAATCGGTGTATTAAGCTCGTGCGCAACGCCTGATACCAATCTACCCAGAGAAGCCATTTTTTCCGATTCTACTAGTTTTTTTTGAGTATCACGTAATTCTTCGGTTCTTTTCCTAACCTTTTCTTCTAGTGCTATCGTGGTTTGAAATAAAGAAAAGTCACTGGATTCACTATTAATACCTTGCTCAGCGCGCGTTGCCAGAACATCGATGATTTTATTCAAACGATTTATTTCACTAATATACTCTTGTTTTGATAAATCATTCATTTGAGAAGCCTATTGCTATTCCTGTGCAAGTTTGGTTTACATGCAAGCCATTTATTTGCTCGCCATAAGTACTAAACCCGACAGCATTATGTTTTACCAGTAAATTGGAGACTTTTGATAAATTTTCAGTTTCTTTAAGCTCTAAACGACGTAATATACAGTCAAAAGTAAGTAATCCTTGAATTGCTCCCATGTCGTTTTCAATACTTTCAATTGAGGCTTTCATACTGTCATGCAGGTCATTTCCCTGCGCAATACGTAACACGATCCCGACATCAATAGCACAATAAAAAGTTAAACTGCCGTCATCATTAACGCATTTTATCGAACGTACAAATTCATCTTTCCCAATAACGACAACTGTGGGATGACTGGCAATTAATGCTTCGGTTAACTCATCAGGCGAAGAAAGCCCAAGCATTCGAGCATATTCTTCAGCAGCAGGAAAACCATTCAGTTCAGTAACAATACGATCTTTAGGTATTGCGTAAGTAACGATCATTCTCTTGCTCGTTGAATAAATATGTTGCGACTTCAATATGTTAAAAGGCAATGTAGTTGAAACTAACATAAGCGCCGCACAATCCACATGCATTTGACCTTTATAATATAAATAGGTAGCAACAAAATGTAGGTTATCGCCAGCAGAACCACCTACGAGTGGTACATTTGAAATAGCATTAGATACTGTCCTGACGAAGGGTTCTTCACAACAAGAAACGCCATCAATAAGTAACAAAGAATAAAGCTCACCGCTATTTCTTACATTATATAAATCGTTGTGATTTCTATATAGCCTCTGGGTTTTCTCATGCCAAACATTCAATTCCATTTTACTGATTGACGGGTAAATCAATGAACTTATCTTGAAATATTCCTTTGAAAAAGCGATAGCCGTTATGCTTTTTTCATCATAACCATTTAATCCTATTTCTCCTGATGTTGAGCACCCAATTACTTCAATACAGGATAACGAGTTTTTTTATAGCCTGACCCAGTGAATTTCTATTATATGAAATTGAAAAAAACAGCATAACAAACACATTTGAATTTAAATCTAATTGTTCACTAATTTCTTTTATCGCAGCTTCTGCGTCGGTAAGTTTAGTTGAGGTAATCGTTATGCCACTACTCATATGTATACTGCCTTTAGTTTAAGGTGTACTAATTTCAGAATTCTTGTGCCAGAACCACAGCTTTGAATTGATTACTGCTATTCTATAATTTAGTCAAACTTCGAACTTTATCCAGTCTCGAACTCGTATGATAAGTGCGCCATTGATAGCTCAACGGTAGAGAAAGATCGTTTGAAAGCTCTGAAGTCATTGAAGAGCCCCATAAACCGGTATCCTGACTGGCTGCCGGTGTGGACAGTGTCATTCTGAATAGTCGTAGGCCAACATGGCGGTTTTGATGAAGCCGGTATCAATGCCTACAAAGCAGTCGAGGCAGCAAACACCGCTATCAAAAAGATGTGTATTAAATAATAGAGAGAACTATTGACTCCCCACTCACTAATAATAATGATTCCTATTTGCAGAAAAATACTCCATTTTACAAACGCTGACAATGTTAGCCAAAGGTGTACTACACAATTTTCACATATGAACTAAACTTCCCTCTCCGCTGTATCAGCAAAGTAGTCGCTCAGGAGAATTCAGTGAAACAACCTTTACCCTTGCAGTTATTCGAGTTGTGGACACTGGCTCCCCAGGTCATCGCAAATCGTCTGTACCGAATGTCAACGTCAACCCGGTTACCAGCCAAGTCTGATATCTGGGAAATGAATGAAATGTGGATTGAAAAAGTCATTGCCGCAGGTACGGCCATGCAGGCTGTTACTATGGATTCTGCGAAGTTTCAGGCCAAAGCCGTATCGGAGATGGTAGGCACGGCTTCATCACCCGCTATGCTGCCCCAGGCGCTGTCTCAAATTATGTTTCGCTATGCACCTGCTGCCAGCATGAAAATGACAGAAAGTATGGTTAAACCGTTCCACAGTAAGGTTAAATCGAACGCAAAGCGCCTGCTCTAGGCGCTTTCAATACTTTTTGTATCTGAGTAACACGTCAAAAGTCGACAATTAACAGCAATGTCGCCGCTGTTGCCGCGCCCATGGTCAAATTGAATCCGCGACGGCGTTTTGGGCTGTTCAACCAATCTCGCAGTTTCGCTCCCGCCCCTGCCCAAACAGAAATAGCAGGAAAACCGATAGCCGCAAATGCCAACATGATCATCGCCCCTGAAAGCACGTATTCGTCGCCAGGCAGTGAAAAGGTACTCACACTCCCTAACGCCATCATCCACGCTTTTGGATTTACGAATTGGAATAAAGCCGCCTGCCACCAGCGCAAAGGCTGACTGTCGGTGTCATCATCCTCACTGATTGCCGCGACGGGTCCGCTGGCAATTTTCCATGCCAGCCAGAGTAGATAGGCCGAACCGGCAACATTTAGCACCGAATACAGCGACGGATACAACGTAAACAGGGCGCCAAGTCCTAGCAGAACGCAAAACAACAGCATAGCTACGCCTATTACGATGCCAATCATGTGCGGCAACGTGCGCGTGAAGCCAAACTGTGCACCTGATGCCAGCAACATCATGTTATTCGGGCCCGGAGTGACGGAAGTAACAAAGGCAAAAGCTGCAATGCCAATTAATAAAGAAAGTTCCATGTTGTTTTCGCCGCTATATAAAGTTTTCAAATAAAGTGAATGCGTTATGACTTACTTTATTGAACTCGACTGTATTGTTTTATAGATAAATAAACAGGTAAATGACCATACAGATTTTATGTTCAAGCACTGTATGGTCAAAAGTTACCAAATCTGTATGGTTATTCTTACTAAAACTGTACGGTATATTACTGTGTATGTTTTTAGAGGATTGACTATGAGCCGATACCAGCAACTCGCTGCACGTCTGAAAGAGCAGATCCAACTGGGCTATTTCGCCCCAGCATCCCGTTTACCGTCTGTTCGCCAACTTGCCAGCGAGCATGGTGTGAGTTTGTCTACTGTTCAAGAAGCATATCGTGTACTGGAACGAGACCAGCTTATTGTAGCGCGTCCGAAGTCTGGCTACTTTGTTGCTGAAGAACGAAAAGCCATTAATCGGCCTGAACAGTCCAAACCACCTCAACGCCCCATGGACGTCTCATTGTGGGAAGATGTTTTAGCCATGTTGTTGGGTCACGGGGTAGATGCTGTTTGTGAGTTTCAACACGCCATGCCTGACATGGCTTCATCCACGCTCAAGCCGCTGTTAAAAAGCCTTTATGAGCTAAATCGTCATCGCCCACATGATGGCATGAAATACGGTCACATTCAGGGTGATGCGGGACTACGTGAACAACTTGCACGGCTTACGGCATCGGCCGGTTGCCAATTAATGGCCGAAGATTTTGTGTTGACGTCGGGCTGTCAGGAGGCGTTATCGGTTTGTTTACGGGCTGTGGCTGAACCTGGTGAAATTATCGCGGTAGAATCACCCGGCTTTTATGGCGCCATGCAGGCGATAAAAGCAGCCAACCTGAAAGCACTTGAAATTCCCACCGATTCCCGGGATGGAATGAGCATTGATGCGCTGCGCCTTGCTATGGACCAATGGCCGGTAAAAGCGATTCTGGTTACACCTACGGTAAATAATCCCCAGGGATATGTCATGCCGCTGGAAAAAAAGCAGGCCTTATATCAACTGGCCCAAGAATTCGATATCGCCATCATTGAAGACGATATTTATGGCGACATTGCCTTTGATTATCCGCGGCCTAAAACCCTGAAATCATTCGATGATGATGGTCGCGTTCTCCTTTGTTCCTCATTCTCTAAAACGCTGGCTCCCGGTTTTCGTGTGGGCTGGATTGCACCAGGCCGCTACCGTGACAAAGTCACCCATATAAAATATGTCAGCAGTTCTATGTGCCCTACTTTGCCCCAGCTTGCTATTGGCAGGTTCATCCGCGAAGGGGGCTATGAACGGCACTTAAGCGCCATGCGACAGCACTATCGTAAGGCCAGAGATCTCATGCTAGAAGATATCAGACGGTTTTTCCCCGAGCAGACACGGGTAAGTTACCCGGAAGGTGGCTTTGTTTTATGGATGGAATTACCCAAAAAATACGACGCGGTCAAATTGGCGGAACGTGCCAAGCAAGCTGGCATTATTTTGGCCCCAGGCCAGATGTTTTCCGCAACGGGCAAATATCGTCATTGTCTTCGCTTTAACTTCATTGATAGAAATCATGCATCGAGGGAAGCGGCGCTTCGCACCCTTTCCGAGCTTTTGCCTGAATGCCAGTTGTCGCCGTCTTGATCCTTCGGGCAATATAAAGGTAATGGCTTTCGTTGCCCGCCAAGATCACTATTTTCTCATCTACCACTTTTTGCCCTAGCGCCTATCTGCTACCATCAACAAATGATAATGATTATCACTATCAAAAGTTAAAAAAGGAGTGTATCGTGATTTTTGGCAACCGATTTTCCAGACTAAGCCTGTTTTGCTTAGGCTTCGCCACTGCAGTGATTTCAGTCTCAGGTTGTGCTGCGGATAAGGCGAAAAATGAGAGCACCTCAGCCCCTGCCCCTTGTCAGTCACCCAGTTATGTATTTGGATGGCAATTTATAGAAGATAACTGCGACTTTTCGCCGCGGGGCGGCACGTCAACTGGCGCGCAAACCACCAAAGATTCCACACCATCGGTGCATTGGCGTAACCTGCAAAAAGCTGGACTTTCTACTTATGAGCGCGACCGTGAAGCCATTCTGGCCATGTCGGGTTACTTCAGAGTGAGCTTTGATTTTATCGAAACCATGGGATTTTCTCCTGATTATCAGCCTTCAAAACCTTATCGCTCCTGGGGCACGGAATGGGTAGCCGTCGTCGAAGATAAACCTGATTTTATCAGTCTGCAGCATATCATGGTCATGGTTTTCGTAGATGAAAACGGCCAGGCCAGTGAGCCAATGGTAATGAAGCATTGGCGACAGGATTGGCAATATGAAAAGCCCAGCGAATTTGTGTATGCCGGAAATCAAACCTGGGAGAACCATCCGCTTGATGAACAACAAAATGCTGGCCACTGGTCTCAGTCAGTATTTCAAGTAGATGATTCTCCCCGCTATGAATCGCAGGGAGTATGGGAGCACAAAGGCAATCATTCGCAATGGGTGAGTGATGTTACCTGGCGGCCGTTACCTCGTCGTGAAAGCAGTGTCAGAAGTGATTACCAAGTACTGGAGGGCGTAAACAAACACATTATTCTGCCTGATGGCTGGGTTCAGGAAGAGGAGAACTACAAGTTAGTTTTATCCGACAGTGGAGAGCCCTCGGCCTCTTCACCCTATATTACTAAAGAATTCGGTATTGCCCGTTATGAACGCATTAAAGACCACGATTTTTCACCTGGTGAGACCTACTGGAAAAAAACGGCAAATTACTGGCGAGATGTCAGAACGGTATGGCACGAACTAGCAGAACAAAATAACGCGATAGTCATCAGTAAAAAAGCGAACGGTGTATCGATGTTTATGCCGTTCTTCGGTCGCGCCCAGGAAATCGCCGACGGTGGGCAATACAACAGTGATGAAGAAATAAAACAAATCCGAAGCACATTGGCGCCGTATTTAAAAATGGTGACTGATCCGCAGGAACAAACTCAGTGAATCAGTGACTAACCTTTTTAACAGGGTAAAGTAAACAGACACCGATGGCTTTTTAGCTAACTCGTAAAAGGAAACCTGACTATGTGCGATCATCAAACTGAAGCGGATGCAGATAACGCCGTAAAAAACGCAACGACACTGAGCCGCAGAAACTTCCATAAACTCGTTGCAGTAGGTTCATTAGCTACCGCGTTTCCGCAGTTTGCTCAGGCACGAGGAAGCGTTAAAACTGAAGAGGTTTCGGTAAAAACGCCTGACGGCGCAGCGGATTGTTTACTTACCTATCCAGAAGGCGGTGCCTTTGCTGGCGTGGTGATGTGGCCAGACATCAAAGGCCGTCGCACAGCCTTTGATTTAATGGGGCAACGTCTGGCAGCGAAAGGTTATGCGGTGCTGGTAGTAAACCCATTTTATCGTGATGTGAAAGGCGCAGCCTTGCCTCAGGGCGTCGAGTTTCCCTCAGAAGCGGCCTGGGGCGCACTTAGCCCTATGCGAGCCAAACTTACCCAAGAAAATACAAACAATGACAACCGTGCATTTTTTGATTTTCTTAACCAGCAGGATGCCGTTGACGCCTCGAAACCCAAAGCGGTTATGGGCTACTGCATGAGTGGCAGTTTTACTATTTTTGCTGCCGCCGCATTCCCTGATGAAGTTGGCGCCATTGCGTCGTTCCATGGTGGCGGTTTGGCGACTGACGACGAAAATAGTCCACATCTGCTAGTGAAAGACAGCAAAGCAGTTGCAATACACGCCGTTGCTGAAAACGATGCACAAAAGAGTCCGGACATGACGCCACTGTTAAGCGAAGCTTATGAGGAAGCGGGCATTGACGCAGATATTGCCATTTACCCTGGCACTTTGCATGGCTGGACGCCACCTGATTCCAAAGTGTACAACGAGAAACAAGCCGACATTGCTTGGAACCGCATGCTTGAGGTATTTGAAAAAGGCCTTAAGAGCTAATCATCGACGTAAAGCATACAAGACGTAAAAAAGCCGACGTTTTTCAGTGTTCATGCTCAAATATCTGGTTTAGATATCTGAGCCATTGAACCTGTAAACGCCGGCTTTTTAGTTTTCACTTTGTCACTATGACAACATCTCGCTATAACGCTTTAATATTATCATTGCCATCTCTGTCGATGAGCTTCACGAAGGGATCAACCCCGGCGTAAGCTGGCATCTCAGGCACCGTTATAGTTATTTTATTCTCACCACTTGTTAGTTTGTGTTTTGCTTTGTAAAGGATCTGGTTGTCTTCCTGCAACTTATCAGGGTTCACCGTAAACAATACAATATCGACCAACTCATTCAGCGGCTGTTCCGTTTCTCGCCCTTCGCCATCCGCTTCATACTTCGCTGCGGTAATGGTCAACGTTACTTCAAACTCTTCATTCACCTGGGTTGATTCCACATTGGTAATTTTGAGATCGTACAAAGTAATACGCGTGAACAAGTCTGCGATAAACCCTTGCTCTTCTGGGGTGGCAACAGCATTTAATTCTGCCAACAAATCAAGCGTTGTCGGGAACGGGTTCGATTGATAACGGAATTTTTCCAGTAGCGACTTAAGGGCACTATTTAAACGCGACTCACCAAGTCTGTCTAACAGCGCCATCATCACCACAGAACCTTTGCGATAGTGAATGTAATTCTGGTTCTGACTACGCATAAATGGCATTTCTTCCAAGATCTCGTTACTTCTGCCCATTAAGTAACGGTCTAGCTCGTACTTCACAAACTTGCGCATTTTGTTAGCGCCATAACGCTTTTGCAGCACCATCAATGCACTGTACTGCGATAAGCTCTCCGACAAAATAGCACTGCCCTGAACGTTCGCAGCGCCGAGCTGGTGCCCCCACCACTGGTGCGCCATTTCATGGGCGGTAACATAGTACACATAATCAATGTCATCAGGGTCACGCAGGTCAGCGGTAAACCCGATATCTTCAGAGTAAGGCACGGTATTAGCGAAACTTTGGGCAAAAGAACGGTAGCCTGGAAATTCAATAATACGCACCTGTCTATGCTGATAAGGGCCAAAGGCGGAGCCGAAATAATCCAGTGAATCTTTGACACTTTGCACCATCGTGTCGAGGTTCCAGGCATGTTTTTCATCGTAATAAATTTCGATGTTAATGCCTTTATACGCTTCACGTTTTACTTCATGACTTGCAGACAAGAAGGAGTAAAAATTCACCATAGGCGCATCCATTTTGTAATGGAAATAGTGACGGCCGTTTTCACTCCAATCATTTTGAAGGTACCCCGGTGCAATGGCAATCTGCCCTTCCGACGTTGAAATCGTGGTTTCAAAATCGATGAAGTTGACGCCCTTGCCAAAGAAGCTTTCGGTGTATTTACTGGTATCTTCCAGTTTGGCTGCCACAGGCCGCTCGGGTAAATCTCGCTTGCGACGTTCATGGCGGTCGGTAATCACTCGGTCGCCACGAAAGCCCATGGTTGGAAACAGTTCATAATTATTAATGAAAGTGCCATTTTCAGCCACTGTCACATCGGTATTCCGGTCGCGGAAACCATTGTGATCTCGAACCACAGAAATGGTGCCAGCTATCGTTGCCCCAGGCAACATAGGCGCTGTAAATTCAAGCCAAGCCGAGTCAAACTCGTCAATCTGTTCGACCACTGAGGCGCCAGGCAAATCGACTGCCCACTCCACGGTATTCGAAGGTACAGTCAACAACACCCGCTTGATCGGTGTATCTGCACTATTCACAAAAACAACATCGGCTACGGCCTCAATACGGCGCTGTTCAGGGAATATATCGACATGCGCATCGACCTTGGTAATGACAGGAATGTTGTCATCTTCATACTGAGCAAACTCGCGCTCATACGCAGCTTGTAAGTCTAACCTTTCATCCTGACCAATAAATTCATTTACCACCTTAGTGTTGTAATGAATAAAACCGCCTGTGAGGAAAAATACAATCAAACTGGCCGCTAGCAGCCCCTTGCCGGTTCGTCCCATCTGATAACCCAACAAACGTAACCGATCTTTCAGTTTATTCTCTGGGCCCCGTTGCCACAGACCAAAGCCAATAACAGATAACGCGAGACTCAGCGCTCCCCAGTAGAGCATGTACCAATTAAACCCAGCTAAGAACCAGCCGAAACCGTTTAGATCAGAATACGGCACGGAAGGCCCCTGCCCGTAATGCCACATAGTGTGTTCAGCACCTAACTGACTCAGCACCATGGAACCAAGCAAATAAGCCGACGAAAGCAGCATACCAATGAACTTATTCGGACTGAGTACCTGAATAAAAAAGGTGAGTACGCTAAGCCAAATAAATGGCATGAGTTTTACGTAAAACAAACCAACGGCGTACACATCAAACTCAAAATGGGTATAGCCTTTTGACACCTGGAAGAAAAGCGTGAAAGCCATCCCAATTAAGCAAAGCACGACCAACACGGCCCACATGGAAAACAATTTACTAACCCAGAATACGGCGTTGAAAACTGGCGTTGATTCGATGATGTCACCCATACCACTGCCCCGTTCCCGCCATACGATTTCTGCACTGTAATAGATAATCACGATGAGGAAGGTCAGGAAGAAATTGTCGTATATGGCATCAACCATGTAACGTGTCAAAGGCCAGTTTCCGGTACCGTACATTCCCTGAAAATCAACGGCATACATGCCACTTAAATTAAACAGGGTAAAAACCAGCAGTACGATCATGGCGGGGCTCAGCAGAACTTGACGCATCTCGAACTTTAAACACGTGGTGAACTTGTGCCATTGAAAGCCCCCAGAGGCTTTATAACTGATTTTATTATCGACAGGCGCAGGAACACGCGACGCTTTCGTTGGCTTCACTTTGCGGTTACTTTGCTGCCAGCGCAGTGAAAATAGCCCGCCAAATGCGAGTAAAACCGCACTCCCCGCTGCGAGCCATATGAGTCGGTTCTGCAACAGTAAGCCACTAAATGAAATAAGCGAGGTGTTTTTGTCGAAGGCCGTCCAGTATCGGCTTATTTCACCAAACGTTCTTACGGCAAAGGGGTCGAGCATGGCACCTATTTCACGGTATTCAGGCTCACTGGTGAGTAAGCCACCAACCACATAGGCAATAAATACGCCCATTGCTGTAAGGTAACTCGCCATGACTGAGCGGGTTCGATGGGCAACCGCATAGAAAATCATGCCCATGGAAAAAAATCCAGGAACAATAATATAAAGGTAAGGCGTAAGGTAGTAACTCAGTACCGTTGGCCCGAGGCGCTCAGGGTCAACCCACGGCATGAAAGAGCCAATAAGCACACCAATGGGCACCGTGGCGAAAACGGTGAGGCTGACCAAAACCGCCCCCGTAAAACGACCTAATTGATACTGCAGAGGATTGACCGGCCGGGTATAGATGAGTTCGCTCATTTTCGATGTGTGGTTGCGGGTAGCGGTACCTGCAATAAAATTCACTAACAAAAATAGCGCGAAAATGCCCATGATGATGGTGATCTGCGCGATGGCGTAACTGCCGTTATACAACGAGTTAGCGCCTCCAATCCTTACGTTATCGGATACCGTCGCCAAAAACGGCAAAAGGAAAAACACTAAAGCAGTAACAGTAAATGAAGGCTGGCGTAAATAATAACGCCATTCAAAAGCAAGACTTTTCCAGAACATGATCCCGCCCCTTATGCAGCGTTAGCAGTGTGTTTACGTGACTGGTAAAGCGTTGAGAAATACACATCCTCAAGGTTTGCCGGTGCCGGAGAGAAACCGGCTGGCGCCTCATCAGCCATAACATGTACCACGTGTTTTCCAGCGATGAGACGTGATGAAATGAGCGCGAAATTTTGCTCTACTTCTTTGAACTCTTCCTGAGAAACCTGCTTACTCCAAATGCGGCTGTCCAGTTGATGAGTCAGTTCAATTGGGTTCCCTTCCAAGAGTATTTTTCCCTGACCCAGTACAGCCATGTTAGGGCATAATTCGGAAACATCGTCAACGATATGGGTGGAAAGAATGATGACTTTCTCTTCACCAAGACTCACTAGCAGATTATGAAATCGGTTGCGCTCTTCTGGATCAAGACCAGCGGTAGGTTCATCGACAATGATCAAATCAGGGTCGCCAAGCAATGCCTGCGCGATGCCAAATCGCTGACGCATGCCGCCAGAGTAGCCACTCACCGCTTTATCACGGTGTTGCCATAAATTAGTGTGTACCAATAAACCTTCTACGGCTTCCTTACGTTCTGCTTTGTTGTTGAGTCCTTTCAGTATGGCTAAATGATCAAGCAGTCGCTCTGCGCTTATTCGAGGATACACACCAAAGTCCTGTGGCAAGTAACCCAATCGCTGACGCAATTCATTTGGCTGCGCCAATACATCTACCCCATCAAATTCGATAGTGCCTTGATCGGGGGTTTGTAAAGTAGAAATCGTGCGCATTAGAGAAGATTTACCCGCACCGTTCGGGCCTAACAGGCCAAACATACCTTTTGGAATGGTCAAATTAATGCCGTCGAGGGCGCGAACGCCATTAGAGTACGTTTTTGTAAGTTGGTTTATCGTTAGCATTGCAGTTCCATTTGCTTAGAGTTTTTCGTGTTTTTTACTCTATAACAGCCCATTCATCATTGATTGCAGTAATTTGTAACCATTTATCTCAATCTAATGTATTCGAATTTTGGTCTGTCAAGCGCTGCCATTGCGCCGTCGGTTTACGTTCCATGTGAGGGGTACAGGTAACGAGAAGTGCAGCGAGGACACTGACACTTCCCCTCAAAAGATATTTTTTACGCTACGGATTTAACGATTCAAATACGGCTTCTACATCCGGGCTCTGAGCCCGGTTAGGATAAAATTGAGGTTTGAGAGCAAACTGGTGCGCTATTTCAAACGCATTCGCCGCGCTGAGCACGACTTCATCCTGCCAGGCGCTACTGATAAAGCTTAACCCCAACGGTAAGCCTTTTTCCGCTCCCATCGGCACACTTACGTGAGGGTAGCCTGCAATAGCAGCCATATATCCGATGCCAGTGAAACCTTTCGGCGCGTGGTCGCCGTAAACAGCATCAATCAGAAATGCGGGATTATTCGAGGGGGCTACCAGTATATCAACCTCGTTATCTGCCAGCAGTTTATCAATGCCTTCTTTGCGGGTAGCGTTCTGAACAAACGCGACAGCTGATTGATAAGCCTCACCACTCGCGCCATTCGTTTCCTCTGACTTAATGAAAATACTCTGGTCAAACAGCTGCATCTCCCGGTCATCATTTTGATTATACGCGATCAATGCCTTAAGGGAACGAACGGGTAACTGCGCTGGCGAGTCTGTTAGATACGTGTTTAACGTGGTTTTAAATTCTGAAAGCAGCACATAATACGATTTATCCCAAAATTCATCTGGCATGGAGAATTCATTAATATCTATCAGCACGGCGCCCTGTGCTTTAAGGGTGTCTAATGCCTGTTCGTAGGCCTCATTCACACCGTCGACTCGACTTGGTGAAAATCGCACCACGCCAATTCGCTTACCTTTTAACTTGCCTTCTGGCTCGCCGTTCAGCGAAGACAATTGGCTTAAGTTTACGTTATGTTCTGCAGCAACCTTTTTGTCCGCCATGACCGACGCCATCAAGCCAGCATCGGAAACCGTGGCAGTAATAGGACCTGCCGTATCCTGGCTGGAAGATATAGGAACAATGTAAGTTTGCGGAATAAGTCCTACCGTGGGCTTGTAGCCCACAACGCCATTAAAAGATGCTGGGCAAATAATAGAGCCATTCGTCTCAGTACCGACTGTTAATGAAACAAGATTTGCAGCCATGGCCGCACCGGAACCGGAAGAGGAGCCACATGCTGTACGAGCAAGGTTATGCGGATTGCGGGTTAAACCACCTACTGCACTCCAGCCGCTGATAGAATCTTCAGAGCGAAAATTGGCCCATTCAGACAAATTGGTTTTTCCCAGAATAATCGCACCCGCTTCGCGCAAACCGGCCACCAGCGGAGAATCTCGGCCTGTATCATTATTAACTAACGCCATCGCGCCTGCGGTTGTCGGCATGTCTTTGGTTTCGATATTGTCTTTTAACAGAACGGGAACACCATGAAGTGGTCCAAGCGGCTTCCCGTTTTTGACATCAAGATCACGTTGCGCGGCAACCTTCATGGCTTCACTGTTTAGGCGGAGGATACTGTTAATTCGAGGTTCGAGTGAATCAATACGATTCAGGTAAGCAAAGACCAGTTGTTGAGAGGTAAGCTTTCCTTGGGCAATGGCTTTCGCCTGCTCACTGGCGTTGGCTTCCAGCCAGTTCTTCGGGCTAGCATCAGTTTGTGACTGGGCTTGAGCTTGAGCTTGAGCTTGAGCTTGAGCTTGAGCAACGTAAACGAAACAACATAAAAGAAGTGCAGTGAAAAATTGCATTTTTCTGTCTTTATTTGAATTTAATTCAAATTTTTATCATCAAACAACAGAAGATGCTACTTCGCTTGCGCAAATATTGGAAAGAAAGAAATTCATAAGAAGAAGAGAAAATGGTGCGTCTACCCTGATTCGAACAGGGGACCTCTACCATGTCAAGGTAGCGCTCTAACCAACTGAGCTATAGACGCATTTTCTTAAGATGCTCACCGCGATTGCTGTGAACGGCGCGTATAATAACGATGCCGCTCAAGGGGTGCAAGTGATTTTTTGCTTTTATCCACGTGTTGCAGCCCATTCGTTTGATTAACAATCAACAGGTGGCGAATTGGTCAGCAGTGGCCGAAAAACACTCGGCCATAATCACTTAAATTACGATTCCACTGACGCTTTAATGATGTCTTTAGTAAGGGGTTTCACTAAATGTTTTTCAAAACCGGCTTTTTTCGAATCTTCCAGGTAACGGTCGGTCCCCCACCCACTTTGAGAATAGAATTTCACCTGCGCCGCTTCTGGCTGGCTCTTTAATACTTTGCATAATTCGTAGCCATCAATATCGGGCATGCCGATATCGAGAAACACGCAGTTAGGTTTGAACGATTTAAACAACGCCAGTGCATTTTTAGGGTCGGAAACGCCCTGCGCCTTGTAACCCATAGACTCAGCAAGCATACAATAGGTGTCGACCAGATCGGCGTTGTCGTCGACAAACATCACCCGAGCTTCAGCCGTTGTAGCATGATCATCCGATCCCATCGTGGTTTGATCGAAGGCGACACGTGAAATAGGCAAACGAATAAAGAATGAACTCCCCTTTCCTGCCCCATCACTCTCAACACGAATATCACCGTGATGCAGTGCCACGAGTTTACTTACCAATGTTAATCCAATGCCTAAGCCCCCTTTCGTGTGGGTGGAATGGGCCTCAATTTGGGTAAACATATTAAACACATCAGCCAGGCGTTCCTGGGGAATTCCCATACCGTTGTCGGCAATTTCTACTACTACTAACGAACCTTCACCGCGAACACTAATTGCAATCTTACCACCTTCTTCAGTGTACTTGGCTGCGTTATGGATAACGTTGGAGAATATTTGACTAAGCCGCGCCTTATCGCCGTAAACGGTCACGTGCTCAGCAGGGTATTCCACATCAATGTGGTGGCCTTTCTGCTGAATGTGTTCATTCACCATTTCAAGCGATTGCGATATTACATCGTGTATAAGCAGTTTTTCGAATTCCAGCTTCACTTTGCCCTGAGTAATGCGGGATACGTCCATGAGGTCGTTGACCAGTTTTGACATATACGCAGCCTGGCGACCAATGATTGAGGTGACCCGCTTGCGTGTCGCTTCGTCATCCACGCTTTCGAGGATTGCAGCCCCCGATGTAATCGGCCCCAATGGATTGCGTAATTCGTGAGCCAGGGTGGCTAAAAATTCGTTGCGGTAACGATCTTGACGCTCCAATTCTTGAATGCTGATATGCATTTTTTCCTGTACATCGAGAGCGTAAACCAGAAACATGCGGTTTAGTCGGTTTGCCGTTTCGATATCGGCACGATCAAAGGGGTTGGAGTACCCCATAATAGCCCGCTCGTTCACAGCAAAAGAAGTACGCGGTTTTAAGCGCTTGTCCTTGGGAGCATCTTCAGATTTTTCGTTTTCCACACCGACCCAACGCTGATAACGCGTATTCTCCTTTCGGAACCAGGCCGTGAAATAGCGCTTTTTCTCAAAAAGTGGAATGATCATAATGCCGGCAATACCGTGCTCTTTGGCCTCAGGCCACGCTTCAAACAAATTGTCACAGGTGAAAGGAAAACCATTGCTATGACTCGCCTTCAAAAAGATGGCTTTAACCAGATCGACAGGTAAAACATCGCCCAGAGAAATGGTCTCGTATTGAGAAAAATAGATGAACCCGTCTGAATTCAACGCATCTAGAAACGCTTGCTCACCACTTTTCACAACACGCCCAATGGGATTGGAAGGACCAATTTTATCCAGCATTAAATCGACGGCTTTATCGGTCTCTTCTTTTTTCACACGGGCAATTTCTTCTTCTTTTGCCCGTAAGTGCCAGCTGAACAGCTGACTCAAGTTTTCACATTGCAAACGCACATCCTGAGGGATGTAGCAAGGTTCTCGGTGATGACAAGAAATCAAGCCGTACAACTCACCTTCGGTTACGAGGGAAATAGAGAATGACGCTCGCAAACCCTGGTTACGGATATATTGCAAATGGATAGGAGAAAAACGGCGCAATAGTGAACGCGATAAATCCAATGGTTCTCTTCCCATCTCTTCCTTAGTGGGAATAAGCTTCGACGGCGGCAGTTCAGTATCAGGCGTTAGGCGAACCCAGTTAGTTTTATAGAGCTCTCGCGCCTGACTTGGGATGTCTGAAGCCGGAAAATAAAGCCCTTCATAAGATAAAATATCATCGGCTTTTGCTTCTGCGATAACCTTTCCGGAATAGTCTTCGTTGAATTTGTATAAAACAACGCGGTCCATACCCGTCAGATAACGGATGGTCGATACCATTTCGGCGGCCATCTCGTTCAACGTAGCCATTTCTTTGAAACGCGGAGCTACAGACATGGCATATAACTTTATAAATTGCTCAGCACTGTAGGTATCACGAAATTCTGTGGCCGGCTCGAATTCGACCACGTAATAGCCACTGCTGTCATACACCACAGCAAGGTAATCTTCGTCCTGATGCGAAGCAAGTATGTCACGATTAAGGCGCAATTTAATGGGCAGACGTATTTTGCTTTTAGAAACACGGTCGAAGGTTTCTTGTAGAAACTGCTTTTCATCGGTTTCAGAAGACAACAAGGTGAGAAACTCCCTGCCTATCACCTCTTCAGTGAATAACTCTCTTACGTTTTCACTGATTATTTTGATGGTGAGGTCTGATTTGTCGAAAGCGAGCAAAAATCCGTAACTCTGAATATTTTCAGGAATGTGAATAGGCTCATCTTCACACTTCTGATAAGGGAAGGATTTTGGGTCGTAACTCATTAAAATTTTTTACCTTTTATTCGCTCGGATTTTTCGCGAGGATCGAGTTTTTTCATTTCGAAAGTCAAACTATCACACAACCATTGAGACTGATAAACATAACAAACTGTGAATCATTAAATGCGATTAACAACATATTTCAGAGACCGGTTATTTCTAGCCGCTTTTTGCAAACAATAGCGCATGAAGAGCAGATTGATGATTTTATCTACGGGTAGTATCAAGTGAAGATCAGCTTGACCTTGGTGCACCTTTTGCTTGGTTAACCAGTAGACAATATCATCTAGCTTTGTCAGAGAATCCTCAAAATGACCATTCCCGCATTCTTAAAGACCCAGGAAGCGATTACCCTCGGCATTATTCTCGCCGTGATCGTGTCGCTGTTCATTGCAAAGCGCATCATATTGGTGCGTCTGAAGCAAAAAGCCCGTTCTGAGTCTAGCTCTATGGCTGGCATATACCGAATTTTGGTGT
>Ga0208204_100128_pt1 | contig 33080 bp, 26 predicted proteins | sample DeeseametaMP2252_FD_184173 | JGI IMG/M metagenome (GOLD analysis project Ga0208204, IMG submission 184173) | Marine microbial communities from the Deep Pacific Ocean - MP2252 (SPAdes) | ecosystem: Environmental > Aquatic > Marine > Oceanic | place: West of El Salvador, Pacific Ocean | collected...
CTCTCGAGTTATCGGAACACAAGGCAATGAAGAATCATTGCTCCGGATACAAATATACAAGAAGGGTCGGAAACCTGGGCGGTGTTTGCGGAGTTCTAAACGATAAAGCGGCGACACGATGCACGAATCAGACTCAGGTATTGGCTATGGTCAACACAGGCAGGAACCGCCGTGGTACGGAACCGTATGCCCGGTGGTGTGAGAGGACGGCGGGAGCAATCCCGCCTCCTACTCGATCGTCTAGTAACGTTTGGAAAACACGGTTAAAGACAACCGTCAATTTCCCTTGGTAATTAGCGACTACGACAGAATCGCGTGGTAATTAAAGTACGACAAAATCGCTTGGTGTTCACAGCTGAAAAGAATTTAGCTCAAATCTAATCTTACGCTGACACCAGAAAAACTGGGTAACTGTCAGATCAGGTCTGAGCTAGTACATATAAACGATGTACAACTTGCCCGTCAATTATCCAATGTGGTTATTTCACTAATAAAAGAATCTGCCATTGCCGAGTAGTGCGGGGTGATTGTCGTCACTGTGCTTGTGGTTAGCATTTAAGATTGTGGTCGCCATTTTTCTTAATAAACAAAAAGCGAACTTTTGATTGTAATTCAAAATTTTAATTGTTGTTCTCCAATTTTTTCAGTCGTGAATTAAGTTTGTGACTGAATAAATATTGATTATTCTGCATAAAAGGCGAACCTTTATAAAGGTTCGCCTTTTATACATCTAGTAACGACTGGAAACTCAATTTTAGGAATATCCCTTTAAAAGATGAGTGGACAGCAATTCGAAATTATTTAATTGAGCGATTAATGTTTCAGTTTGTCAATTTACTGCATTTTTATCTCGCCAAAAATTAATCAGTGCTGACATAGTTGACTCGGCTAGCTCAATACCGAGGACATCAAAAGTAAGTGGCTCCGGGTGCTTAAGTACCTGTGTAAAACCATTATCGGTAGCTAACCAGGCCGTGGAAGCGGTTTGTTCTTTATGCATGACACTGACGACCAGTGCGCCACTAGTAACGTTAAAAACCTCTACTAAAATATTAAAGCCCAACTTACTCTGCTCAGTTGGAATAAACAATATCTGCATTATATAGTCGGTTTTCGCTTGCAAAGCTTTCGTTTCAATTTGTTTGGCGTCCAGAAGTGTTGGTTGATGCAACTCTGTTTCAGCTTCAGCAATTAGCCTCATAATAATATTTCTATCAACAAAGGTTGTTTTTGCCTTTAAAAATGGCTGAAGAAATGCGGACTTAAGCGTTTCGAATTTCTCCTCACTTGGCGATTCTCGCTGTTTGTTGAGTTGCTGAACTAACGTACTAGACGTAGTTCTTTGTTTAATATGTAGACTATTTTTTTGAGAATCCAGGGTGACGGCATCGGTGGCTACGGAAAGTGGCGATCTATTCACCCACTCAGATAACTGATCATCAAATGAACGATTCCAAAAAATAGTAAGTCTGGGGCTGGCGTTCGCTTTGTAAAGTTCTGAAAATAAGAAGAGAGTTTCCTGACTCACACCTGGCTTTGCAACTTTAGGAGGAGTTGCTACTTTCGTTGCTGAAGGAAGGGTGGAACCAGCAGCTGTTAAGCAGAAAAAAGCGAATAGGAATAATACATTTTTCATGTTATATCTCCCTGATGTTCACTACGTAGTGCGTTGAACTTAGCTGGGTTGCACTGGTATTCAGTACGTAGCTTTGTTGATGTGACAGGTTAATACGCTGCCAGCCACTTGGAGCCTCTGTAGCAACAAAATCTTTATTATACCAGTTTGTGTTAACTTCAACGGTTACGGGTTTTTCGGATATATTCCTGATAATCATATTCAACTGCGCATGACCTACAGCGGATTTTCCAAGGCTTACATTATCAATTATCAGCAAGTCAGATAGCCCGGAAATCTGATACTGAACGCTGTTTAACGACATTGGTATGCTGGTTGAGCAACCTTGCTTAATGGTAAGAAAGAGACATAAAAATAAAAGTTTACAGCTGTTCTTTAAAAGTTTTTTGCTATCTGTAGACGACATCATCCGCTCCTGTTTTTTTTAGTTCATATGCATCAGCCCAAACGGTCACGCCAAGCTCCATATCTATAAGCTCGAAATTTATAAAATGATACCTTGAGGTGAGTCCGTTAGAGTGCCGCTCATCAGTAGTTAAAATGCTACCGACTAACTTAAAGTCGACACCTGCTGTGGCTTCTGTTTGGCGAATAGTGCCCCTATCCACCATGCCTGTACGTTTTATATCCCGCTCCGCCATTATTGCTTGTTGTGCGTAGCGAGCGACAAAAACCATTCTGCCCATGGCGGCCCGGCTAAGACCATTGCGGAGTTTAGTGGTAATTAGTTTACGGTTAATTCGGGTATTCCCATCAAGTGTAAAACCCGTTTCATCCACCAATATTCTTGGAGGGCTTTTTAGGTTTACAAAAATGGGATCATTTAATATGCTGCGGACCATTGAGTCAGTCATATTAATCACATCGTTTGATTCTAAGCCGACACCGCTCGAACGACTCTCTAATGTTGGATCAACATATTTAGTTTCAATACCAGAAGCGTTTGGTGTTTTTGTAGAGGCGCACCCTAATAGGGTAACCATACAAATAAATGTGAATAGAAACTTATCCATTATCTTTCCCCTAACTGTCCACCCTGTGCCAGGCCAGGTAACACTTTCCTGTTGGCATTGGGTATAGTTCTGCATTGGTACTATTACCTAATAAAGTGATTTGATTTGCGTTTTGCCAGTCATTAACTTGAAAAGTTTTGCCATGAATAAACCGAGGTAAATTACCCCACTGCCTGGTATCGGCTTTTGGGACAGTATTTTCCGACATGACATTCGCAAATAAAGAGACTAACCCCAGGGCTGCTCCAACCATGGATGCGTTGTAGGATGAGTTATAATCACCAGAATAAGCTTGCGATTGGCTGTATGTTGAGGCGGCTAATGCGCCTACTAAAGCGCCATTTGCAACGCTCTTTGTAGTATCTTTAAACTTAGCTTTTCCGGCTAATATGGCATCAATTGGCCGTCCTCCACGCGTTGAAGCTTGAAAGACTAAATCTTCTATTTGTATAGGTTCAAAAGAGGTGTTGCCATATACTAATTCCCAGGTTTCATTTTGAACTTCATCCGCAGCCTTAAACTTTAGCTTTTCACCATGTTCTCCGGCAGCGTATTTCACAGGTGCATTACCGGATTCTATTAGCACTAGTACATTATCACTCGCATCAATGTTTACCCCTGAAGCTGTGAAATCAGCCCGAGCACTCTCTTGTTCGCCAGCACAGTGTTTTGCCCAGCCGCGTAAAAATATCAATGATGACATGTCGCTCTGAAAGTTCTCACTGGCTGACATCGTGTCTTGATATTCCCCCCAACCGAAGGAGGTCTTAGCGCTTTGTAAATCGCCACTTAACATGTCTGCTAGGCCCAGGTAGTAACCGACCATAGCTCTTTCATAAGGCTCTCCTTTGAAGTCTTTGTTTGCTTCTTCAACATAATTGGTTCGAGCTGCTTTTGCCGCATCATTATTTGCGTAAAGGGTTTCAATGCGTGTGTAAGCATCTTCCATGAGCCGGCGGGTAATGTGATAATCTCCTTGCTGTAGGGATGCAATACCTGCTTTCATATTCATCAGAACCTGATCCCTAAGCCCTGACTTTTGATTTTCCACAAGATAAGGCGATAGATATTCAGGCAGCGGTTCTTTTGTGTCCGTTTGTCCCGCCACATGGGAATTGTTCGCTTCTAATATAAGGTTGCTGAGCACGCCGGGTTGTGTTTTGGTTGTCGAAGAGCAGGCTGAAAGCAGTAACACAGGTAGTATTACTGCCACGGTAGTAACTTGTTTTGCGTAATTCATTGAGGAATCTCCATCTGTTTTTGGAATGAATTATCCGATGGAGTGAAGTAGAGCTAATAGTTCTCCCAGTAAAGCATCGTATTACACTGAGGTTGTTCAATTTCAATAGATAGTTTTTTGTTGTAACTCTCTGCTATATAACGTGTATCCAGCCCAGTAATAAGGATGTTTAAATCTAGGGTTAGATGCCAGTTGCCGGCTGGCCATTACAAGTGCTTGGCTGGCTGTCATACCGCTCGCTAGAGCGCGATAAAAATGTTTGGCGAATTCAGCTGTTGCTTTATCGGAAATAGGCCACAGAGTGCCAACACTTTGGTGTGCACCTGCCATTAGAAATGCCGTTGCAATTGAAAAGTTTCCCCGGTAGCTATTAAATAATCCAAGTCCGGATTCACATCCACTCACGACGACTAAATCATTGTTAAATTTCAACTGGCTGATCTCAGAAAATGAAACAAAGCCTGGCTCTTTCGAACCTTTGATGTGAGAAAGGGTAAAGCCTATATTGGCGGGTTGCTCTTTTGAATAAAATGAATGGGTAGCAATATGTAACACTCGTGCATTTCTCGCTTGCTTATTATACAGAGCAGCCCTAGTAGCGCTGGCACCTACGAAATGACTAATAGTGAATTTTTGTAATGCGGTTTCAATATTGTTTACTTCCTGTCCAGACCATGAAAGCGTTGGTAGCCCGTTGCGCCAATCATTTGTGTCTTCTATATCTAATGTAGGGTCACTGAATACGACAATGGCATGGTTCCTTTCATCTTGGTGGTGTTGCTGTTTAAACTCAACCGGGAAATATCTAGTCAAGGCCAGCGAGTTTTTCGTGCTGAATGCGTTAACGAGTGAGAAAGGAAACAGATGGAGAAGGCCTGCCGGTTGTACAAAAATGTGGCCATCTGTTCTTTCGATAAAAGACGAAGGGATTAACTTATCGAGCAATCGGGAAATAACAGTCCAGTCAATTTTTCTGCTATGTTTTAAGCTCGTATATACTTTACGTATCTGTTGGTCTATCCGGGATACATCTCCTACTCGTTTGAGCTCTATTACCCCCTTGTAGGTGAATAACGCCCAATAGTATTTTTCACCTTGAATATAAGACGCAACAGCGGTCACTGGTAAATCGTTTCTGTTTTCTTTCTTCTGCTCTGCTTTAACTGTAGGAGTGTCGGGAACAAATTCTGGTGAGAATTGCATTAGTTCGCCTTTGGTAAAGTCCTGATTGGAGAAAAGTGATGAAAGCGCCAATTGTGAACGATGAGTGAACAGGGCAATTCTACTTTCGTGACCTGGCGACGCGATTAAGTCCATTGAAAGTTGGCTAAGTTTATTCAGATTAGCCATCTCGCGTGGTGAAAATGTCAATTGCTGGGAGGCTGTAGTAATAACTACTCTCAAAATATGCTGAAATGTATTAAGTTCTGAAAGTTTATTTTGTTCTGCAAGATACTCCATTGCATAGGATAGGAAGCTATTCACATCATTCAGCCAGTGTTGTCCCAGTTCACCAAAGGAGACTTTACTGTTTACGTCACTGATAACTTTGAGGGCATTGATTATACTCTCAAGTGTTTTCTTCGAGTTGCTATTACGATAAAGCTGCGCGATTTCAATCGCAATCTTTGTCCTGAGTCCTAAATCTTCACTCGACTGGCTTGCCAAAAGTGCCTGATCGTATAAATACACTTGGTTATTAAAGTCTTCAGTGGTCGAAGCCTTAAATAAATACCACTTCGCAAGTATCCGGGGTTCTATAATATGTGATGGTCGAAGTTGGATTAAAGCATCGATCCGCCTTTGTCTGTTATCAAAAAATTCAAACTCAATTAAAAACTCTGTGAGTGTGTTGATATATATAGGACTTTTGTCTTTTTCAATGAGCGAGTAAAGCGACTGTATGCACTGCCTGGCATTTCTTTTTGCGGTAGGCAGTTGGTTGAGGTGAAACTGAGTAACTGCCAACTGGCAACGGTTTTTTATAGTCCAGAATTGCGCTTGATCTTTCCCAAGTAAGATGGCTTGCTTAAAAAATAAGCTTGCTTCCAGATAGTCTCCCAAAGCCAAGTAAACTTCAGCAATATTTTTCGCATTATACATACCGACTATTTGAGGCGGGTTTTTACTTAAATAGTTTAGAGCAATCAGATAATTACGCAGTGAGCTTTGCAATTGGCCAAGCATGCGGTGAACCCAGGCAACGTTATTATGTATGCGAATTTTTTGCATACTTGCTGGCAATTCCTGAACATAAAACAGTGCTCTATATTCATGTTCCAAGGCAAGTTTTAAATAGGTCTGGTGATTGGGCTTTTCTAATTTGTTAAGTGTTAAATAATAGTGACCCAGCAAATCAAAGTAATCAACACGAAAGGTTTGTAAAATATATTCATCATTTTCGTACAGGCTTTCTTTAAGTATTGCAAGGTGACTCTCTGCCATGCTCGTTGAATTAGAGTTGAGCGCATTTTCGGCGCGCAATAGGTGATAATAAAATTGCCGATTTAAATCGTGTTGAAATTTTAATTTGATTAAAAGGTCAAGTCGGGATAATAACTTGCTTGCCAGTTGTGCATTGTAGTCGTCCAAAGCGAATCGTGTAGTTTTAACCAGTAGGGAATACTGTATTATAGGATCAATATGAGACTCGCTTTTGTCTATGCTTTCGAACCAGTCAAATAATAATGTTTGAGAAGCTTTAGTATTCGCTTTATCCAAATGGTCAAAGCTTCGCAATAGCTCTACATACTTTGGTGAGGATTTGATTACTCTGGTCGTTAGTAGCGTTAAGTCAGCCATTAAACTAGCTTCTACTTTAGTAACGTTATTACTGTAGACACAAATAAATGAAGGGCTAAAATCCAAGTTTGAAGAGGGTTCGAGTTTCGTCAGACCAAATGTCGAAGTCAATTGAAAAGCATTGCTGAATTCGTCAACAACGGCAATGGTTAAGCCTGGTAGACCGCTCTCTATCAGCAACATGCGTTCTGCGGTATTTTTCTGAGGATAGCGATAGGCTTTAAGAGGATAACTATGCTGGTTAGATAAAGATGGACAGGTGCTATTGACGCTGGCATAGCATTGAGTATGCCAGCCAATAGCAATCACTATACAAAAACCTAAAATTCGCTTTAAACGGCTGGTCACGACAATAGGTTATTTCGGGGGCTTACAGTTCCAACGAACTTGAATTGGTTCATCGGGAATGAGTTGATTGTTGATTGCTTCTATAAGCTCATCTTCATCGACCAAACCCTGAGCATTCTTTGTACTTTTTAGAATATTCAGGAGAGCTTCGGCTGAGCCTCCTATTGTATTATCATCCCCTGCGAAAGCTAGGCTAAGGCAACGTAAATAATCAATTTTCGATGTGCCAGCACTATTACTATTATTAGACAAGATATGAAAGTAAGCTTTATTGCCAGTATTGTCGGTTTTATGGCAAGCGACGGGTAATGGTATACTTTCGAATTTAAAGAACACATAGTTTGTGTATTCAAATTCAGTATTGCTTTCTCTAATTCGATGGCAGCTAATATTATATTCTATTTTTAAATTATCTGGGAAAAAATTACGCAATTCATGATAATCGTGAATTTTTGTCGCAGGGTTTTCGTCATTGGAATATTCTATTAAGGTAAATAGATCATCTTCGCGACTCTCAAAGTCGTGTTCTGGATCATATGTTGATATTTCGTCATCGTGCAACCACAAGCCCGTTGCTCCTTTAGTGTAGCTAAGTAGAACATTGCTCATCTTACGCTCCTTTTAAAAACTTTAGTAAATCGACCATGGTTTTAATGTTGTTTCTCGCTGTTAATGTTTGTTGTAAATCGAGTAAGTGAGAAAATGTTTCCGCTATAATGATGCTACCAACTGGTCCTAAACCCGGTGTCCGAAGACGAAATTTATTCGGTCCTTTGAAATAATGAGATTCACATAAAATACCGTACCAAAGAGGCGGACTTTTTGTAATAATCTCTTGATGCTTTGAGTCTAAGTCGCAGAATGCTGGTGACGTGTTGTGGCTAGTACTTTTTAATTTTGGTTTCAGCCAATTTTCGTTATTAATAAAAAAATCTATTTTATTTTTGATATCACCTAGTGAACTTTGATCAGGATTTGGTGCATTGATCAAATGAATTCGTTCATCAATAAATTTAAGCGTTTTCTTAGCTAATGTATTGAAGTCAGCAAGCTTTTCAACTTTTCCACGAAGCAGGTTTCTTACTGCTATTAAATTGAGAATGTCAGGCTGGTTAGTTGCAGGGAGGTGATTATCACCTATTTCATCTACCTCAAGATTAAAAGCTGGGCTGATTGCTTTGGCACGATTGAGTGGTTGCTTGTGATATCTATCGCTTCCTCCAAAGAATAACTCCCAATCAACGACATAATGATTAGTTAGTGTATTCGACAATAGATGTTTCCCAAGCATCTGTTTAAGCTTAATTAAGTTTTTACCACCAGGCGTATTATTGATATTGTATTCTTTTTTAATCATGCTATGGCCAAATCTGAACGCGGCTTTTGAAAATTCAGGTGGTATCGGATGCTGACTGAATGGTTTATAAAATATATCGCTTTTGTTGAGGTAGTTGTTGGTGCCAAAGTAGACCTCCCAAACACTTTTATATAAGATTTTTTTAAGAAAATCATGGAGCACTATAGAACAATAAATAGCGATTGATTCATCCCTGGCTTGTTTAAAAGTCAGTCCTTCATCAATAAATTTATTGTGCAGTTTGATAAATTGAAGGTGTAATTGTGATATCAGTAGATTTTCGTTATTTCTGGGGTCTGGAATTGGTTGTAAGCCCAAGTTCCCTTTGGGAATATCAAGAAACTGACCGCTAAGTTGGTCAATGTAATCAAGCTTTGCAAATGTGGCTCTGTTGCGAATGTCACCGTAAACGGCAGAAAGATTTAATTTACTTTCAAATCCAATGGGAGGCTGGCAAGCATCGTGGCCAACAGGGCAGCCGTTCATTGAGAATATCAAGTCGTGATCGATAAATTGCCCCAGGTAAGTATAGCCTGATGGCAAACAATGTTTGGGGTTAATTCTTAGTGGAAAAGTATGATGCATTAATTTGCCAAGCTCAATGAGTGCATTGAGCTCGTTATCGGCCAGCTGATTATCAATTCTGAAATTTGATTTGTCTTTACTTTCCAGTAATTTGAGCAGACTACGTAAACTATCTCCGTGCATCATTGTTCTCCTTTTTCGTCGACAAACTCAATGATTGTGGTAGTTTGAACTTGCGATGACGAATCTTTGGTTGTCAGTTGATACTTCCCCGGGCTGAATAATTCAGTATTCAGTAAAATTACAATATCGTTAGTTTCTGTTTGTTTGGCGTTTTTGGTTTCAGCCACTAAATCACCACTATCCAGTTGACTGATTTTAATATTAAAAGGGCCGGCCTGCCCCAAATCAGTAGATAGCATTAACACCATTTTTTCTGACCGGGAGCTAAGCAAAATCCGCTTTTGAACAGGATCTGCTGAGCGAATGTCGTCGATATAGACAACTCTATCGATACCATCAAGTTGTTTGGTTTGCAGTGGCAAACTACCTATTGCGAACATACTCAAATATGCGACACTGGCCCCAGCTAGTAACCAGCCAAGCCAGCTACTTCGTTGAATACCCGTTTGTTTAGACGTTGTTGTCTCAACCAGGCTCAAGCCTCTAGCGAGTAACTTGTCTGTTTCAATAGCGTCTATTAGCTTGGGATGCTCCATCAAGTACTCTTCAAATGCGACCTGTTCATCAGCCTCTAACAGGTTGTGAATGTATCTATGCGCGAAGTTTTGTTGTACTTCTGGATCATCTAAATCGTACATAGCTTTTCGTACCTTGATAAAAAGTTAACGATGAAACTGCCAAAGTCACTGCGACGTTTCTCCAACTGTGAGTTGGTTCAGAATAATCTCTCACTGTATGAGCCATAAATTTTCATCCATTGAGATAAGCACACATATGTCAATAAGGTGCTGAGAATATGGTATAAGTTACATTCGCCAGGAGGCACATTGAGTTTGATTGCTAAGGCTTGCTTTAAACGTTGTCGGGCGCGAAATAACACTCTGTCGAAATGTGCGGCACTAACTCCCTGTTGTTGGCAGATTACTTTTTTTTCAATGCCTTGTAGGAAAAAGTCGTGCAAGATGGTGCGGTCCCGCTCTGTGGGGAGTTCTCTTATTATCTGCTGCGTAATTTCGACCAGCTTCGCTGAGTGTATATGATGCAAAGTTGAGCTTTGTTTTAGGTGCTCATGTTGATCAATAGTGTCGGAAGAATAAGTTTTACGCCTGGCAATAGAGCGTTTATGCTCAATTAAAATATTAATGCCCGTTTGACGGATAAATGCCCCTATCGCTTCAGGGTTACGGATTTCCTTACTGCGTGCTTTTTCGATAACTTTAAGAAACGTTTCCTGGCAAATATCTTCCGACAGACTGTTATCTTGTGTTTGTGAACGCAGGATAAAGAATAAATTTTTATAGTATTTTTCTACGAGTAAACGCTCAGCGTCCTTACTACCTAATGCAATTGCATGAAGCAACTCCACATTGGACACTCCTTGTTCATTGCTTCTAGCCATTTGCATAAGAGTGTTGTGTGTGTTTTTTGTACAACTAAACTAGACAATATGTATTCAGACTGCAAGCTTAAATTGTCTATTTGCATGAGGTTACAAAGACTAAGCCACTTAATAGTGGTTGACATAAACAGAGAGAGCAGCCATCTGCTGTGATGGCTGAAGTGTTGAGCATCAAAACCCCGTGTTATTTTCGGCGAAGTTTTATTAAAAGAATCGAAAAGAGCATCAACAACATTAACCAGGATATACTGCCACCCCCAGCATCGGCTCCAGCTCCGATTATTGGTGGTGGGCTGGTATTGGTTGTAAAACTCTGAGTACTGTCAAACGAAATATAATCGATGATAACGTCTTCACCATTGTATTCTGTTAAAGTCATTGTGATAAAATAAGCGCCATCCGGAGGCTTACGAAGCGTGGTGTTGCGTTCAATATCGCTGTAATAATGTCCGCCATCTAATTCGCCGAGATTTACTTCCCCTAAGATGTAACCTGAAATAGCCCCGCCGGTATATCGTGAAGAGCTAGCCCATAGTTTTAGCTTGAGCGTGCCACTCGAACCACCATTTCTACCATTCAAGACTTGCGAGGCTGAAAGGCTTAGAACTGAGCCATCTATCTGATAGCCACAGGGGCAACTGAGGCTTATCGCACCAGACTGGCCCTTATTTTCCCCACTAGTAGAGTCGGTGAATGTTCTGGTTTCATCAAAATTAATATAATCAACAATGTAGTCACTATTTTTATATTCAGTAAGTGTCAGTGTTATATAGTAGGTGCCATCAGGCGGCGATTTGAAAGCGGTGGTGTTTTCAAGAGAATTGAAACCAAACCCGCCCTCCAGCGTTCCTAAAGTTAATTGTCCTAATTCATAGCCTGTAATCTGACCACCTGCATAGCGTGTTGATGTGGCCCAGAGTTTTAGTCGTAAAGTGCCTGAAGTTCCTCCACTTCGATTGTTTGTTACGGCACTCACCGACAGACTTAGCGAGGCATTATCGATGTTATAGGAACAGGGACAAGACAAATTTAGCTCTCCATTGCCGGTTCCGCTATCACCACCAGCGGCGCTAAATGTTCGAGTTTCATTGAAGGTCGTGTAATCAACAATAACATCATTGCCATTGAATTCGGTCAGTAGCATGGTTATGTAGTAAGTACCATCAGGAGGCGGGGTGAAATTTGTATTTTGTTCGATGTCAGCATAAAAAGTGTTAGTACCGAGTTGTCCCAAGCTGACTTCGCCAAGTTGATATCCATTGATATTACCGCCTGTATAAGGCGTTGTGGTTGCCCATAATTGAAGCTTTAACGTCCCGCTGGTAACGTTACTGCTATGGTTACTCACTTGAGTAGCCGACAGGGTCAGCGAAGTCCCCGAAAACGCATAACTACAAGGACAATTAAGATCAAGGTCACCACTATTGCCTCCTCCACCGGTGCCAGAGTAGTTAAACGTATGTGGATTGCTGACAGCTTCCATATAAGCGAGCGAGCTATTTAAGTTCGGATATTCAGATACATGCAAAAACAAATAATAATTACCGTCGGGCGGGGGAGTAAAAGACGTACTAAATTGTATATTGGTGTAGGATTGACCGGGGGCAAGGGTGCCGTTGTTAGAATTACCGATAAAAGTTGCTAAATTTCCTTCGGCTAGTATGTAGCCGCTACCGTATGGGTCATTATCAGTCATCGCATATAGTTTTAGAAATAATGTTCCGGAAGTATTGTTGCCAACGTTGGTTAAGCTATTTGCTTTAACGGTAATGGTCGTATCAGTGATTTCGAAATTTCCAGAACCAGAAAACTGCAGTTCAGTTGCTTCTACACACACCATAAAAAGAAATACGAAAATGGCTAACGTGAGCCTGCATATTAATGATTTCATTGTACTTCCTCCGTGATATGTAGATAGACAATGTCGCCGCACTCAACAGGCTCTGCCGTGTAATACACCTCGTTGTTTAAGATTACCTGTATACCTGTATTACCTAATTGGTCGATACAAGGAATGTTAAATGAGTCGCCGCTTCTGACACTTACCTTAGGTAAGCTGGTATCTTCGAAAATGACCTCAAAAGGTGATGCATTGAGAAGTTCGATTGCGCTTGAGTCAGTTTTGAAATAGCTGATGGCGATGTGGCTCTGCTTCAATAGCAGGTGCTCTGTCTCTCTGAGAAGCGACGCATAAAATATGGGGATCGCGGAAGTTTTTTGCGCCAACGGTTGCTTGTCTCGAATTATCAAATCGCCCGCGGATGCAGAATTCGCACTCAGTGTACTAATTGCCAGAAAAAGTGAAATTTTTTTCAACATACATTGCTCCTTAAAAATTTAACTATTAATTCGTTTTTAATTTAAATGATTGGTTTGTTAATTATTGCTCCCCTGAGTTAGATGTAAGGAAGTCTCTTAACGTGGGAGTAGTGGGGAATTCATCTCAGGATGTTGCTAAGAAAATGGTAACAACCAGAGGATACTGAAAGCGCTAAAAACGAAGTGGGAGATTTATTTACGTTAGTTCACTGCTAAGGCCGTAACCCAACAGTGAAGGACAACGAAATGTATAAACTCAAGCTGCTATTGTTAGTAATATCTGGATTTCTGGTGCAGGGAGTGCAAGCACAAGCCGTTCAATCCGATCAAAAAAGTGCTAAAATTAATGAATATCGCGAGGAGGTTAACAGGATTTTACGTGGCGATAGCGAACGGATAAATGCTTTGAATGAGCTTCTTTCCAAAGCTATCAAATTAGATGATAGTGAGGCCGATAAAGGGGAAAAAAGCAAGCTGGTGACTGAAATATCGACATCTATTACCAAAGAAAAGTGTGACGATATCCCATCAACATTACAATTGCTTAATAAAACTGCAGATGACCAGACCATAATAGATGAACTAACAACGTTGCTGGATGTTTGTGCAAATGCATATCAGGTAGTGAAGGTTGAAGGTGTCAGTAGTGACCGTGAAAAATACCGGAAGAATCTAGAGAAACTGAAGTCCATAGCACAAGAATATGTACGTATAAAATCTTACTCAGACCTCAGTGCAAGCGAAAACTTAGACTCGTTTAGAAAACTAACACTTTTTATCAAAGATTTTTCTGAGACTATTGATGACGTACTTGAATTTAACCCCGTACAACTGGAAATTCCACCCTGGACCAATAAATTGTTTTCATTTCAATTTTATGCGGGCGCTGAGGCAGTATCGGTAAATGACTTTCTGCAAGATACTTCGGTTAGAGTAGGGTTTCAGGCTTATCAACGATTTTCTCGTAAAATCGAAAATTGGCGAAGTGTAACTAAACGAAAATGTGTACTGGAGTACAAGTGTGGCACTTTGTCCTGGCCTGGTTTACACAGTTATGTCAATGCTTCCTGGACCAGTGTATACAATCACACTTTTGTGGAGCCTCGCTCCGATGAAGATCAAACAGATACTGATCCAACAGATACGCAGGATGAGATTGAGGAGGAGACAATACAGGCTTTAGTCACTGAGTTTGGGATCTTTTTGCCTTTTTACACAAGAATTACAGGTGACTATACAACAGACAACTATAACGAATTTATGGGCGGCTTTATATTCAATTCGCGCTTTTCATTCACAGATGACACTGAGGATAAAATAGCGACTCAATATTTTGGTGGTTTTCGTTTGGCGAATAATGAAGAAACTTACCTGGATTTATTGGTCGGCAAACACGAGGGAATTAAAGGAGTGCGAGGCGAGATAAGAGGACAATACCCGGTTTCTACGTTTGCAGGTGGACGCTTATTTTTGGGGGGAAGATTTAATGTTGGCCTCGATAGCAACAAAGAGCTCAACGAAGATGCCTGGCAGGTTTATTTTCAATGGCAAACGAGTTTCGATGAGCTTTGGCAACAGTCAAATTAGTTTTACATTCACCCGCTAAATTTGAAATAATTCGCGGATTTTTCATAGGCAGCGAGGGTTTTGTTTCTGGTGGTAGGACATAAAAATGCAACATTCATAGGGCTAGTTGCGATTTTACTCTGGAGTTCAATTGTCGGCCTGATCCGCTCTGTTAGCGAAATATTTGGCGCAACAGGGGGCGCAGCACTCATTTACAGTGTTGCTTCAGTTTTTTTATTAATGAGCTTCGGACTACCAAATGTTAGGAAATATCCAAAGGGTTATCTCTATTCAGGCAGTGTTCTGTTTATCAGTTATGAATTGTGCCTAGCCTTATCAATTGGATATGCGCAAACGAATCAACAAGCCATCGAAGTGAGTATGGTTAACTATTTATGGCCAGCACTTACCATAGTCGGCGCTATTTTTCTCAATAAACAAAAAGCGAACTTTTGGCTGTTATCCTTTGGGATGATGTTGGCCTTTTGGGGAATTGGTCTGGTTCTGAGCGGCAACAACGGCTTGGACATAGCAACCATAATTGCGAATACGCAAGACAATACATTGAGTTATGGGTTGGCGTTGTCTGGCGCTTTTATATGGGCAATTTATTGTAATATAACGAACAAGATGGCTAATGGTACAAACGGCGTCACTTTGTTTTTTATCCTAACAGCGTGTAGCCTGTGGGCCAAATATCTGTTTACTGACAGTCAGCCAATGGATTTTGAACCCTATTCCGTATTGCTCTTACTGTTAGCATCCGCCGCAATGGCCTTTGGTTATGCGGCGTGGAACATTGGCATTTTGCATGGAAACATAACCTTACTCTCCGGCGCATCCTATTTTATTCCTGTACTCTCAGCAATGCTAGCTGCAGTGGTTTTGCATACACCACTGTCGGCTTACTTTTGGAAGGGGGCGTTTATAGTGTGTTTAGGTTCTATTCTTTGCTGGCTGGCAACTCGAAAAAGGCAGGAAGAAACGGCTACCGAAGTGGCAGAAGGCTAGCTACTCATAATAACTCGCGCCTTAGATGAATCAATACCATATCCATAAATACCGCGCAGAACTTGCAATAAGTTGAGCCTAACTTAAACGGATCGCGTAGTTACCCTGACTGATTACTAATGGCGTGTCGCAGAGTAGATGTGACAAAAATGACGCTTTTACTGAATAAAGAAGGGATCTTCACTATGCAAAACATACTCGCGCGGAAAACACTACTGTTTTTACTTTCGCTGATAACCACATCTTTCGCCGCCTTGGCTCAGAGTAGTTCGTCTGAACACATTGAGATAAAGGGTAGTGAGGGCAGCACGCTTTCTGGCTAGGTTATGGCATCGTTTGATAAACCCTGGGCGATGACTTTTTTACCGGATGGGCACAGCCTGGTAACCGAAAAAGAAGGCGTTATCTGGCTGCTCGATAGCAACCAGCAGAAACGCTTTTCAGTCAGTAACGTGCCCGACGTTACGGTCCGTGGTCAGGGCGGTCTGGGTGATGTGATTATCCATCCGGAGTTTGCGACTAATAACACTATTTATGTATCGTACATTGAGCGCGACCTACAAGACGATGCGTTTAGTGGCGCTGTGATTGAGCGCGCCAAATTGAGCATTACTCATAACAGCGCCAGCTTGTCAGATCGGGAAATTATCTGGCGCCAGTCACCAAAAGTAACCGGTAACGGGCACTATTCTCATCGCATGGTATTCTCACCGGACGGTTACTTATTTATTACCTCCGGTGAAAGACAAAAATTCACGCCGGCTCAGAATATGGCAATGAATCTGGGGAAAACTCTGCGCTTAAACGACGACGGCAGCGTGCCGGAAGATAATCCTTTTTTTGGTAACGGTGAAGTCACCGGGCAAATCTGGACGCTTGGTCACCGCAACCCGCTGGGCATCGATTTTGATGCCGAGGGTAATCTGTGGTCACACGAAATGGGCCCTCGTCATGGCGATGAGCTGAATATCATTGAAAGAGGGCGCAACTATGGGTATCCCATGGTGTCGCAGGGCGATCATTATTCGGGCGTAAAAATTCCTAATCATGAAGAGTATCCTATCTTTAAAGCGCCGGAACTGGCCTGGGTACCTGCCATCAGCCCGGCTGGTTTCATTATTTATAAAGGCACCTTTTTCAGCGACTGGAAAGGCAATGGCTTAATTGGCGGACTGTCTTCCAAAGCGTTAGTGCGCGTTACCTTTAACCAGGATGACAAAGGCGTATGGCAGGTCGAAGAAGCTGAGCGTTATGAGTGGGGGAAACGGGTACGCGAAGTAGAACAGGACAAGAACGGCAACATCTTTGTGTTGGAAGACAAAGAAGGTGGCCGCTTAATCAAGCTTCATTCGGATAATTAACTCTGACCCCATTATTTGTTGGTTGTTCAGTTGATAAACAACGTGTATAAATCGAGGTGTTTGTTTTATCTTGTAGTAAAGGTTGTAGATGTTGTTTCGTTGTGCCCGTTGGCGTTGTGTTTGTACTCTTTTATGGGCTGTGGTGTGCGTAGTATCCGCGCAATCAAAACCACAGGAAGCAGTAAGCGATTTGGCCGGGCAGATTGTCGATGCCCGGAATACCGGGAAAATGCAACGTGCCGATGAACTGGCCGAGCAGTTTATAACGCTTGCTCAGGCGAACAAGAATATAGGCCTTGAAGGACAGGCGTTGTATCAGCAAGCGCGCAATGACATGGAGCGCAACCTTTATGATGCAGCGCAAAGTAAACTGATAGAAGCAATTGAGTGCTTCAAGCATGTTAATGATAAGCCCTGGCTCGGCGAAGCATACCGCCAAATGGGGTTAACTTATCGCTATCAGTCTAATTATCCCCAGGCGCTACAATATGTGTACTCGTCGATGCAGATTTTTAAGCAGACAGACGATAAAGACGCTATTAGTTCGGCGTACAATAGTATCGGCGTGGTACTGGAGAAAATGGGGTATTACGAAGAAGCGCTGGAGGCCCATCAACAGGCGCTGGAAATGAATACCGCACTCAATGATCAATCTGGGGTGGCCAGCGCACTATACAATATTGGCGACCTGCGCCGGGTGATGGGGGATCTGGACACCGCTTTAACCTATTTTGAGAATGCGCTGAAGCTGGACATCGCCTCGGGCGACCCCAAAAATATTGCCTATAGCAACAACAAAATAGGCTACTTGCTCAATACCATGGGCCAACATAAACGGGCCCGCCCTCATATTTTAAAAGCGTTGGAACTGTTTCGCAAAATTCAGGCGCCACGTGATACTGATTGGGCAATCTCATCGCTGGCCCAGTTAGAAATGGACAGTGGTAATCTGGCAAAGGCGAAAACACTCATCGACGGTGTCATAACGCGCGCCCGTGAAAATGACTATCGCAGTTTACTGGTAGATGCTTACGAGATTGCCGCTGAGCTCGAATACCGTCAACAAAACTACGCTGCAGCCTTATCATTCATTAACGCCGGCCTTGAGCAAACCAAACAAAATAAAGAACGCGCTCATGAGTCCGACTTTGAAGCATTGCAGGTAAAGGTTCATTTGGCCAACAACTCGTTAGAGCAGGCCTTTGCAGCGCTGCAGAGGCAAAAGCAGCTCGACGAGCAACGATTAAACGAACTGCGTGTTGAGGGAATTGCCAAAGTACAGGCTCAGGCCGAATTTGTGCGCCGTGCCCACCAAATCGAACTGCTCGAAAAAGAACAGGCGCTCGAACAAGCTTCACGCATTTTGTGGATGACGGCAACCTTTACTGTTGTTTGTGTATTACTGCTCGTGCTGTTGCTCTACGGGCGATTTATTCAGCGCCGGATCAACAGTCAGCTGGAACAAAAAGTAGCCCAGCGTACTTTGGAGCTGGAAGAGAAAAACCAGCAGCTGTCGGCTGCGTATCAGGAAGTCGAGGCCATCAGTCTTACCGATAAGCTCACCGGATTACATAATCGCCGGTTTCTGGAAAATCATATTGAGCCTGATTTAGAACACTCGCTGCGGCTTTACTATGACTGGCATAGCGGCAAAACAGCCAGGCCCGCCCAGGCCGATGTCGTGATGTTTATAATCGACCTGGATGATTTTAAAAAGGTCAATGATTCTTACGGTCACAATGTCGGCGATAGCATTCTGGGGCAACTTGCGCAGCGCATGACCGAGGTATTTCGTCAGTCTGACTATGTCGTGCGTTGGGGCGGCGAAGAGTTTGTGGCCGTTGCTCGCTTTATTAACCGGGAAGAAGCGGTGTTGTTAGCGCAGAGGATGCTTGAAATCGTTAACACCCGCCATTTTAAGGTAAGCGATACTCTCACACTCGCACAAACCTGTTCCATAGGTTATGTGTGTTTTCCTCCGGTACCGCCAGCGGCAAACCAGAAAATCAGTTTTAAATCGCTAATGGCGATTGCTGACAGTTGTCTTTATGCTGCCAAAGCGGCTGGCAAAAATAGTTGGGTTGGCGTGGAGTCTGCTCAGGATCCGGCGTTATTTGGGAATGAGGCATCGTTGCCACAAATCGAGAGCTTACTGGATAACGAGCAGGTAGTGATCAGGCGCGCTGGTGGGGAGTTGGCTGAGACGAATTCCACTCTCGCTTAATTAAACCGGCTTTACAGGCATAAGCCGGTCCAGGGTGGTGTAAAGGATAGATTACTTCTTGGTAAGCAAGTTTCGGGCTGTTATCGCTAACAATGCCGCTCTGGAGCCGACCGCCAGGGCATTAGCTGAACTGGCATTGCCCTGCAGGGCACGGGCATAGACTCCCTGACAGATTGACGCCAGTCGGAACAACGAAAAGGCCACGTAAAAAGGCCAGTTTTCCACACCATCACGGCCACAGGCTCGGCAATACATATCAATAAAGGCCGCTTCTGAAGGGATCCCTCTGGCTTTTAAATCGGTGCCTAGCAGGCCTTTTACACCTTCTTGTTCGCTAGGCAGGTGATACGGAATGCAGCAGTAGGCAAGGTCTGCCAAAGGGTGGCCCAGGGTTGAAAGCTCCCAGTCGAGCACTGCCGCTATGGTAAAGTCATCCTCATTAATTAGCAGGTTTCCCACCCTGTAATCACCATGAACCAGGCAGGTGGTATCATCTGCAGGGATATGGTTTGGCAGATACTCCATGAGAAAGTGCATGGCATTAGCGCCTTCCTTGCCGCCGCCCGGCACAGCAGAAGCCTGCCGGTACTGTTCGCTCCAGCGCTTTATTTGCCGGGCGTAGTAGTCTGCGGTACTGCGGGCATAATCCTGTAAGCCAACAGCGTTAATATCCACTTTATGTAACGCCGCCAGCGTGGTAGCCATGTTCTCGTACAGAGTGTGGCAATGTGCTGGGCTAACGCCGTGTAGAGCCGGGTGTTCTATCAACATACCGGGGACATAATCCATCAGATAGAATTCGGTGCCGATCACTCGGGGGTCTTCGCAATACAGTGTCATTGCCGGTACCGGAACAGCGGTTGGATGCAGAGCCTCCATTACCTGGTACTCCCGGTTGATCATGTGTGCCGAGGGCAGTAATTTACCGTTGGGCTTTTTACGTAGTACCCAATGCTTGATGTCCGCGTCTATCAGAAACGTTGGGTTAGATTGCCCGCCCTGAAACTGTCGAACAGTAAATGTATTAAACGTTTTCTCGCATGCGGACTCAACGTAATGTTGAAGTGCATCGATATCGAACGCATGGGCTGGCAGTATATCAACCAGCGTAGCCTGATGTTCACTCATGCAAGGTTCCTCTTAACAAATGGTGGTGCCGCCATCTGCCACAATTAACTGACCGGTGACATAGGCAGACGCAGAGCTGGCTAAAAACTGGGCAATGCCAGCGATATCTTCAGGTTTTTACAGTGAATTTTTAGAATTGAGCTAAACTTTCTATAAGTGTACGATTATGAAAGAAATTTACAAAACACTGCTTAGTGCTTGTATAGGAAGACAATGTTTTCAGATAAACGGGAAATGACAAACTTCGGCGGCTCCTATGATGCGGCAGAACTGAGATTTTTGGATCTTATCTGTTCACTTGCCAAAGTGTCTATTCAGGGCTACGACAAGCACAGAAATGTCATCTACTGGAATGATTCGAGTGAAGAAATTTATGGGTTTCCTCGTGAAGAGGCTATCGGTAAAAAACTCGAAGAGCTGATTATTCCTCCGCCCATGCGGAATGAAGTGCTAACACTGCATCAACAGTGGCTGGATCAGGGCATACCTATCCCGTCTGCTCAGTTGCCGCTGCAACGCAAGGACGGCAGTATCGTGCACGTTTTCTCTTCGCATGTCATGCTCAAGGCCAATACCGATTCGCCGGAAATGTTTTGTATCGATATTGATTTGAGTGAACAGCATGCGGCGCGGGAAAAGCTGGAGCAGATGGCATCTACCGATTTACTTACCGGCTTGCCTAATCGCCGTCATCTCGAAAACGCTCTACAGAGCCGGATTGAAGAGGTCCAGCAAACCGGTGATAAGTTCGGGCTTTTCTTTCTCGATCTCGACATGTTTAAAGAGGTTAATGATACCCTGGGCCATTCATGGGGCGATGAACTATTACAAGCGGTCTCGCAGCGCTTGCATGAGTGCCTTGACAGTAAAGGACTGATTACCCGGTTTGGCGGCGATGAGTTTGTGGTGGTGAGCGATACCCTGAATGACACCGGCGCCGGCGAGCTCGCAGGCAAGCTAACCGATTGCTTTCAGGATGCGTTTGAGCTGAGCGGTGAAAATGTGCGAATTACCCTCAGTGTGGGCATTAGCTTGTATCCCAAAGACGGCGACAATGCGGGCGATCTACTCAAAAATGCGGATCTTGCCATGTACGATGCGAAAGCCAAAGGGCGCAATCGCTATGAGTTTTTTAGTCAATCGCTGGCCTCGCAACTGCAGGAGCAGCGCACCCTGGCCGCGCAGTTACACGAGTCGCTGAATAACAACGAATTTGAATTGGTGTATCAGCCGCAGTTTGATTTAACTTCGGGCAGAATTGCTGCCTGTGAAGCCTTATTGCGCTGGCGGCCCACTCGGGAAGTGTCCAGTGTTTCGCCTGGTGTTTTTATTCCGGTTGCTGAGCGCACCGATCTTATCCTGCATATTGGTCGCTGGGTGATGGAACAGGCCTGTCAGCAGGTTAAGGAATGGCGTGAACTAGGCATTAAAATTCGGGTCGACATCAACGTCTCGGGCCGGGAATTGGTTGAGCCTGGTTACTTTGCCGGGCTCGATGATTGCCGCGCGCGATACGGGCTCGAACCTCAGGATATTGGCATCGAACTTACCGAGAATATCCTGATTAAAGCGGGCAGCGAGGCACTCGAAGAGCTTAAAAAGCAGCGTGAAAAAGGCGTTGAAATCTCGGTAGACGATTTTGGTGTGGGTTATTCATCGCTGAGTTATTTAAAACACTTCCCGGTGAGTCATCTTAAAATCGACCGTACGTTCCTCAAAGACGCCCCGGAAAGTGCTTATGATGGTGCACTGATGGAAGCTATTGTAAATGTGGGTCACAAGCTGGACCTATTTATTGTCGCTGAGGGCGTAGAAACCGAAGAGCAGTCCCGCTACTGTCAGGACCTTAAAGTCGAATACGCCCAGGGCTTTTTGTACGCTAAACCAATGCCAGCCCGCGAGCTTGAAAAATTATTAATGCCCACTAACTAATCACACACTATCGCTTTTTAATCAGTTGTAGCTGGGTGAAAAGCGGGAAGTGATCGGAGCCGTACCCCGGTAGCCTTTCTACCCTTACCAGCTCGAAATCCCGCGAGTGAAAAATATGATCCAGCGGCCAGCGCACCATCGGGTATCTGGCGTGAAAAGTATTGTAAAAACCACGTCCTACACGCGGATCCTGAGCTTTACTAAGCTTGCGGAATCGTCTTGTACTGGGGGACCAGGCTACGTCATTTAAATCGCCCGATACAATCACCGGTTCCTTATGTTCTGCCATCTCTTTACCGATTATGGCTAACTCAGTGTCCCTTGGCGCGGCAGATTCATTTTCGGTTGGACTCGGCGGTTTGGGATGCAGAAAATAAACAGTTACCTGCGTGCCACTAATATCGATTTGTACTTCCATGGAAGGCACATCATCTTCCACGACATAGCGGATCTGTTCGCCTTTAAAAGGCAGCTTGCTGTATAAGTGCATGCCGTACAGGTTTTCCAGCGGGCAGGCTAAGCGGTGCGGATAATCGGAGTGAATCGATGACATAGCATCCTGCCAGGCCTGATTACTTTCCAGCAGGATCAGCATAGCAGGCTGATATTGCCTTACCAGAGTTTTCAGCCCCTCGTAGTTATCGTTATACATATACACATTACTGGTTAGAATACTGAGCGTAAAGTTGTCATCAACCTTACTCACCTGGTTTACCTGCTTGGGCCACAGTGCGGTATAGGGCAGGATCCAGATTGCCTGGTAGATACCCGCAAGCGCCAGGGCCATAATCATAACAACCGCTGCGACCGGATGTGTCATCGTCATAAAAAACCAGCCTGTCATGCACAACAAAATGAGTACACACAACTGTAAACGGGGAAATTCCCACACTCTGATAAGCCAGTGTTTACCGGGCAGATGAGGTGCCAGGGTGGTGAACAGCATAAATAAGCTAGCTAAAAGTAGCGTGATGTACATGGGCGTCCTTGAGCAGTAGGTCCTGAAGGTAAGATACCTTTATTCTCTGACTTTTAATACGCAACCGCCAAATTCGATCAATCCGGGTCGTTAAATTCACCAGTTGAGAAAAAGGGCTTAATGCGCGTATGATTATCGTTTTTCTGTGATAAGAATTCCCAATGTATCAGGACTTTCAAGCGGAGCTGGCCTGGGCCAGGCTCCATATGCCGCGCACTCGCGCTGCCATCAATGCGATACCGGACCTTAAGGGCGTAAAACTTGCCTGCAATATGCATCTGGATCTAAAAATGGCACCACTGGTAGTCGGTCTACTCGATGCCGGTTGTGAAGTATTTCTGACAACCTGTAACCCTACTACCGTGCAGGATGATGTAGTGGCGCATCTGGTTAGCAAAGGCGCGGTCGCCCATGCCTGGCGAGATATGAGTGACAAGGACTGGTCTGAATCTTTCGATAAGGCACTAGCCTGGGGGCCAACCCATTTGTGCGAAATGGGGGCCGACCTGACCACACGCCTACACGAAGGTGATCTTCAGCCAAATATAATTGCCGGCCTGGAAGCAACCGGCTCCGGCATCAACCGGTTGGGCAATGTTACGCCCCGTTATCCCATTTTTAACTGGGATGACCTGCCGGTAAAAGAAGGGCTGCATAACCGCCACATGGTGGGCCTGAGTGCCTGGCAAACCTTTTTCCAAACCACGCATCTGACGTTGCACGAAAAGGTGGTAGTCGTTATTGGTTACGGATTAGTCGGGCAGGGTGTTGCGGCCTCTGCCAAAGCATTTGGCGCTCAGGTACAGGTTGCCGAGCTGGATCCGGCGCGCGCATTACAGGCGAAATACGATGGCTGGCCGGTGGTCGATTTAAACGAGGCCGTGAAAACGGCAGATGTTATTGCCACGGCAACCGGCGCTTATGGCGTAGTGAGTGCAACGCATCTTGATAATATGAAAGACGGCACCTTTATTTTAAACGTGGGTCATGTCGCGCAGGAAATCGACGTGCCTTACTTAAAGCAGAATGCTTCCCACAGCGAGCCAATGCCCTATGTTAATGCGTATCAGTTGGGCGATAAGACGCTGTTTTTACTGGCTGACGGTTCTATGTTTAACCTTACCGCCGGCTATGGCGACAGTTTAAATGCCTTTGATGTAACCCTGGCAGTAATGGCTGCAGGAATTGGCCATATCGTCGGCGAAGGGGCATCAGCAGAAAAAGGCCTGTATTTACTGCCCGAGCACGCCTGGATGAGCGCGCTCTGATTAGCCCGGCTTACAGGAGGTGGATTAGTGCCTCCTGTTTATCCCACAGCTTGCATATTTTACTTAATTTCTGTTTACATGGGTTAACCCAACGGTAGCACTGACGGTAAAAAAAGTGTTATCTTTGGCGCTGAAATTCATTTGTATGACAAATGCCTCGATCTAACTTGAGAAATAAATGATGACAGCAAAAACAAATGATCCGTTAGTCGCCCAGCGTGCCGACCCTTTTGTGTACAAACACAGTGACGGTTTTTATTATTTTACCGGCTCAGTGCCTACCTACGATCGCATTGAACTAAGAAAGTCCGCGACCATTGAAGGCTTACAGGACGCCGAAACCTTTGATGTGTGGTTTAAGCACGACAGTGGCCCCATGAGCCGCCACATCTGGGCGCCTGAAATCCACTACCTTGATGGTAAGTGGTACATCTATTTTGCCGCCAGTGAAGAGGAAGACATCTGGGCGTTACGCCCTTACGTGCTCGAATGTACAGGCCAGGATCCGCTTAATGATGAGTGGGTAGAACTGGGTATGATGCAGGCCGCCGATGGGGATGAAAAGTCTTTTATCGATTTTTCACTCGACGCCACGGTATTTGAAAATAACGGCAAGCGTTATTTTTGTTGGGCTGAGAAGACCGGCGGGCAGTTTGCAGCGTCCAATCTGTACCTGGCTGAGATGGAATCGCCCATTAAACTTAAAACCACGCAGTTTATGCTTACCACGCCGGACTACGACTGGGAGCGGGTTGATTTTTGGGTAAACGAAGGCCCGGCTGTGCTTAAGCATAATGGCAAAATCTTTATCGCATTCTCGGCCAGTGCCACAGGCGCCTGTTATTGCATGGGCTATATGGAAGCCGATGAAAACGCCGATCTACTGGATCGCAACTCATGGACTAAAACCAGACATCCCGTATTGCAAACCGACTACGAGAAGAAAATCTTTGGCCCTGGCCATAACTGTTTTACCGTCGCCGAAGATGATGTAACGCTTATGTGTGTTTATCATGCCCGGGATTACGAGCATGCCGTTGGCGATCCGTCTGTGGTGCCGAAAACCGATACTCGCCCGCTGGAAGAAATTAAACAGGATCCCCTGTACGATCCCAACCGTCACGCCCGTGTGATGGAAGTCAAGTTTGATGCTAATGGCAAACCGGTGTTTGAACTCTACTAAATATCCTTTAAAGCCGCCGCTTTGAAGCGCGGTGGCTTTACCTGTTTTCACACTCTGTTTTTGATAACTGCGCGCGCAGAGACGAAGCCGTGAAGCGTGTTCTTGCTTTACACCATTCATCCTATCCACAGTCTTTTGCTGACCATCGATATCCTTTCACTGCCTGATTTTATGCCGTCGGTTAATCAGATTTAGCAATGATTTGAATCAACTTATTTCGCCATACCATTGCGTTATTTTCGACTATGATTAGGTTTACATCTTCACGATTTCCCTGGAATCGCGTACAACAACAGAGGTAAAAATCATGACAAACGATAGCAATCCTGCGTCGAAGTGCCCGGTAATGCATGGTGGAATGACAGCGTCAGGAAAGAGTAATACTGATTGGTGGCCAGAATCCCTTAACCTTGACATATTGCATCAGCATGACCGCAAGTCGAATCCTATGGAAGACGATTTTAACTACCGAGACGCGGTTAAATCGCTCGACTTTGCTGCCCTTAAACAAGATATGCTAGATCTGATGACTGATTCTCAGGATTGGTGGCCAGCGGACTGGGGCCATTATGGCGGCCTGATGATTCGTATGGCGTGGCACTCTGCAGGATCCTACCGTATCGCCGACGGCCGGGGCGGTGCGGCAACCGGAAATCAACGCTTTGCGCCACTCAATTCGTGGCCTGATAACGTTAACCTGGATAAAGCCCGACGCTTACTTTGGCCGCTCAAGAAAAAATATGGCAATAAAGTGAGTTGGGCCGACCTGATGATTCTGGCGGGAACCGTTGCTTATGAAAGCATGGGCTTAAAAACCTACGGATTTGCCTATGGTCGCGAGGATGTCTGGCATCCAGAAAAAGATACGTACTGGGGAGCCGAAAAAGAATGGCTGGCCCCCAGCGATAACCGTTACGACGATGTGGCCAATCCTGCCACCATGGAAAACCCGTTAGCCGCCGTTCAAATGGGGCTGATATACGTTAACCCGGAAGGGGTTAATGGTCAGCCTGATCCGCTGAAAACGGCCGCTCAGGTGCGTGAAACCTTTGCGCGGATGGCAATGAACGATGAAGAAACGGTCGCGTTAACCGCTGGCGGGCACACGGTAGGGAAGACCCATGGTAATGGCAAGGCCGAGCATCTGGGACCAGACCCAGAAGCGGCTGACGTACATGAACAAGGCCTGGGCTGGAACAACCACACGACCAGGGGGATCGGCCGGGATACGGTAACCAGTGGTATTGAGGGCGCCTGGACTACCCATCCGACTAAATGGGACAACGGGTACTTTTATTTGTTGTTTACTTATGACTGGCAACTCACCAAATCACCAGCCGGCGCATGGCAGTGGGAGCCGGTTGATATTAAAGAAGAAGACAAACCGGTGGATGTGGAAGATCCGAGTATTCGGCTCAATCCCATCATGACTGATGCCGATATGGCCATGATAAAAGACCCGAAGTACCGGGAAATATCAGAACGGTTTTATAACGACCCGGCATACTTCTCAGAAGTCTTTGCCAAAGCCTGGTTCAAGCTGACTCACCGGGATATGGGACCGAAGAGCCGGTATATAGGCCCCGAAGCGCCGCAAGAAGACTTAATTTGGCAGGATCCGGTGCCAGCAGGTGCTACCGATTATGATGTCGATGGCTTAAAAGCGCTTATTGCAAACTCTGGTCTATCGATTGCTGAACTGGTATCAACCGCCTGGGATAGCGCTCGTACATTCAGACAACCCGATTTACGAGGTGGAGCTAATGGCGCTCGTATTCGTCTGGCGCCACAAAAGGACTGGGAGGGCAATGAACCTGAACGTTTACAGCGGGTGTTGGCAGTATTAACACCGTTGGCCGAAAAAGTGGGCGCGAGTCTGGCTGATACCATCGTTTTGGCCGGGAATGTGGGATTAGAGCAGGCTATTGCAGCGGCGGGCTTCGCTGTGCCAGTTCCTTTTACGCCAGGGCGAGGGGATGCCACCGAAGAAATGACGGACGCTGATTCATTCGCACCGCTTGAACCTATTGCTGATGGCTTTAGAAACTGGTTAAAACAAGATTATGCGGTAAAACCTGAAGAGTTGCTGCTCGACCGCGCGCAACTGCTAGGGCTAACTGCTGCTGAAATGGTAGTACTCGTGGGCGGTATGCGTGTACTGGGCACCAACTACGCACAACAGCCATTTGGTATGTTTACCGATAATCCTGGCACGTTAACGAATGATTTTTTTGTTAACCTGACCGACATGCAGTTCACCTGGAAACCGCTAAACGACGGTTCATATGCCATTGTCGAACGTGACTCGGGTAAGCAAAAGTGGTCTGCAAGCCGGATTGATCTGGTGTTTGGCGCCAATTCAATTCTGCGTTCATATGCCGAGGTGTATGCCCAGGACGATAATCAGCAAAAATTTGTTAGTGATTTCGTGAAGGCCTGGACCAAAGTCATGGAGGCGGATCTGTTTTAGGCATTTGATGGCAAGCTTTGACGCTTGCCCGTTTATTGTCTGTTCAGGTATAGCCAGCGCATCTTGCGCTGGCTATGACGAGGCTGTCTGCGTAACTTCTGCATTATCAGGCAGTATTTAATGCCGATTGATGTGGTGAGGTACTCGAAAGCGGGTCGGTGATTGCGGTGCTATATGGCACTAAAAGGAAGAAGGGCGTTATAAAGTAACGCCTAAACCTGGGCGTCAGGCTAAAGCACAGCAGAGTTCATGGCTGAGCCAGCAAAGGAGCTTGTGGTTTGTTTGCTGGTCTTCCACGTCCACCATTTTTCATGAAAATAAAACGCGACCGTATTAATCAATGGCTCAACCAATGCCATTGCACCACCAATTAGTAAACTCCCCGTAAGCAGGTATGCCACGGTAAAAGCAACAGTGAAATGCAAAATGGCGAAAGTAATAGTTTTTTTCATATCGAACTCTCCTGAAGTTGTTATTAAGAATTATTATCGATTAGAAATGCTTTTTAAAATCTAATAAATTGATTGCTTAAATCATCGAAAAGCATCAGGCAAGGATTTGAATCAATAATTCTGCCGGTAGCGCTGGCGTCAGTTAAACGGGCAAGGTATAACAGAGTGAAAATCTCAGTCTAAAGAACTGAGTTTGAATCAGATTATTTCGGCAGATTACTGCAGTCTGAAATAAAATGACTATCCTTTAACGAGTATTTAAGGATAAATGTGGTGCAATGAGTTCACAGTCGTCGCTGACAATTCAGCAAAACCTGACCATTCGATTACTGCGGGTGCTACGCTACAATAAGGCCCGTATCGAGCGGGCGCAGGCTTTATTGCCGCCTGAGCGCCGGCCGCTGTTTCATGTCATCCCTTTTTTGTTGCACGTAAATCATCCAGACCTTCCCGGTTATGTCGATGCTGACGCAGACCTCTTTTATGGCCTGAATAACTTCAGCTTTCGCGACGAGATAAAAGACGCACTGTTTACCATTTTTCCTCAGCAGCAAGACTTATTTGACGATATCAAGTCAGTCTGGCCCCGCCAGCGAGCCATCGACGCTTTGGTGTTAATGGGCAGCATTGGCACTATCGCACAATCAGAGAAGTCTGATTTTGATTACTGGGTTTGTGTAGACGGCAATAAACTGAGCGAAGCGTCTTTAGCGGCTATGCAGCGCAAACTCAACACCGTTGAAGACTGGGCGATGAGCTGCTACGACATCGAAGTCCATTTTTTCCTGTCGGATATCGACAAAGTCAGAAACAATGATTTTGGTGTAGCCGAAGGAGAAAGTGCTGGATCGGCACAGGCGGTGTTCCTGAAATCGGAGTTTTACACCACCAATATCGTGGTGGCGGGTAAGGCACCGTTCTGGTGGTTAACGCCCGATTCGACTACTGAACAGCAGTACTATTCGCTGCTGAATGCCCTGGAGGAGGGCGGCTCACCGGATCCCAACTGGTTTATGGATCTGGGCCATCTGGATAAGCTGGATATCAAGGAATTGTTTGGTGCAGCAATCTGGCAATTAGGTAAAGCTATCGACTCGCCATTTAAATCAGTCTTAAAAATGGCCAAGCTGGAAGTGTTTCTGGAGAATCTGGAGCATGATCAGCCGTTATGCAACCTGCTGAAAAAGCGGGTTCATCACGGCGATGAAGCACCAGGCAACGTAGCGAATATCGATCCCTACGCACTGATGTTTGATCAGTTGCTGAGCCATTATCAGGCGGTCAACGAACCGGAAACCGTATTGCTTCTGCAGCAGTGTCTTTACATTAAGTGCAATTGCCAGCTCAGCCAACCCGTGGCAGAGAGTGATATAACCTTTAAGCGTCGTATCATTGCCGGGCTGGTCAAGGAGTGGGGCTGGACAAAAAGTGACATCCGCCATCTGGATAATTCCCCTAACTGGTCGCTTACCGAGTTAGTTCAACTGAGCCGTAAAATTCACCGCTTCTTAATTTACTGCTACCGGCGCATGTCTTCGCAACTGCAAATGGATAATCAGTCGGTGAGCCGGGAGGATATGGCCGTGTTAGGCCGCCGTCTCGATACGTTTTACTCCAAGAAAGAGCACAAGCTGGAGTTTTTACGCATTGGCTTTGACGACAAAGTATTTTGTCCGGTGATCACCATTAAACAGCACCGGCGCAAAAACGGTCAGCAAGTTTGGGCTGCTTACAACGACGATCAGCTGGGCGTGCTGGGCAAAAATCAGGAAAAAGCCCGGATCTCCATGGCAGAATCACCCGTGCGACTGATTTTATGGTGTGTATGCAACCGAGTTATCGATATCAGTACCACGGTATTGCTGGATTACGATACCGACCCGGTTACCGACAGTGATATACATGCCCTGATTAAGCATTTTGGTAATATTTTCGGGCCGGTTCGGGTTAATGCCATTCCACGTGAAGCCCTGTTAAGCCCGATGCAAATAAAGGCCTGCATGGCGGTGGTCAATTTTACCGCCAGCCGCCTTAAACCTACCGTAGATGAAGTAACGATTATCTATACCACCACATGGGGTGAGACTTACGTGGTGCCCGGGAAGGAATCGCTGGATAAATTGTGGTTTGAATTGCAGGAAGCTGTTCCCCGTCCACCTTGCTACATTTTTGTGCCGGAAAGCTCACAACGCAAACGTATTTATCAGGCTTTCATCGACGCTGCTGAACAGGACTTTGAGTTATTAAATTATTGGTAGGTAGCCAGCAAGCCAGTCAGTGTTTCAGATCCTGATTTACCGCGGGGCCTTTAACTCGAACTGTTTAGGCCAGTCGCGGTAATTAAACACCTGCCCCTCATTGCGAATTCGGGCAATTTCTCCCAGGTCGACGGTGGCATACACCCAGGCAGGATCGCTGTTTTCACCTTCGGCTAAAATGCCGTTAGCCGGAAAACCATAATCAACCGGACTGTAAACGCTGGCGCGGCCGGTGTTGGCGTCGACGGCGGGCGACCAGCTGGCATCACCAACCGTTGGGGACTGAACCACATAGCATTGATTCTCTAGTGCACGTGCCTGACAACCTATGCGTACCCGGTGGAAGCCCGCCTGGGTATCCGTACAACTGGGTACCAGCAGCAGATCCGCGCCAGCCGCCACCTGATGGTTGGCGATTAAGGGAAATTCAGAGTCGTAACAAATGTGAATGCCTATCCGGCCTAATGGTGTATCAATCACTTTAATCTCGGTGCCCGGGCTAATGTGCCATTGTTCGTTCTCGAACCGGGTCATGATGAGCTTATCCTGATAGCCGAGCAGATCCTCAGGGCCAAACAGATTGGCACGATTCACAAAACTGCCATCCTCCTGCGCGGTAGGAAAAGAACTGGCCAGAATATGCACATCGTATTGGGCTGCTAACGATTTATGCAGGTCAACCCAACGGGGCAACAGGCCTTGCATAGCGTGCAGTTGCCGGGCTAGATCACTATATACCGCTTCGCCAAACAGGGAACTAAGCTCCATGCTGCCATACTCAGGAAAAACCAGCAGTCTGGCCCCTTGTCTGGCCGCGCGGCTTACCCAGTCTTCAAGCTTACTGGCAAACTCATCCCAGTGTTCAAAAAAACCGATGTCATACTGAGCAGAGGCCAGTTTAAATGTGTGCATTGCTACTCCTAAGAGAGTGATTTCATCCAGAATGTCATGGGTTTGGCAGACTCCTCAGACTCACCTACTTCCTTCCAACTGAAGGTGGTCGTCAGGTCGGCACATTTCTGATAACCGCGGTGCTGCCAGAAAGTATTAAGCGGCTGAAAGTCTGCCGGCCGAGCAGGGTGATCAGCCTGGCGCTCAACCGCACAAAAACATGAGTGGGTAATGCCAGCGATGGAACTGGCGTGCGCCTCACGGTAATCAAAAAAGGCAACACCCGCGCCCTGACCACGATACTGCGGCAGCAGCACCGACTCACCACAATAAAAAATACATTCAGGGTCGAAACCGGCCTCAATAAATGGCTGCTTCACTTCAGCCGTTTCATACTTCAGCGGTACGCCGGTAGACGCGCCCACGGCTTTAGTGCCGTCGAATGCCAGCACAATAATACTGTCAGGCGCCTCAATATAGGTGCTCAGATAACGGGCTTCGTAAACGGCATCGCCATCATACAAATAGGGAAAGTCGCGAAACACCTGCATGCGCAGTTGTGCCAGTTCATCTATATATTGCCGTAGCGCTGCACCGGATAAGCATTTAAAGGTAAGCATAATGGATGTTATGTAGCGATCAGGTGGAAACCTGTGCTATCCAGTCTTCCAGGTTGTAATAGTTTGTTACCCGGGCAATCTGGACATTCCGAATCTCAAAAAAAGCTCCGGCCAGCAGCTTATAAGTCTGCCCGTTGGCTTCGGGTAAACCCTCATCGGTGGCCAGGTATTCGCCTGATACGGTGAACTCTACAGCGGCTCGATCGCCTGCGGTATTGGTCATCACCTCAATATCTACGATGGTTTCTTTGTAGTGATTGTTCATGCGATCCATAAACGTCACAAAGGCATCCTTACCCACTTCCCGGGCACCCTGGTTGATGTCATGAATAACATCATCGGTGAGCAGCGACAAAAAGGTGTCCATATCCTGCTTATTAAAAGCAGCGTAGTAATCCTGAAGTAACTTAACGGTTGCCTGACTCACCAAAATATCCTTTGTAAATAGCTAAGTAATGAATGATAGACCGCTGGGTTGAGAGTTTAAATACCCGTTGGCGGTAATTGACCGATTTAGGTCGCATATTCGACTATCAGGCAGTTATTCTGCATTATCGCTCGCCACGTTCCATTCCCTCAAAAAACGCTTATTAAGTACCCGCAGAAATGAACTGAATATTTTCTAACAGATACCACAGCCTGGCTGTGGTCATATACAGCACACTAAAAGCATGATCCTCTGGGTCATGCTTTTTTTGGGGCAGGGATTTGGATCGCTTGTATAATTAATCAGTGGAACGGTGCATATTTTCAGAACTGGTGTTGTAGACTGGTGCATCCTGAGTATTTAGGGGCTGTTGATCTTTGCTGTACGATTTTTGGTCTATATGAAAGCATTTTAATCGCGGAGCAGTCCTGAAGGCATAGTTGTTCTACGTCAAAGGGCTGTGACAATGAGTAAAATGCTTTCATGAC